>Ga0194128_10008469_pt1 | contig 12993 bp, 17 predicted proteins | sample TA2KigCa65mmetaG_FD_148650 | JGI IMG/M metagenome (GOLD analysis project Ga0194128, IMG submission 148650) | Freshwater microbial communities from Lake Tanganyika, Tanzania - TA2015037 Kigoma Deep Cast 65m | ecosystem: Environmental > Aquatic > Freshwater > Lake | place: Tanzania: Lake...
GGTCATGGGCCCGATCTGCGCGACCGCACACGCCGCGTGGAAGATGGCGACGGCGAAGCGCGAGACGCTGCGGGCGCCGTTTCTCGAGGCCGACAGGGCGTATTCGCGCGCGATGGGTGCCTACGAGGTGGAGCAGGCGCGCATCCGCCACGAGGCAGAGGAGGCGGCGCAGCGGGAGCGGGAGCGGGCGGTGCAGGCAGAGCGCGAGCGCGTGGCGGCTGAAGAGCGCCGCCTGAAGACAGAGGCCGAGGATCAGCGGCTCGCGGAGGCCGTAGCGGCCGAGCAGCGCGGCGACGCGGAGACGGCGCAGCGGCTCATCGACGCGCCCGTCGCGACGCCGGTCGTGCAGGCGCGGCCCGTGTTCGTGCCTGCCCCGCCCGCGCCGCCGCCGCCCTCGGCGAGCGGGGTCAGCTTCCGCGACACTTGGACGGCGGAGGTGACGGACCTGATGGCGCTCGTCCAGGCCGTCGCGACGGGCGCGCAGCCGATCACACTGCTCGAACCGAACCTTCCCGCGCTGAACCAGCTCGCGCGCGCGCTCAAGGGGGCGATGAATGTCCCCGGCGTCCGCGCCCAGCACGAACGCATCGCGGCGCAGAGGATGGCCCCATGAACCGCTACGAGCAGGAGCACGACCATATCACCAGCGAGGGCTACCGGGAGGAGCTGCAACGGCTCGCGCGCGAATGGCGCGCCCAGGCCGATACCTCGGTCGATGAGATCCTCGACGACGCGCCGTGCCCGGACTGCGGCCTCGACACATGCGACGGGTCGTGCGGGGACGAGGAGGGCGGCGAGGCGTGAGCCCGGACTGGCTCCGCGTCAAAAAGTTTGACCCGCGCGCCTGCGCGTTGGCTGACCGCCACTACTCGCGTCGCACGCCGGGCGCGAATCAGTTCATGCCGCCGGGCCAGACGATCGTGCTGCTCACGCCCTGCGCGCAAAACGTCCTCGTCACGCAGGATCTCTTCACATGAACCCCAGAAAGGAAGATTGCCATATGCTAACCGCCACCCGTGGCCGGTATCGGCGACCGCCGAGCGCGCCGCAGGAATCTCTCCGGCGAGGATGGCACATGGCGAGCCTGGAGAAATACCGTAACGAGTTCCTCGAGGCGAAGTCCTTCGCGACCCGGCGCGGGACGAAGGCGACGGCCGAGACACTGAAGACCTACAAGACGGCGCTCCGATCTTTCGAGAACCACGTCGCCCACGAGACAGGGGGCGATCGCTCGCTCGACTTCACGGCCGCGATGGTGACGGGCTGGCTCAGGCAGCTCGACAAGCGCGGCCTCTCGCGCAAGGCACTCGCCACCTACCAGGGCGCGGTGCGCGAGTTCGCGAGCTGGGGCCTGCGGCGCGGCTACTGGCGCGCCGATCCCTTCACCGACGTCGTCACGATTCGTTCGCCCCGCGCTCTGCCCCGGCCCTTCAGTGCCGCCGAGCGCGACGCCCTCTTCGCGTTGCCGCTCGGGCCCCGCGACGCCGCCCTCCGCGGCGTCCTGTACTACCTCGCCCTGCGCGATGCGACGATCTGCCGGCTCACCCTCGGCGACATCCTCGGCCCGCAGCGCGTCGGTGATCGCGAGATCCTCGGCGCGATCTGGACCCTCGGCAAGGGCAACAAGGAAGGCGTCAAGCCGCTCCATCCGACGCTCTGGGCGCTGCTCGTCGCCTACGACGCCACCCGCGCGGCCGACGACAAGCGCCCCGACTGCTACCTCTTCAGCAACGGGGACGGCGGTGCTTGGTCGACGAAGGTGATCCAGCACCGCGTGCGCAAGTGGGGCGCCGCCTGCGATCCGCCGGTGCCGAAATGCACGCCGCACCGCTTCCGCCATACCGCGGCCACCGATCTGCTCACGAGGACGAACGACATCACGAAGGTGCAGAAGCTCCTCGGCCACGCGAGCCTGCACACGACGCAGATCTACGCGCAGGTGGTCGATCAGGCCCTCGCGGACGCGGTGGCGACGCTGCCCGATCTCGGGGCCGCGACTTCCGTCCCCGACTCCCGGACTCCCGGCTTTCCGGGGACGGCCCTCCCCGTGTCCGGTACGGAGAACCCCGCGCCGTGACGGCGATTTCCGCGCGCGGTCTCGACGGTGACCCGGGAGTGTACCAAGTAGGAGTCTCCCGGATTAGGCGAGCACCCGCCGAGGGTTGCGAGCCGTCGGCTCCCAGAATCATCCCGTGTCCGATAGTTCGCCGATGAGGCCGCTTGGCCGCCGCCGCTACCGCGGGCCTGAGCCCGGCAAGCCCGAGCGCCCGGTCCTCACCGTGTTCCGCTGCCGCGTCTGCGGTCATCACCGGGGCGACAAGCGCCATCGTGCGCACGTCGTGGCCGAGACGAAGGCGGCGCGGGGGTGAAGGCGAGCGAGGCTGAGGCCGCACATCGTGACCCGCGGACATTCGCCGCTGCGGTGTCGTGACCGCGGACCCGCGCCGGATGCTCACCGCACGGCTCGCCCTACTCACTCGCCGACTCGCCGATCTCGGCCCCGGCGTGCCCCGGTTCGTCGTCGGTGACGACGGCGATCATGCCGTCGCCAACGAGGCCTACGAGCTCGAGCTCCACGCGCGCGAGCGGATGGTACAGGACGCGCGGGATCTCAGCGCCGCGCTCGAGCGACTGGACGACGGCACCTACGGCATCTGCGAGGCGTGCCGCGACAGGATCCTGCCGGAGCGCCTAGTCGCGATCCCGACCGCCACGCGCTGCGTGCGCTGCCAGGCGGCGGCCGAGCAGCGCGGCGACGACGAACCCCGCGCCTTCGGCGTGCCGCGCGAGCCGGAGCGGCCGCTCGAGGAGCAGTAGGTGCGCTGCCCGATCTCGGAATTCAACAGCGAGTGAAGAAGGGAGCCGTACAAGATGAAGCGGACAGGACGGAAGAAGCCAACAGCAGGCAAGAGAAGCGACAAGGCCCTCGCGATCGTCCGCAAGTTTTTCCCCACGGTCAACCGCGTGGTCGACGCGACGAAGGGCATCACCATCGAGGTGACGCCTGCGGATTGCGGGCGAGCGAAGAAGAAGGCGCACGGTGAGTGCGCCCTGGCCGTCGCGTGCAAGCGTGTGTGCGGCCTCGATGGCGTGATCGTCTCCCGCTCGACGGTCTACCTCATCAAGCACCGCCGGGCCACGCGCTACCAGATGCTTGAGTCCACGGCGAAGGAGATCGTCGCGTTCGACCGCGGTGCATACTTCGACCCCGGCGAGTATTGCCTGAAGCCACCCGCGCATCCTCTCGGTGAGCGGTCTGCCAGCCCCGGAAGTTATTCCGGCGAACGCACGGGAGAAGTGGCGGAGGCGCGTCGTCACTACACGAGCGGTGTGCGCACCGTGCTCGGCGGGCGTAGAGAGAACTCCCTATGACCGACCGCCGCATCCTTGTCATCCTCGCCGATGTCGCCGAGGACGCGCACATTCTCCCCAAATACCGGCTCTTCGACGTGAGCGATGCCGTCGCGACCGCGCTGCGCGAGGCCAATGTCGATGTGGAAATGATCGAGACGCGCCTGGTCCCGGCGCTCATCGATGGCGCGAGCCATTTCCACACGTTCGCCGCGGCGCACGTGCTCAGGCTACCGCGGCTTGAGCGGTTCGCCGCGCTCGCGCAGCTCGTGGCCGTCGCCGCCGAGGCGCGGGCAGAGGAGCGGCGACGGCTCTGCTCGGACTCACTCGCTTACGAGCTCGCGGTGCAGCTCACGCGCGACGAGATCGAACGGCACGCGGGGAGGACGGCGTGAACGTCCTCGCCCTGACCGAGCGCGCCGCCCTCCCGCTCAACTGCGCGGCGCTCTGCCTCGACGACGAGACGCTCTTCCACGTCACGGCGCGGGGGTGCCCGACGTGCGCGTCTGAGCACTTCGTCCTCGTCGCGACCTGGATCGGTGTCGGCGCTGACCCGGCGGGCGGCTGATCGCAAGCATGACGCTGGAGACCTTCCTCGCGCTGTTCCCGGCGCAGACGCGGCATCGCGCCGGCGCCAACGCGCTCGTGCCCTGTCCAGCGCACATGGATCGGAGCGCGAGCCTGTCTGTGTCCGCCGGGGCCGACGGCCGCATCCTCGTCCACTGCTTTGCGGGCTGCGGGGTGACGGCCATCACGCACGCGCTCAAGCTCCGCGTCGGTGACCTCTTTTCCGATCCCCGCGTCCCCGTGCGGCTGCGGCGGCCGCTGACCGAGCTCGAGTGGGCCTTCCGCCGCGCGTACCGGGAGGCGCGCCGCCAAGAGGCGCGCTGGGAGCCGTGGCGCGCGGCCCTCCGCGATGCCGAGGACATCCGCGTGGGCCGACAGGCGGCGGCCGCCCTCCGCGCGCATGTCACTAAGACCATGCACCCCGATGACGAGGCGGCGTGGGAGCTCCTCGCGGAAGCGGCGGCATGGGAGACCGAAGCGGAGCGACTCGACTCATGAACTGCCCGCCCATCACGCCGATCGGCAGCTCGTACTTTTTGCGCTGGGGCGAGGCCGAGCGCGAGGTCGTGCTCGAGTTCGCGCGCGTCGCCGAGCGGACTGAAACCGTGACGGCCGAGGTCACGGCCACCTCCACGCTCGTGGGCGAGGTCGCGTGGTCCCGGTTCAATCTGCTGGCGTCCTCGGCGCGCGCCCAGTTTGCTAAAGCCTGCGACGCCGTCCTCCCGGACGTCGAGTGGCCGACGGTCATCGATCGCTCGTGCCAGGCCCTCGTGCGGACCCTGCGCCGCGGGAACCCGCCCGTCGCGCTCGAGCCGCGCGCGCCGGATCCCGACTGGGTCGCGGACGCTTGGCTCGTCCCCTCCCTCATCCCGCGCCGCCAGATCACGGTCCTCTACGCCGACGGCGGCGTGGGGAAGACCTGGATCGCGCTCGCGGTGGCCGTGGCCGGGCTCCTGGGGCACGCCTTGTCAACCGCGTGGACCGTCGGGCCGCTCGCCCGCGTGTTGTACCTCGACTGGGAATCCGAGCGCGCGGATCACCAGGAGCGGCTTTGGCGTCTCACGGCGGGCCGGGAAGCTCTGCCCCAAGGCTCGATCCTCTACCATCGCATGCACCGCCCGCTCACCGACCACGTCGATCAACTGCATGCCGAGATCGCGCGCTGCGGGATCGAGCTCGTTATCACCGACTCCCTCGGCGCTGCCGCCGGCAGCGAGCCCGAAACGAACGACGCCGCGCTCCGCACCTTCGCCGCCCTGCGCTCGCTCGACGCCGCCACCCACTTGGTGCTCGCGCACGTCTCCAAGGCCAACGCCGAGGCTGACGGCCCACGGCGCCCCTTCGGCGGCGTCTATGTGGCGAACACCGCCCGCTCGACCATTGAGGCGCGACGGCTCGACGATCCTGACGACGGCCGGCTGATCCTCACCCTCCATCACCGAAAAAGCAACGTGGGGCGCCTCGCCCCCCCCTCCGGTCTCGCCTTCGCCTGGGATGCCGATACCGGCCAAGTCCGCGTCAACGCTGTCCAGCCTGATTTCCAGACGGCGTCGCTGGCGCAGCGCATCCTCGCCGTCCTGCGGCGCGGGGCAGAAACCGCGACAGCCCTTGCCGAAGAACTGAATACGAGCCCCAACGCCGTGCGGGCGATGCTCGGCCGCCTAGAAAACCGCAACAAAGTGTTGCGCATAAGCGCAACAGCGAGAGGCAGAGGCCAGAAAACGCAATGGGGACTGATAGATACAAACCGCTAAACCTGGAGAAAGGGGTGATGCCATGCCAAGCTTCCTCAGCCTCTTCGCGGGAGTCGGCGGCTTCGACCTCGGCCTCGAGCGCGCCGGATTCCGATGCGTCGGCCAGGTCGAGATCGACCGCGCCTGCCAGCGCGTCCTCGGCGTCCGATGGCCCGGCGTGTGGCGATGGACCGACGTTCGAGGTGTATTCGATCCAAGCCGATGCCCAGCGGGCGAAGACTCCATCGCCGGATGCCAAGGGGAAGGTGCGGCTACGGAATGCGGGGCTCGGGATTCAGAAGGGCATCAGTTTCACGCTGAACTCTGGCCCTCCCCCATCGGTCATGGCATTCGAGGCGAGGATCGCGCGGAATGGCCGGGGGCGCCCGGAATCGATCGTGCAGCCGTTGAAAGCGCAGAGCGGGCGCACTGGCAAAGGCGACTCGGCACCGTGGATCTTCTCGTCGCCGGATTCCCCTGCCAAGGCGCCAGCGTCGCCGGCAAGCGCCGCGGACTCAAGGACGATCGCACCGCGCTCTTCTGGGAAATCATCAGAGTGGGCAAGGCGCTGCGACCGCCCTTTTTGCTCCTTGAGAACGTGCCGGGGCTTCTGTCCGTCAACGGAGGCGAGGACATTGGGGCCGTTCTGGACGCGCTGCATGGGGCCGGATGGCTCACGGAGGTAGAGGAATGCGACTCGCAGGAGTTCGGTGTGCCGCAACGGAGACGGCGCCTGTTCTTCGTCGGCGTGGACGCGAACTATGGACTCCAGACGCCGACGCATTTCTCCAGCGTCACGCTCGCTGCTGTCGTAGCCCAGAGCTTGCTCGACGCCTGGGAGTTACTCGATCCGCGATCCGTAACCGTCTCTGGGGACTGCGGAGGTGCGACCGATCAATCCTCGGCCATCGCTGGACTACGAAGGAGGATGGCGAGCTTCGCCGCCTCGCTGGAAGCATCAGCGTGGCCGAGATTGCTCAGCGTCTTGGACGCACGGGCGCGGGCGTCCGCATCCGCGCCGTCAAGCTGGGCGTGTCCGTCCGACGACCGACAGGATGGGTTGAGTCAGACGGCTACATCATGCGCTCCCGCGACGGACGACGAGAGCGACAACACCGTCGAGTCATGGAGCGTACTTTGGGGCGATCTCTGGATCCAGCCGAGCGCGTCCACCATATCAACTTGGTCAAAACAGACAACGCCTCAGCAAATTTGCACGTGTGCCGAGGCGACGCTGAGCATCTTCGTGCTCACCGCAGCTTGGACCGGCTCGTGCCCGCCCTGCTGGAACGCGAAATCATTAAGTTTGACCGCGCTGCTGGCGTGTATCGCCTCGTTGGAGCCGCTCGCAGATGATCTCTTTGTCGAGGAACCTTGGCGCGACCGCGCTCGGATTCTTCTCGCAGAGGCCGAGTCCCGAGCGCGTGACGCTGTCTGCGGTCCTGATGAAGCGCGCGTTGCCCAAATACTTTTTGAGCCCGCGCGCGGCGACGGGGATCTTGCGGCGAGCGGAGAAGCGGGGGCGCGAATTGCCGCCAGCATTGCGACAGGCGCTAACCGCGCTGGCGGCGCACGACGGCCCGGCACCGCCCCCGCCGATGCCGACAACCTCGTGATCGGCGTCGACATCGCGCGCGCGCTCGGCGGCATCGGCGGGGGGCAGGACTACGGCGCGAACAAAGGCACGCTCATCGCGCCACACCTCGCGGCTACCTTGAGCTCCGGCTCGCACGGCTCCGGGGTCAACGCGCCCGGACGGCGCCAGGAGGACGACGAGAACCTCGTGGCGGCGACGCTGTGCGAGCGCGACGCGAAGGGGCCGGACAGCAACACCAAGCCGGGACACCTGATCGTCACGCACACGCTCCGGGCCGAGGGCCACGACGCGAGCGAGGACGGCACGGGGCGCGGGGTGCCGATGGTGTGTTTCGATCCGACGACGAGCCTCGATCAGGCGCCGTCCGATGCGACATCGCCGCCCCTCAAGGTCGGCAGCGGCCTCGGGATACCGTGGACGCCGGCCATCGCCTTCGACACGACGCAGATCACCACGTTTGACACGTTCAATGATCTGTCTGACGCCTTGACCATGCAAGGATTCGCGGCTAGTATTCATGCGTATGCCGATGCCACGCAAGCCGACGCCGATTCGATTTTGCGCCTCCTGCGGGAAGCAATTGATTCGCGGGATGGAGCGCGACGGGCAGCTTCAGTCCTTGCTCCATTTCTCCCGTCGCAAGTTCTGCGACATGGCGTGCATGGCGCAAGGGTTCAAGGGCCGGTTCAAGATCACCGTAACGAGCCCGACGGAGGGGCGGTATCGAGCACGCACAATCAAGCGCGCGGTCCGGTGCGAGGCGTGCGGAACAACGCGCAAGCGTCTCGACGTACATCATCTCGACGAGAATTCGCTGAACAACGATCCAGCGAACCTCATCGCGTTGTGCCGCTCCTGCCATCTGCGCCAGCACCGGAAGATGGTTCCTTGCTCGATATGTGGGAACCCGCAGAAGGGGCTCGGCTACTGCGACAAGCACTATCAGCGATTCAAGAAGTGGGGCGATCCGCTAGCGTTCAAGCGCAATCAACACAGCCCGCTCTCGCAGTCCGCAGATTAGTTCCCGCAGAATGTGAGGCACTCCAGGGCTTCCCCATAGGCTGGACATGTCTTTGCCTGCCGCTGGACGACTGGGCGCGCGACCCCGAGGCCGCGGCAGAACGCTGCACCTGCCCCGACTCGCCGCGCTACCGCATGATGGGCAACGCGGTGACGGTGCCCGTCATCGAATGGCTCGGCCGTCGCCTGATGGCGGCGCTCACAGAAGCGCCATGACCTGGCTCCATGCCGCGCTGTCCATCATCACCGTCGCGCTGCTGGCCGGCGTCGTGTGGAAGCTCGTGATCCTCGCGCGCATGGCCCGGCGGGCGCAGCGGTGATCCACGTCGCCGCGTTCTCAGGCGGGAAGGACTCGACGGCCTTGCTCCTGTGGCTGCGCGAGCAGGGCATCCCGTTCACGGCGGTCTTCTGCGATACCGGCTGGGAGCATCCGCTGACCTACGCCTACGTGGAGGAGATCAATCAGTCGGTGCTTGATGGTCAACTCGTCGTGCTCAAAAGCGAAAAGTACGACGGATTTAGCGATCTCGTACTAGGTCGCAGGATAGTGCCGATGGTCCACGCTCGCTTTTGCACAGAGGAATTAAAAATCTTACCGCTCTGGAAGTATCTGGAGTCGCTTGAGGATGAGGCGACGGTATATCAGGGCATCCGGGCCGATGAGTCGGCTGCCCGCGCCGCGATGCCATCGCGACAATGGGAAGAAAAGGGGGGCGGGTACTGGATCGAGCGCCCGCTATTCCACTGGACGGCGGCCGACGTCTTCGCCATTCACAAGCGTCACAACGTCAAACCCAACCCGCTTTATCTCATGGGCGTCGGGCGCGTGGGCTGTTGGCCCTGCATCATGGTCAATAAGCGGGAGCTGCTCGTGCTCGCGCGGCGCACGCCGGAGATCGAGGCCAGGCTGATGGAGCTCGAATCTCGGCTCAATGCCGTGGTGCAAGAGCGTACCCCCGGCGCGGGGTATCGGTCGTTCTTCCGCACCGACTACATCCCGCAACGCTACTGTTCGCAGCCGTTCATAACGAAGGACGGTCGCGCGATCCGGGTGCCCACGGTGGCCGACGTGTTTGCGTATATCCGCTTGGCCGAGGCCCAAGGCGACCTCTTCCGCGAGCCTGACGGCCCTGCCTGCATGAGCGTCTACAACCTATGCGAGTAGCCCGGCGGGCGCGGCGGTGAGCCGAGCGCAGATATTCCCCGCGCTCCTCATCGCGCTCGACGTCGGCGCGGCGGTCATCTACGCCGTCGAGGGCGACGCGCGGCGCTGCATCTACTGGCTTGCCGCGGCGGTGTTGACCGTGACCGTGACGTGGTGAGCATGAGCGTGGCGCGGCGGTGAGCTCGCCCACCCAACGCTCCCTGCGGTATCTGCGCGCCATCGCGGGCGACATGGTGGCCGTGGTCGAGAAGTGGAACCAGCACGCGCGCATCCGCCAGGATCTCTTCGGCTTCGCCGATCTTGTGGCCGTGATCCCCGGCGTGCCCGGCACGACGTACATACAGACCACGAGCAGCGCCAACGTCGCGCATCGCATCGCGAAGATGCGCGCCGAGCCCGTGGCGAGCCGCGTCCGCGCCTGCCTCGCGACCGACAACACGGTGCTCGTGCATGGCTGGCGGCGGGCGGGGGCGCGCGGGCGGCGCAAGACGTGGCAGCTCCGCGAGGTCGTGGTCACGGCCGAGATGTTGGGGCAACAGGAGAGCTTGTGATGATCTGGCCTCTACTGTTCATCGCGTCAGTGTTTGTCGCTAACTCGCTCATCCTCCGCTTCGGCCTCGTCCCAGTTGGCTTCGGGTTCGTCGCGCCCGCAGGAGTCTATGCGGCCGGGCTCGCATTCACCTTCCGAGACCTCACGCATGATCGGCACGGGCCGCGCATCGTGATCTGGTGCATCGTGGCTGGCGCCGCGCTGTCCGCCGTCCTATCGCCACGGTTCGCCCTGGCATCCGGTGCCGCGTTTCTCGTCTCCGAGCTGGCCGACTTCGCGGTCTACGCGCCGCTGCGAAAGAGGTACGGTCTCGGCGCGGTCATGGCGTCCAATGCCGTCGGCCTCGTCGTGGACAGCGCGCTCTTTCTCTCGCTCGCGTTCGGGTCGCTGGACTATCTCCCTGGGCAGATCATCGGCAAGGCATGGATGACGCTGCTCGCGATAGGCGCGATGTGGTACTGGCGCTCGGCCAACAGGCCCTGATATTGGACTTCTGGCTCGGTACCGATCGCCCCATGTGGCTTGCTCTGCTGGATGTCCCCCTATTCATCTCGCATCGGATCCTCGGGCCACGCCGAACGCTCCCGCGAGCTCGTGGCGCATGGGCGCTTGACTCAGGAGGGTTTTCGGAATTGAGCATGTATGGCGAGTGGCGGACGATACCGCAGGACTACGCGAAGGCCGTCCGTCGATACATGGACGAGATCGGCGGGCTCCGATGGGCGGCGATCCAAGATTGGATGTGTGAACCCTTCATGCTCACCAAGACCGGATTGACACTGGCCGAGCATCAGCGGCGCACGGTGGAGAGTTACGCGACGCTGCTCGACCTCGCGCCGGATCTGCCGTGGGTGCCGGTGCTCCAAGGGTGGATGCCGCACGATTATGTGCGCCATGCAGACCAGTATGAAGCCGCTGGGTTGCCGCTGACGAGGCTCGTCGGTGTCGGATCGGTGTGTCGGCGGCAAGGGGCGAAAGAGGGGCGGGCGATTCTCCGCCAGCTCGCGACGCTCGGCTACCGGCTGCACGGGTTCGGAATAAAGACCACGGGGCTGCTGCTCGGCGCCGCCGCCATGCTGGACAGTGCGGATTCAATGGCCTGGAGTCGGCAGGCCCGCTATCGGCCCGCCGAAGCGGGCTGCACACACACACGATGCAACCATTGTGTCCGGTTCGCGCTGCGGTGGAGGGCGCAAGTGCTTGACCATATCAGCCGGGGGGAACAGCAGCCGATACTAGCCGGGTGGAATTGTGACACCAGCCTCCTGTGCGCGCACAGCGCGCACACCATCATGAAATCAGCTACTTCACACCCCCGTGTGCGCTGAGTGTGACGTCAACCTGTGAATGCTCACAAGCCCCGCACACCTACTTCACACCCCTCCTTGCGTGTCCCAAATAGGGCACTTGACACCCGGGCGCTGGTGCCTACACTTTCACCCGCTAGCTTTTGGAAAGGCTTCGGCTAGAATCGCTCTTGCGGGCGTCGCTTCCCTCGCGACCTGGCCCGCGAGCTCCTTCGCCCAAGTAGGGGATCACCCGCTCGCTCTTGCCTTCGGCCACCGTGTCGCCTGACCGAACAGTTCCTTGAACCTCGGCGTCAGGACGGGAAGAGCATCGCCACCTCTGGGGTCGTTGAGCAGCGTCGAGGTCACGCGCGGCCGGATACCTGACGGCGTGCCTCCTGCAAGCAGTTCGCGCAGATGCCGCGCCATCGCGGCGCCGAGCATCGGAGGCACGGCGTTCCCGATCTGTTTGTATTGCGAGTTTCGCGGGCCGGAGAACGTGAAACGATCCGGGAAACTCTGGAGCCGCGCACCCTCGCGCATACTCAGCGCACGGTTGTCGAGCGGGTGCGTGAATGCGCCGAATGATGCCGTTATCGTGAACGCCGGCATGTCGCGGCGAAGGCGAGCGCCCTCGAACTTCGCGCGGCGTAAGTTGATGTCGTCCGGCGCGGAACAGACGTGATTCGTGACGACGTCGCCGGCGCCTTCGCGCATCGCCCGCTGATACGACGTTTGGGGAGCCGACGCATAAGCGATCGGCTCGTCGGCCTGACGCGACTCAATGCTCGGAAGGTCACCGATGGCGTCCCAGACGGTCACTTGAGGCTGCACGAGCAGGTTCTGCGTTGGCCTCGGCGCGTGCGTCGGTGCGGGGAATGTCAAGTCGATATCCGTTAGCGTCCCCACGAGGAAGAATCGGTATCTGAGCTGCGGAACCCCATAGTCAGCCGCGAGCAAGACATCGCCCGCGCAGCGGTACCCTAGCCGCTCGAAGGCGCCATAGATCGTCCGCAGCAGCGCAAAGTTATGGCGGTGTGCGATACCGGGGACGTTCTCCATGAGAAACATCGCCGGTTTCAGTTCGCTGACGAGCCGGACGAATTCGGGGAAAGTTTCGTGGATCGTCCGGCGTGCGCAGGCCGCGCTCGCTCCGCCAGCCACGAGTGCGATAGGGCCGCCCGCAGCGCGGCTGATGTTGTTTCCAGACACTTCGCGCACATCTCGCCGTTCCACGACCGCGTCGCGAAAGTTCTTAGAGTGCGTCGCGCAGGCGGAGCCATCCCAGTCGACGGCGTATGCGACGGCAAAACCCCCGAGTTCGAGGCCGAGCGACAGCCCGCCGCAGCCGCTGTAGATGTCGACGGCGCGCGGTTGACTGTTCCTGAACGTCGAGGCGTCGAGCATCACAAACCCAACCTTTCTGGCGGCACATGAAGGTTCTGCCAGTTCTGCCGCCGGCACAACCCCAAGCATGGGGGGATCAGAGGCCAGAACGCGCCCCCTAACCCCCCAGGGTGGGGGGATCAGAGGCCAGAACGCGCCCCCTAGCCCCCCAGGGTGGGGGGATCAGAGGCCAGAACGCGCCCCCTAGCCCCCCAGGGTGGAGGATTTAGCGCGGCGGCTATTCACTCCATGTGACCCGGATGGGGGGGGGTGGAGGATTTAGCGCGGCGGCTATTCACTCCATGTGACCCGGATGGGGGGGGTGGAGGATTTAGCGC
>Ga0194128_10008484_pt1 | contig 12972 bp, 10 predicted proteins | sample TA2KigCa65mmetaG_FD_148650 | JGI IMG/M metagenome (GOLD analysis project Ga0194128, IMG submission 148650) | Freshwater microbial communities from Lake Tanganyika, Tanzania - TA2015037 Kigoma Deep Cast 65m | ecosystem: Environmental > Aquatic > Freshwater > Lake | place: Tanzania: Lake...
TTTGGTGGCGCGCCTCCTGTTAAAAATATTATCAACCAAGCAATTAATGCGGTTGCGGGGCCAAACAAAACCGATGCGTTAGCGGGTGTCACTGAACGGATACGCCAGAATTTTGCGTCCAAAACCACGTGGTGGGAAGATTTCCTTACGGCCAAACAAGGAAACATTGCTCGCGATGTTGTTGGTAATTTAAGCGTATACGACAAAATGATGGCTGCAACCAAGCGGGCTGGAATACAATTTTCAGTTTTACAGCACGGCGGTTTTGGAAAAAGTTCTAATGGGATGTGGGGAGCTTCCCTCGATAAAAATGGAACCTATCAAACACCAAAGGACAGCGATCCGAGTGTTAAAAAAATGTATATCGATGCCAATCGTATGGTTGGAAAATACGACGGGATCGACACGTTTAAGGATGCTTCAACTGCCGTAAACTTGGCTTTAGGAGCCCGCCGCGAATCAGAACTTATTAAAAGCGGGCAGATCGGCCCGAAAGGGGAGATTGTCCGTTCCTTGAGTGATGACCAGATCAATCGCGGGTTGCAGCTTTACAATTCAATTCCAGAAATTCAAGAAATTGCAGATACTTGGCACAAGATAAACAGCCGCAATCTTGACGCGCTTGTTGAATCGGGCTATCTGGATAAGGAAACCGCTGATAATTATAAGAAAGCAATTGGTTACGTACCGTGGTTCCGTTTTGTAGTGGATAAGGACGGCAATGTCAATGTCAAAAAGCTAAAAGAATTTTCCAAGGGGCTGATCAACTACAGCGCAATGAAGGATCTTGCAGGCGCTAAAGTGGAAGACATTCAGATTGATGACTTTTTGAACAACGCAGCACGTCTTAGCAATTGGATGGTAGATAAAGCAATCGGTAACGACACAGCACGTTCCATGATTGAAGTAGCGGAAAAATATAATCAGGCCAAGCGTGTTGGTGGATTTGATGCGCGGGGGGTGGACCGGAACCGGGTCGTGGCGATATTCAAAGACGGCAAGCCCGAGTATTATGAACTTACGGACCCCGCAGCAATGGCCGCCTTCCGGGGGCACGAAACCGCGCAAGGCTTGTTTACGAAAACCCTGTCCTTGCCTGCAACTACATTGCGCAAGGGAATCACCCTGTTTCCAACATTTCCAATTGCGCAGTTGCCGCAGGATGCGATACGCGCATTCATATTCGGCGGCCTTAAAAATCCTTACGCGCTGTTCCCCCGCATCCTTACAAATTTTATAAAGGAAGCTTTTACGCCGGGAGGAACCGAAACTGCCGGACTTCTTTCCGTTCGGGGCATCAGAGGAGTTGGGTCAGGCATGGCGCGTGAAACCGTTAAAGAACGTTTCTTGCAAGAGCTTGGGATGGGCCGCAGTCTGTTTTCCAAGGCCATCAAGACGTTGGAAAATTTAAGCGATGCATCGGACATTGCGGTGCGTACTGCCTTGTACGAATTGACCACCGAGGAGGGAGGAAGTGTAGAGCTTGCTTTCCGCCGCGCCCGGGACATCATCAATTTTGATATTCAAGGAGCTAGTAAAGAGGCAAGCTTTTTGCGCCAAACAGTTCCATTCCACGGCGTTATGATGAACGACCTTAATAACCTTTACAAAGGTCTTGTGCTGGGTAAGGGCAGGTTGACGGAAGGGGATAGCAGACAGGTAAGGATGGCGATTGTATATCGAGGGATGCAGATTGCGTTCTTCTCGTCAATTTACGCGCTCGCAGTTGGCGATGATGAGGACTATAAGAAACTGGGCGATTCCATGCGGGTTCGTAATTTCATCATTCCGGGCAGCAACCTTCGCATCCCGGTGCCGGGTGACGGAATTGGCTTTATCTTTAAAGTAATACCGGAAGAAATTACACGTTACATATCTGCAAACGGAATTGAATCCAACGATGCCGGAGCCAAATTTAAACGCGCTCTTTTTGAGGGGCTTACAAACATCGTCGAAACTTCAGCGTTTATTCCCACGGGGCTCAGAGTACCTGTTGAGCTGGTGCTGAATAAAGGTTTCCGGAAGGATGATCCGATTGTAGGCATAAGCAAACAGAATCTTGAAGCCTACAAGCAATTTACAGAAACCACCGGAGCCTTGGCTAAGGAAATTGGCGCTGTGATGGGCGTGTCTCCTATCAAGCTTGAATACATCCTGCGCGAACTTACCGGACAGATAGGCGGGTTTGTATACGGGATGACGAACGCGCTGTTTAACGCCGTGGAAAACAAAGTAACTCCGACTAAAAAATGGTTTGAAATACCAGAATTGCAGCGATTTACGTATCGAAATCAGGACCGCGAATCGCTGGAGGACTTTTACGAGTTCCGCGATAAAGTCGATAAGATAGCTCGTACTTACAATGACATGATTAAAGCGGGGCGCGGAACCGAAGCCATTGCGTATTTAAGCGACCCGCAAAACCAACAAACCCTTGCGCTGCGTAAAATACAAACTCGCATGGATAATGACCTCAGCAAAATCCGGCAAGCTCGCAAGCTGATCTACAACAATCAAAATCTGACTGCCGATCAGATGGCGGAACAGCTAACTAAGCTGGATGAACTTCAGTCGCGGTACTTGCGAGCTATGCAGTTACCCAGATTACGGGCAATCGCGGACGTGTCGCCCACGTACAATACGTTTATTCAAAGGATGGTTCAGTAAAAAATCCCCCGGCGTTGCGCCGGGGGTAAGGAGGAGAAACACACGCAGTGCATAGTATCATACCTTCCAAACGCGCACACCAAGCAATCCGCGTTCAATTACACAACGTGTGACAATGTCAAGACCGCGAAGGCGGGCTTCCTTACGCAAGGCATGTTGCAGCTTTTGCTGGTCGGCTCCCGGGACAAAAAACGAGGTGCCAATCTTGAATCCCGGCCAATCAATCTTTACTGGTATTCCGTGTGTTTCCAACAAGCAGCCCCTCCGGATCGTTGTAGTGAACAATCAGCACGTTCTCCGGCTCGGATACATGTAACCCCTTACCCATACGAAATTTCTTTTCATCCACGTAGTCCCCGTCCTTACGTAGCTGTTGGATGACCTCCGCATAGGCTACCTGCCCCTCAGCACAGTACTTCCTGAAGGTAGGCTTGTTGATATACAGCAGCTTCGTATCCGGCTCGTAGCGCATGTACAGCTTGCCACGGGGCTCCCGGATGGGCACCGGAGGTAGCGTACCGCTCCCCGTATCCGTGCGCAGTGTAACGCCGCTGTGAATAATTAATAGGTCATTGGGATGCTCGGAAATAAAGCCCCCTAGTGCTGTACGCGGGTCCGAGGACTCCTTGACTGTTGCCCCACGGCGTTCCTGTAGCATGGCTACAGTCCAGTCATAGACCCGTTTAAAATCGGCATTGCTAAAGTCCAATACCTTGGCTTCCCGCGCCAACAGCCCCCCGGTAAGGATGGTTGCCGACATGGTTGACCAATACCGTTCGCGCTGGGTAAGGGTTGCTCCCCTATCTATGGATCGTTGCATTTCGGAAAGCAAGTCTTCCAGTTCAGTCACATGCTGGACGAGGTGCTGCGCATACGGCTCACCCGCCACTCCGTAATTGTGGTTCAACGGGTCAAATACCCGGTCACTTTCCTCCTTGGTCGATGCCGTACCCGGGGTATAGGCAAATTCAAGAAAACGGGCCAGCTCGCCATCCGGCTTGCGTTTTTTTGAAAACAGCTTGTCTTCAATGGCTTGGTTGGCTGTCACGATGCAATTTGCCGCCCAAGTAGTGTAGTTCCGTCGCTCCCCGTTCACACTGCTGACCAGCCTATTTTTCCCCCGGTTATGCAAAAAGTGGTACAGAAAATCCGATACATGTTCCGGCGACATGTTGGTAATTTCGTCAATCGTCGGTGTAATGTTTTGCAGGATGCCAATGCGATGGATAAGGGCGTTGGAAGTATCGGCCTTGATCATCATTAAGTCTTCGGGGTGCCCGTAGATACTGTTGGACACTAACAAAATGGACGATTTGCCGCTGCCTGCCGTCGAGCTGTAAAGACTCAAAATACCGCCCCGGCGGCGGTTGCTGAAGGGCACCAGCGGAGAACTAAACCCGGCAAAAAGCAAAAACATGTGCATTTCCATCCCGGGTCGGTTGTAAAACGATACGATTTTTTTCCAATTTTCTAGCGTACCGCCTCTGCGGAACAAACGAATAAGACTTAACGTAGAAGAAGATGGTGGACTATAATGAATACCTGTCGCAGTTATCTGCCGGTCACCGATGATAAAAGAAGTAAAATTGTCAGCCCAGCCAAATTGCAGCCGCGATTTGGTAGCTTTATTCATACGTTGATAGGTTTTAACTGACATGCTGGAAAACGCCCTCAGTTGATTCATTTGATCTTTAATGGTGCTGACACCCTGCTCTGCCATACGTTTTGCAAATATATCCTTGGCGATCATATCCCGCAGAGGAATGGAGAATTCACGCACCCCGTCTTGTGGCAAATGCAGCCTAAACAATCCCAGCATTCCTTCATTTGGATCGTCCACTGTATTAACAAGATAAAAATCATTTTCATATACCAATTTATCCAGAGGACCCTCTTCATCATCTTTGTTCTTAATGTATATGCCGCCGTGCTTACCCCGCACGTAGGGAAACGGAAACTCGGGAATGACATATTGCTTAGGTTCTTCGTGCAATGCCTGCGCAACATGAACGACGTTATCCTCCGGAGATGCCGTTTCGACTTCGCCCCGTCCTAAAAGAATGGGGGACGTAAGCTTGCCCTTATGAGGGCAGCCCTCACATCCTTGCGGATTGTTAGTCCAGAAAGTTTCGCAGCGGTACGGTCCTTGGATACGAGCCGCTTTTTCCTCCGTTGCCGTTGGTGAATAGTCCGGATGCCGGGAAGAAATAAGATGAATTGCCTTTTGGCGGTCCTTGCAGAACTGCGCAATGGACAACGCCGAGCGCCACATTGGTTCCGATGCAGTTTCTTGATTCTCTACTAAATCAAGTAGCTGTTTGCAGCCAGTACCCTTCAAGCTCTTCTGAAGAATCAATTTAAAGCTAGAAGGTGTATTAGCAAGCAACGCTTTGGTGACTTCATCCAATGGCTTGTTAATGGAAATTTCATCAAGCGTGGTATCTGTGACGTTGAGCAGCTTGCAAAAGACCTCTACGTCAAGCGGCGTCGTTGTTGCCAACACCTCCACTGGCACCGGGTTCTCCGGATTCTTCCAGTTCGACGTACCCACCGCCCGTAGCACCCGTGCAGGATCTCCGGTTACTGTCGCGTCGATCTTCAAGCCGCCCATGATGCAGGCCGCTTTTAGTTTGTCTGCAATGCGCTTCCAAAGAAGGCGTGGCGCTGCCTTGGTAAGCGGCCAATAGACATGTACTCCGTAGCCAGAACTGACTACGGCGGGTCGAGGATAGCCTGTGGCCTTGATAAACTGTTTCAGTCCGCTAACGGCTGAAACTTGATCCGGGTATTTTTTTGGATCATCCGCGCCGCAATCGAGGTCAAGAAATAAGCATTTCAGACTGACCGCGTTTGCTACAGTACGATTGCGCCCGGTTGCAAAATTCGCCAGTGCTATGAACGAATTGATGCCCTGCTGGTCGAGCAACGCGACCGCAGCATCTGCCTCTTCCAGCGATGCATGAAATGTCTGGGTAACATCTTTTTTACCAGAAATTCCAACAACGCAGTACAGTCCTTCAGACGGAAGGATCCCCCGCCAAAAGTCTAGTCTGGACAGTGTCATCACGCATCAGTCAAAGAGCGAAGCTTAACGATTAATTCGCGTACTTGCTGCTCATATTTAAGACGCGGTTTGTTGCGACCAATCATCCAGTTATACACCGTCTGCCGAGATACACCCAAGACTTCCGCGACCTCCACCACGGAGTACCCCCTGTCAAGGCACAGTTGACCAAGCTCAACTCCCACCAACATCGGATTTGCGTTTTTTATTTCTTTGACGATTCGTTGGGTAAATCCGTTTTTTTGCATATGTGTTCCACGTTACCCGACAAGTAAGGGGAGCGCGAGTGTATCGCACTCCCCGTTCCCTTGTGTTACGCGGCCTCCTCGTCATCCCATTCATTTAGCATGGCTGCAATGCTGTTCTTCGTAACGGGTTTTTCCTTGCCGCCCCGCTTTACCGGCTCGGGCGTTGGTCCTTCTCCGTTTTGCGGTGCAGCATTAGGTTTGGCTTTCGCCGCCTTGGAGTCAGGTTGCGGAGCCTCCAGTTTTTCCGGCTGGGCGGGGGCGGGTGCCTCAGCTTCCACAGGTTGGAAGGATACAGTAACCATCTGTTTAGCTTCCTGTGACGCACCGCGCTCCGTACACAGCTTGTACTCCTCTTCAGTCAACGGGCGCACCGCTTTAAAGAACAGCTTGGGGGTGCTGCTGTTGATGTCAAAGCGCATCTCGGTGACCACCGCCGTGATGTTGACGTTAAACCCCGCAAGGAAATGCGCATAAGCCTTGAGCGGCAGCTTGCTATTTTCGCCGTTGCCAAAAATTGACAGCGACGGCACCGACAATTGGAAAAGGTCACCCCCCATATCGTTCTCCATCACCACCGCCAATTGCCTGTTGAACTTGCAGGCTCGGGTATTGTTATCGCCGGAGCCCTTGACGTTCTGCGGACATTGGGCACAGGTGTTGGCTTGCACCTGCTGGGAAGACGGATCCGGTTGTTCACCATCCGCACTCCAGCATGTCGGGGATACCGTAACGCCCTCCACATATTTACCCGCGTAAAATGTACGCGAAATTTTGGGAGCCACGTTTACGATAACAACGTTCATAGCCCGTTCCTCGCTTACCGCGACTTCCTTGCCGCCGGACACCAACCGGAACACGCTACCCCGAATGGAAATGCGCTTCGCAGACGTACCACTCAGCAGCGACTTGGTGATCGCATCCGGTTCCTTAGTCTTCAGGTAAGACGGAACTCCCGATTTGAACAGCGTAACTTCGCTAGACATCTTCATTTCTCCTATATGTTGTTGATAAAAAACACAGCTAAGTCCTGCGTACTGTTACCTCGTAATGACTGTCCGCATTCAAGCCCGGGGGCAGCTTACCGGGATTTGCTTCAAGATACTGCTTCATGTTGGTCTGGTGTATGCGCCGTTCCAACAAATCAAGTGCATTGTTTTCCTTCACAAAATCGTGCATTGCGGACCAATCCGTGGCCCAATAGCGTGTCTTCACTTGACGAATTACCTGCCCATAGTCAGTTCTGAAGCTATTGGCCCCGAAGGTTTCGCAGGCTTTAAGGAGTTCAGCCCTAATCACCCCCATCTGCTCTTCAAGCGCGGCTTCTTTCGCTTCATACTCCTTGCGCTGCTTGTCACGATAATCACGCATCTTTATAAAGACGCGCACCAACCTGCCTACTGGCACTTCCGCATCTTCATTCATTGGTGTTTTCCTCAGAAAGTTCTTCGTTATAAAGATCAATTAGTTTTTGGTGGATATCAACTTTGCCCTGCAACATGCGATACACTTTTTTCTCAATGCGACTGCCTTGCAAATGCACTATGGTGACCTTATTCACCTGCCCCGCCCGATGCACCCGGGCATTGGCTTGCAAGTACGTTTCCACGCTCATCACAGGCGACCAGTACACCACGACATTCGCGGCATGTAAGGTCACTCCATGAGAAGCAGCTTGGGGTTGAATGACCAGCACTTGGGGATTCTTCTCAGTCTGAAAATTCTTAAATATCTCGGTGCGTTTGTTGGGTGGCACAGAACCGTCGATAATTTTTGCCGTGTAACCGTTCCGGTTAAGCCATTCCGCAACCATGTTCAGGCTGTGCGTGTAAGGCACAAACACCAGCACCTTGTGGTTTGCCTCATCAATCACCTCGCGCAGTGCCTGCAAACGGTTGGCGCAGTCAAACTCAATCACTTCCCTGTCATCCGAGTACACTGCGCCGCTTGATATCTGCAACAGCTTGGTAAGCAACGCCGCCGCTGTGGGTGCTGTGACCATCTCGCCTGCGGCTACCGTAAGCTGATTTTGCAGCATAACGTTGTAATACTTCTCCTGTTGCCGCGTAATCGGCACTTCACGGGTCACATGCATTATCTCTGGAAGATCCAAGCATTCCTCTTTAGAAAAACGGATCGCCGGTTGCAGAGCATTAAATACAACATCGGTGGCGATAGCTTTGGGCACCCACTTAAATCGCGTGATCTGGCGCATAACTTGATCTCGAAATGCTCCGTAAAACTTGGGCACCCGGTGCGGGGACACCATTTTGGCTAACCCATAGGCGTCCGTTGGAGCTTGTGATGCCGGTGTGCCCGTCATCATCCAGAGCCATGTACGCGGCGTGACAATCTTCGCCAACGCCTTCCAGCGGTGTGTGGTGTGGGTCTTATAAGCATTTGCTTCGTCTGCGATGATGAGGTCAAACCGCCCATTTTCAATAATGGCGTTTGCAATAATGCTTACCCCGTCATAATTGATAATTACATACTCCGTATCACCTTCCACCACAGCAATACGCTTTTCGCGTCGAGAGTTATGTGCAATGTCACAGGAACGATGCATGGCAAATTGAAAAAGATCGGTCTGCCACGCAGATCCCATGACTGACACCGGGCACACAATCAGCACTCTACGAATGCGTTTGGTCTTTATAAGATAATCCGATGCCCAGATCGCAGCCGCTGTTTTACCCGTGCCTTGCGCGTTGAAACAAAACGCCCTGCGGTTGAGTGTCAGAAATTCCGCAGTGACGATCTGATGCGAGAAAGGGCGATACCTACCGGGCCAATCATAAGAACGGCGAATGGGGGAAGGCACCCCTTTGATCTTCAGGTTCTTCAGTACCTGTGCTTCTTCCAATCCCCAACGAACCAACACTTCATTATTTCCGATTTGCTTGCTGCACGGAATAATAGAGGTGATGCGCTGAGGATCGCGCACTTTTAAAACTAACGCCTTGTTTTCGACAATCTGCATGTACTCTCCAAAAATGCTTCGCAGGGCAGATGTAAAGTTTTCACATCGCCTCTGATTGCCACCTCTCCGGGCAGCTTAGAACGGTAACGTACTCCCTTTACGAGAGAATGTCAACTACTAATTTTTGGTGCCCTGCACAACGCGGAACACCCGGTTTTATTTGATGTTTTTCACTTTCGGCACGTTACGCCTCATGGTGTGGTCCGGGTTACGGTCGTAGCTGCGGTTGCTGCTGGCGCTACGAACCCGCAGGTTATAAAACCGATTGCCACCTCCCTTGCTCAAGGCGCGAGCATGGTCAACGTCCTTTCCATCTCCTTTGTGTACCCTGCCAGCAGCAGCCATTTTGCGGCGCGCAGCGTTACGTTCGGCGCGGTGCTTGATTTGTTCAGGCTTGCCGTGATACTGAGCATACTCACGACCGTATGGCCGTGGTTTATTTGTGTATGGCATCAAAACCTCCTATTTGTTTTTTCCGTTATGAACGCAATCATGCACAGGGCACCACGCCCTGCATGTAAAATTTTGTTTCGGGTTCCAAACATCCGCGTCATAAGCACTGTCCATTACATGGACGCGCTCTTTCCACTTATGCCAAAGCTCCGGCGCATCTTCACGTAGATAATTTGCCTTTATAAATGCGGGGTGTACCACAAAGAGAAGCCCAGTTTTGGAAACGGTAACCCCGGGAAAATGGCTGAACACCCCCAAGGAAAGAAGTTCCATTTGTTTGAGGTCTGCGTACTGGTTCTTGCCGGTCTTGTAATCCACTGCACGGCACATTGATTGGTTGATTACCAGCAGGTCTGCAACTCCCCGCCACCAAACTTTGGGGTCAAAAAAATCACAGGGTTCAAGCTCTTCAGTAATGCCCATTTTGTACTCACACAGAATGGTGCCTTCTTCCTCTTTGTATGACTTCAATCGATCAAGCGCCTCCTGCATGTACGCAAACGCCGGGGGGAGCGGAACATCGTCGCGAACGTATTTCTCAGCCGCTTCATGCGCCATCAACCCATAGTGCATCTGTTCCGAAGGCGGCTCAACAATATCTCTTGCTACCCGCAAATGGTAATACTTGCGTGGACATTGTTCAAATAGCGACAAGCTACTGTATGACCATCTAGCCATTAGCAGTCCCCGTAGGTGTCTCCCATCCCTGATTCGCAGTTTAAGGGCAAGTCGGTTGCCCAAGGAGGTATCCACCGCATACACCGTTCAATATAAGCTCGGGCCTCGTCGGCATCCTCCCTACGTACTACGCATCCCACTGCGTCATGCACCGTCATCGCTACCCGATAACGTTTAGCTATACGCAGCATTTGCTGACTGATGATTACCCGTGAAAGATGCTGATCTATGTTCTCCGTAAATTTGCCCCCCCAGATCCCGGTAACCCCGTTTCGCGAGTCATAAATGTACGCCGCATTGTTGTTCTCGTTGCCGCGACGTAGATTATGGTAGTGAAACGGCAACTCCATAGGGGTATGTATCACCCCAAACCCAACCTTGACCACTCCCGGCTCGCCATATGTACAACCCCGCCCATCTACTAACGCTTTCAGGCAGTTATCTCCCACACCCCACAGTTTAGGGATGCGTGGGTAGGTATTGCGGTAGGTATCAATGATGTGCCGACATGCGTTATGTGAAAGGCTGACACCCCAAGACTTCATCATCAAATAAAACTTATCCACCCCCATACCATAACCGCACCCCAAGATCGTAGCTTTTCCAACGAACCGCTCAGAACGTGTGATCTGACCAACGTTCGTATCATAAATATGAGAAGCCATGATCTTATACACATCCCATTTCTGTTCTTGTTCCGGCACCCCCTGTTGTTTTTCCTCATCGTTCTTACGGAAAGCATCAAGAAGATCTATTTCCCCGGCCAACCACGCAAGCACCCGCGCTTCAATTTGAGATGAGTCCACATCGATTACAACGTAACCTTCGGGAGCGCGAATAGCCGATTTTAATTTACCCGCATCCTCACCTCGGCTAGGAAGATTCTGAAAGTTAATCTTGTCAGTGCCACCCCAACGCCCGGTATGGGCCGCAAAATAGGACAGGGGCACTGGCAAGCGTCCCCGGTTTGCTATGGCTATGAACCGCGCAGTGCGTGTTTCTTCCAATGTAGTCTTTACGCCCAGACGCGCAGCGACAAGTGCTTGCACAATCGGGGCTGGGTGTTCTAGCAATTTCTTCATCCCCACATCAGTCTTGGCAAAAGCGTAGGTCAATTTTTTCGTGACAGGACTGGTTTTATACGGCAGTGACACCCCCAAATCTTCCAACATCTTTGCAAATTGCACGTTACTCATCAATTTCTTTTTTATTACTTCTGGATCCCCGCCCAGTCTAGTCAACACCGCGTTCTTGCGGTTAACAACCGCCGTCAAATGCTGCTCAAGACGCAACTGATCCAATTCCAGTACCGGCTCGGTAAACATCTTCAATGTTAAGTCAATGAGCTTTAACTCGCGCTTAGGGAATCCCTCAACCATCCTGTGAAAAAGTTTATGGGTTAGCTCTACATCATTCGTGCAGTAACGCCCATACGCAGCCAGATCCACAGCAGAGAACGCCAATCTGCGCTTGCCCAGCGCGTTGAGAACCTCGGTGCCTTTTTCCCCCAGTTCATAGTGTGCAGCGAGCTTGGCAAGGCTACCACCCACCGTCCCCCCATGTAGCGGACGGGACATACTAAGCGTATCAAGAAGAATTTTTGGATGTATGTCAAACCGCCACGAAAGGATAGCTCCGTCGAAAAGCGTGTTGTGGCAAAGCACAGCAGCATCATTCCAGTCATACTGCGACAGGAAAGATTTAGTTTCCTCATGCGTACCGCTAAACCAGACGGGAACTTCATTGTCTACTTTGACGGACACCCCTATGACTTCAAACCTATCGTCACGAATGTATTCCTCGACAGTCAGCTTTGACAGGCTGTATTCCCTGTCGTAATAAGTCTCAAAATCGCAGGTCAGTAGGCTCATCGGGGACGTATAGTACCTGAATTACTTGAACTTCCGTATGTTGCTGGACTCCCGTGCCAGCACATCTTTTCTGTACGCCTCAAACGTCTCGACAACGTCCGTGGCTGCGGCGCTTACGGGTTTAAAACCACAATCCTTATCAACGATGTACTTGCGCCGACCTCGCAGATACTTAATTGCCTCAACCAACTGCATTTTGTTGTACGCACTCATGTCTTTCTCCTTTTTTTAGGTAGTAATCGAAGTTCGACTTTACGTATTTCCTCCGATGGAAACTTACTCGGCAATACCCTGCGGTGCTGACGCACGATGTGGATTTTGTTTTCCCCTGTATGCCACAGGCACCACCAGATTTCTTTTTTCATTCAAGCCTCGACGGTTTAACTGCTTGCAACCCAAACAGAAATAACCCGTTACTAATCTGGGAAAAGCGTAGTTCAAAGTCTGCGCGATATATGTGACGAAAATCACTCATCGGATTCTGCCCTACGTTCTCCTTGTACATTTTCTGTGACAAGAAAATAAGACTCTCCGGCAGAATTGCTCGCGTGTGCGAAGGATCTCCCCACACCCATGCTGTATTTGGCTCCGGCACAGTGCCAAACAGCCACCCATCCGGCTTGAGTAGACGCCAAAAATCCGCGAACTGGGCGAAGAAAAACTTGTAATCCCCCTGCTGCCCCACATGTTCCAATACCTCGTAGGCGTGGATCTCATCAAAACATTCATCTTCAAATGGGAGTGGAAGATTAGCTAGATCCCACGTTACGTCTGGCTTATGGCTTTCATTGATGTCAAGCGTAACCAACCCACGCCACGCCAACCCCACCCCCGTTGGCGTGAGGATTTTCTGTCGGCGGGCACCGCAACCTACGAGGAGTTCTTTACAGCTTCCCATATCGGCACCGGATATTTTACAGCCTCCTCCGTAGCAGTCCCGCATTTCGTACACGTATGCAGGTAAACAATCCCCACAGGTTTGCGGACTTCAAATAAAAACATCATCTCCTCGCC
>Ga0194128_10008489_pt1 | contig 12965 bp, 11 predicted proteins | sample TA2KigCa65mmetaG_FD_148650 | JGI IMG/M metagenome (GOLD analysis project Ga0194128, IMG submission 148650) | Freshwater microbial communities from Lake Tanganyika, Tanzania - TA2015037 Kigoma Deep Cast 65m | ecosystem: Environmental > Aquatic > Freshwater > Lake | place: Tanzania: Lake...
AAACGGAACAAAGCGCGGCCGCCGTAGCGTGACCCCCCCGCGATGAAAATCGATTGGTTCACGGCTTCTCAGTGTACCGCTTTTTTTTCGCCCCGGTGAATTCCCCCGTGAAATTCGCTCTGTCATTGCCATGCGACACCGCGCCTCGCCTCGGCCGCTGCCGTGGCGACGGTCATTGCCATGCTCCACCAACCGGCCCTTGTTGCGTCTGCAAGCCTCAAGCTATTCTCAACGAATGCTTGAGTTTCTTGCGCGCCGTCTGCTGGTCGCGCTTCTCGTCTGCGTCACCGTCCTGACCTTTGCGTTTGCCCTGACGCGCCTGGCGGGCGACCTTGCCATTTCCATAGCCGGCGCCCAGGCAACGGCCGCCGATATCGAGATCATCCGCAAGGCCTATGGCCTCGACCGGCCGATCCTCGAGCAGTTCTTCGACTGGGTGGGCCGTGCCGTGGTCGGTGATTTCGGGCAGTCCTATTTTTTCCGCGAGCGCGTCTCCAAGCTGATCGTCGACCGCCTGCCGATCACGCTCACGCTGGGGCTGGTCGGCCTCGGCATCGCTCTCGTGGTGGCGCTGCCGCTCGGCGTCATCTCAGCTCTCAACGAAGGGCGGCTGGCCGACCGGTTGATCTCGGTCGTGGCCTTGCTCGGCCAGGCCATGCCGTCCTTCTGGCTCGGCCTCCTGCTGATGATCACGCTGGGGTTGCGCCTCGGCTGGCTGCCGATTTCCGGCACCGGCACCTGGCAGCATTTCGTGATGCCCGGCATCGTGCTCGCCTTCTCGGCGATCCCCGCGCTCATGCGCCTGACGCGCAGCGGCATGATCGACGCGATGGGTTCCGACTACATTCGCACGGCGCGCGCCAAGGGGTTGTCGCGTGCCTCGATCCTGCTCAAGCATGCCGCGCGCAACGCGGCCATGCCCGTCGTCTCGATCGCGGCCGTGCAGTTCGGCTTCATGCTCGGCGGATCGATTGTCATCGAGACCGTGTTCGCGCTGCACGGCGTCGGCTTCCTCGCCTGGGAGTCGATCAGCAAGAACGACTACCCGACCGTGCAGGCGGTCGTGTTGCTGCTGGCGATCATCTACACGCTCCTGACGCTCGCGGCCGACCTGCTGAATGCCGTGCTCGATCCGAGGCTGCGCGCCTCGTGACGGTCCCGTTCTTCGCAGGGGATGGGCGCCGATGAAGGGCTGGCGCAACGCCGGCTTGTGGGTGGGAGCGTTCATCGTCGCCTTCACCCTGCTCGTCGCGCTGTTCGCCCCCCTGTTGGCACCGCACGATCCCTTTGGCATGGACCTGAGCCGGCGCCTGAAACCGCCGATCTGGATGGAGGGCAGCCTGCCGGGCCACCTGCTCGGCACCGATCACATCGGACGCGACTACCTGTCGCGCCTGATCTATGGGGCGCGCATTTCCGTGCTGATCGGCGTCATGACGGTCATCACTTCGGGCTTGATCGGCATCGCCCTGGGCGTGACCGGCGGGTTCTTCGGCGGGCGGATCGACGACGTCGTGCTGTTCGCCATCACCGCGCGCCTGGCGATTCCGCTCATTCTCGTCGCCCTGGCGGTCGTGTCGCTGATCGGCAGCTCGCTCACCGTGGTCGTCGCGACCCTCGGCTTTCTCCTGTGGGAGCGCTTCGCCGTCGTGGCGCGCGTGGCGACCATGCAGGTGCGCACGCTCGACTACGTGTCGGCCGCGTGGTCTGCCGGCTGCTCGCGCGCGCACATCCTGCTGCGCGACGTGCTGCCCAACATCGCCTCGCCGCTCGCGGTCGTCGCGACCCTGGAGATGGCGCTCGCCATCCTGCTCGAGGCGGCGCTCTCCTTCCTCGGCCTCGGTGTGCCGCCGCCCCTGCCCTCCTGGGGCCTGATGATCGCCGAAGGCAAGGAGTACATGTTCTTCAATGCCTGGGTCATCACCATCCCGGGCATCGCCCTCTTCGTCTTCGTGTTCGGCATCAACCTGCTGGGCGACGGCCTGCGCGACCTGCTGCGCACGGGACGCGTCGCATGACCGCTCTGCTCGAGGTCGAGGGGCTGGAGATCAGCTTCGGTTCGCTCGCCGCCGTGCGCGGCGCCTCGCTCCAGGTCAACAAGGGCGAGACCCATTGCCTGGTCGGCGAATCGGGCTGCGGCAAGTCGGTGACCGCGCTCTCCATCATGGGCCTGCTCGCGCGCAACGGACGACGCGACGCGCGCGTCCTGCGCTTCGACGGCACTGATCTGCTCGCGCTCAACGAGCGCGCCATGTCGCGCCTGCGCGGCAACCGGCTGGCCATGATCTTCCAGGAGCCGATGACCAGCCTCAATCCGGCCTACACGGTCGGCTCGCAGATGATCGAGGTCATGCAGCGCCATCGCGGCGCCACGCGCGCCGCGGCGCTGGCGCGCGCGGAGGAGCTGCTGGCGCGGGTGCGCATCACCTCGCCCGGCATGCGGCTCGGCCAATACCCGCATCAGCTCTCGGGCGGGCTGCGGCAGCGCGTCATGATCGCCATGGCGTTGATGTGCTCGCCCGAGCTCCTGATCGCCGACGAGCCGACGACCGCGCTGGACGTCACGGTCCAGGCGCAGATCCTCCGGCTGCTGAGCGATCTGCAGAAGGATCTCGGTCTCGCCATCCTGCTGATCACCCACGACCTCGGCGTGGTCGCGCGCACGGCTCACCGCGTCTCCGTCATGTACGCCGGGGAGGTGGTCGAAAGCGCACCGGTGGCGCAATTGTTCACCAAGCCGATGCACCCCTACACGCGCGGCCTGCTCGACTGCGTGCCCGTGCCGGGCAAGGTTCGGCGCGACCAGCCGCTCGGCTCGATCCCCGGCATGGTGCCGCGCATGACGCAGAGCTTCCGCGGCTGCGCCTTCGTGGAGCGCTGTACGCTTGCGCGGCCCGACTGCGCCGGCGAGATCGTCCGCCACCGACTGGCCGCGCAGCACGACTATCTCTGCCAGATCCCGCCCGATCGGGTGACGGCGCCGTGACGACACCGCTGATCGAGATCCGCGATGTCGGCCACCAGTTCCGGGTCAAGTCGGGGCTGTTCGCCCAGCCCAAGCGCATCGTCGCCGTCGACGGCGTGTCGCTGAGCCTGCCGGCGGGCGGGGTGCTGGGCGTGGTCGGCGAATCCGGCTGCGGCAAGTCGACCCTCGCCAAGATCATATTGGGCTTGATCGAGCCCAGCGCCGGCGAAGTGCTGATCGACGGCAGACGCCTCGACGGATTGGACCGGCGCGAGCGCGCCCGGCTGATCCAGCCCGTGTTCCAGGACCCCTATTCCTCGCTCAATCCGCGCCGCCGGGTACGCGACATCGTCGGCGTGCCGCTGGTCGCGCAAGGCGGCATTGCCGATGGCGAGATTCGCCGCCGCGTCGACGCCATGCTCGCGCGTGTCGGCCTCGATCCGGAGCTGGGCGAGCGCCAGCCGGCGGAGCTCAGCGGCGGCCAGCGTCAGCGCGTGGCGATCGCGCGCGCCCTCGTGCTGCACCCGCGCATCGTCGTGTGCGACGAGCCGACCAGCGCGCTCGACGTGTCGGTGCAGGCGCAGATCCTCAACCTGCTGGCCGAGCTCCGGCGCGAGCTGGGTCTTTCCTATCTCTTCATCAGCCACAATCTCGCGGTCGTCGAGCATGTCGCGAGCGAGGTCGCCGTCATGTATCTCGGCCGCATCGTCGAGCGCGCCGAGACCGAGACGCTGTTTCGCGCGCCGCGCCATCCCTATACCAAGGCGCTGCTCGCTTCGGTGCTGACGCCGGAGCCGGGCCTCGGCATTCCCGACACCGAGCTCGGCGACACCATGCCCGACCCGGCGAACATTCCCCCGGGCTGCCGCTTCCACCCGCGCTGCCCGGCCGCGATCGATCGATGCAGGAGCGATGCGCCGATGCCGCGCCGCGACCGGCGCGGGCTCGCGGAATGTCATCTGGTGGAGATGGCGTAGGGCCTGGTCCGCGAGCGCCACTCACGTCATCTGGCGCTGCCCCTCACACCCCCTCGGGTCGTTTCGCGACCCGAGCCCCCAGGGAGAGGATCTAGCGCCCCTCTCCTTGGGGGATCGAACCGCGAAGCGGTTTGATGGTGGCGCGAGGCGCATGGTGAGGGGCAGCATTCAATGTCGCGCGATCTGTTTCCAGCTAGCCAATAGCTCGATGCCTCACTGCCACTTGGCGAGCCAGAAGCGCGGCATCTCGTCGGCATAGGTCTTCATGCCGACCGTCTTCGACAGGCCGTAGGTGGTGACGTAGGTGTGCAGCGGCACCCAGTAGGCCTGCTCGGTCGCGCGCTTGATCGCGGCGGTGTAGTTCGCCTTGCGCTTGGCCGTGTCCATGGTCGTGCCGGCGGTCTCCAGCAGCTTCTGCACCTCGGCGTCGCGGGCATAGTCGTCGTTCCCGCCGCCGAAGTAGACCGGCATGATCGCCGACACGTCGTTGATCGAGTAGGAGCCCCAGCTGCCCATGTCCATCGGGCACTCGCCGCGGCTGCAGCGCTGCACGAGGGCCTGGACCTGGAGCTGGCTGATCTTGGCCTTGATGCCGACCGCGTTGAGGTAGCTCTGCACCGAGGCCGCCCATTGCGGCAGCACATAGGTCACGAGCTCGGTCTCGAACCCGTTGGGGAAGCCGGCTTCGGCGAGAAGCTGCTTGGCCTTGGCCGGATCGTAGTTGTACTTCACGGCGACATCGCCGTCGCAGCCGAACTGCGAAGGATAGCAGGGTGCCGGCGGCACGCGCGATCCGCCGCGCACGAGCTCCTTGGCGATCTGCTCGCGGTCGATGGCATGAAAGATCGCCTGGCGCACCTTGACGTTGGTGATGGGGTTGTTGGCGCCCGAGCGGCCCGCCGCGTCGAGCCGGATGAAGCCGACGCGCATCGATTCCTGGCGCAGCGCCTGGAGCGTCGGGATGCGACTGACCGATTCGAACTGGTCGGGATTGAAGTTCCAGATGAACTCGGCGCGGCCGGCGAGCAGCTCGGTCATCTCGGTCGCCGCGTCGGGCACGAAGCGGACCTGCAGCTTGCCGATCGCGGGCTTGCCCTTGGGGCTGTCGTAGTAGCCGTCGAACCGCTCGAAATCGACCTGGTGCGCCTCGGCGCGCGTGATCTTGTACGGGCCGGCGCCGACCGGCGCCTTGGCGTATCCATCGGGCCCGACCTTCTCGCGATAGGCTTTGGGATAGATCGGCAGCACCATGGCGAAGTACTCGAGTGCGGCCGGGACCGGGCGCTTCAGCTTCACGCGCACCGTGTAGTTGTCGAGCTTCTCGGCCTTCTCGATCCAGTTGGCGTTGCTCGGCGTCGAGATCTTCGAATCCGCCGCACTGACGAGATTGAGCGTGTAGACCACGTCGTCGGCGCTGAACGGGTCGCCGTTGTGGAACTTGACGCCCTGGCGCAGCGTGAAGTCGATGGTGAGGTCATCGTCGATCTTCCACGACGTCGCCAGCAGCGGCTTCGGCTGGAAGGTGTCGGGATCGCGGTAGATCAGATTGTCCCATGCCTGGTGCGCGATCACGAGGCCGGTGCGGAGCTGGTTGTAGTACGGATCGACATTGGTGACCGCGTCGCGCAGCACGATGCGCAGCGTGTCGGAGGATTTTTGCGCCAGCGCCGGCGCGGTGCCGAGCGCTACGGTAAGCGCCAGGCCGGCGAGAATTGTCTTGGTTTTCATCGAATTGCCTCCATGTCCCTGGGATGGCCGGATGATGAGTGCGCTGACTTTCACTCCGTCGCGCAGGCCCATGGCAACCACGGTAGGGCGGCCCCGGACGCAAGGTCAAGGTCCGGTCCGGCATCCTCGCGACGGCGTTCGTGCGTACCCGTGGCCGCGGCTTGGGCCGGACGCTCACCTCCCATCTCTGCCGATGCGCGCTCGTGCGCGGCGAGCTACCTTTTCTGCATGTCTTGCCCGGCAACCCCGCAGTTGCACTCTATGGCCGTCTCGGATTCCGCGGGCGCGCGCGGCCCTGCGTGATCTTGCGGCGACCGCGGACATGACGTCATTCTTCGGCTGGAAGGTCGTCGCCGCCGCCTTCACCGTCGCCCTGTTCGGCTGGGGCATCAGCTTCTATGGCCCGCCGGTCTTCCTGCAGGCCTTGCACAGCCGCACCGGCTGGCCGGTCTCGGTCATCTCCTCGGCCATCACCTTCCACTTCATCGCCAGCGCCGTGTTCGTCGGCTGGCTCGGCGGGTCCTTCCTGCGGCGCGGCGCGGTCGCCATGGTCCGGCTGGGCGCCGTCGCGCTCGCGGTCGGGGCGATCGGCTGGTCGCTCGCACAGGAACCATGGCATCTCTTCGTCGCTGCGCTGTCGACCGGCCTCGGCATGGCGCTCACGACCGGCGTCGCGGTGAACGCCATCGTGACACCTTGGTTCGACCGCCGGCGCGCGACCGCCCTGTCGCTCGCCTTCAACGGCGCCAGTGTCGGCGGCGTGGTGTTCACGCCGCTCTGGGCCGTGTTGATCGATGCGCTGGGCTTCGTCGGCGCCGCCGCGGCGATTGCCGTGATCACCGTTCTCGTGCTCTGGCCGATGGCCGGCACCATCCTCGGCGAGACACCGCAATCCAGGGGCCAGCATCCCGACGGCGTCGCACGGCCGCCTGCAGGCGAATCCGCTTCACGCGCCGCCCCGCGCAACCGGCGCGCGCTTCTGGCCGACGGGCGTTTCATCACGCTGACGGGGGCCTATACGCTGGCCCTCTTCGCCCAGGTCGGGCTGATCGCCCATTTCGTCGCCGCGCTGGCGCCCGCGCTCGGCGGGACGGGAGCCGCCGTCGCACTCAGCTTTGCCACGATCTGCGCGGTTGCCGGCCGCTTCGCGTGGACGCCCTTCCTCGAGAGGCGCGACCGTCGCGTGGCCGGCGCGCTCAACCTCGGCCTTCAGGCCATCGGCATCGCCATGCTGGCGCTGGCGCTCGACGGCTCCTGGCCCCTGCTGCTCGCCGGCTGCGTGCTGTTCGGTCTCGGCATCGGCAATCTCGTCTCGCTGCCGCCGCTCATCGCCCAGTCGGACTTCGCGCCTTCCGACGTGCCGCAGGTGGTGGCATTGTCGACCGCCATCTTCCAGATCGTCTTCGCCTTCGGTCCCGGCACCTTGGGCGCCGTCCGCGACTGGTCCGGCGGCTATCCCGCAGCCTTTGCCATCGTGGTCGCGCTCTATCTTGCCGCTGCTCTCATCCTGCTGGCCGGCAAGCTGAGACGCTCATGACGCGCGCGGTCGCCAGCTCCGGAATCGCATGCGCTTCAGCGTGTTGGCGATGTCGTCGACATCAGCCTTGGGTTTCATGATCAGTGACGGTGGCACGAGCTCCGCGACCGCGCCCGCCATGGCAATCGCGTTGCGGTTCGTGCTGCCCTTCTCGTCCAGCAGGCGTACGCCGGAAAAGACCCTGCCCATGGCCGTCGCCAGCCGGTCCGCCTTGCGGTCGCGGCTGTTGACGATATAGGCATTGGCGAACAGGCATCCGCGCGGCTTCTTCAAGCGCGTGCGCGCCAGCTTGAAAAAGCGTGGCTCAAGGAACTGTGCGGGGATCTCGGTGCCGATATAGGCGTCAAGCACGATGGCATCGTAGCGGTGGCGCCGTTGGGCCAGGAACGTCTCGCCATCGGCAATGTAGCATTCGACCGCCTTCGGCAGCTTGAAGTAGCGCCGTGCGATGTCGAAGGCGGTCTCGTCGATGTCGACCATCGTCACCGTCGCGCCCGCGCGATGGAGCATCGTCGCGAGCGTGCCGCCGCCGCAGCCGATCAGCAGGACATCGCGGCTGCCGGCCTGCTGCAGCAGGCCGAACAACGCGTGGATATAGGCCGATATGCTGACGCCATTGGCGTCTGCCTCGCTCTGATGGCAGTGGCCCTGCTGATAGATAAGGACACCGGTCTTCCTGTTCTCGAGGATCGCGATGGTGCCGAGCGGCGACGCCTGCTTGGTGACTGTGGACATGAGGCGAGCGGCGCTTTTCGGTCAGATCAGATGCCGGTCATGCTTGGTAGCGCTGCTCATAGTTCAATCAGGCAACCCGACTACCGCCTCGATTTCGACGCGCATGCCTGGAATCACCAGGTTGCTGACCTCGACGAGCGTGCTGGCCGGTCGCGATTTGCCAAAGAATGCCTGACGTACAGGATTGATCTTCGGCCGGTCGGCGATATGCGTCAGATACACGGTCACCTTGAGAACATCGCCAAAGCCGACGCCCGCCGCATCCAGAATTCGCTTCATGTTGCGGAAAATCTTAAGGGTCTGCTTGGCGGGATCGCTGCCGCCAACCAAACGTCCTTTGGCGTCAAGCGGTGCCAGCCCGGACAAGAACAGCAGATTTCCGAAGCGAACCGCGTCCGTATAGTGGCTGATGGGCGGGTTGAGGCCAGGCACCGAGATTTCCTGACGCGCTGATTTTCGCCGAGCCGGTTTGCGCTTTTTAGAAAGGGCCATGCGATCCAAATTCTGAGGTCGACCAGAGTCCTATCTTATGTCTGCCGCCGTGTGACGGTCCATCGCGACGAACGGCGATTGACGCCGGCTCAGCCATGGCTCACAAGCTTCCGCCATGGACCAGGCCAAGCCGCTCTTTTCCTACCGCAAGCACTGGGCGCACCGGTTCGGCACGGCGCCGTTCCTGCCCATGTCGCGCGCCGAGATGGACGAGCTCGGCTGGGATGCGTGCGACATCGTGCTGGTGACCGGCGACGCCTATATCGACCACCCGAGCTTCGGCATGGCGCTGGTCGGCCGGCTGCTCGAGGCGCAGGGCTTCCGCGTCGGCGTCATCGCCCAGCCTGACTGGCAGAGTGCGGAGCCGTTCAAGGCGCTCGGCCGGCCGGTGCTCTTCTTCGGCATCACCGGCGGCAACATGGATTCCATGGTCAACCGCTACACGGCCGACCGTCGCCTCCGGCACAATGACAGCTACACGCCCGACGGCGAGGGCGGCAAGCGGCCGGACCGCTCCGTCATCGTCTATGCCCAGCGTTGCCGCGAGGCCTATCGCGACGTGTCGCTGGTCCTGGGCGGCATCGAGGCGTCGCTGCGCCGCATCGCGCATTACGACTACTGGTCGGACAAGGTGCGCCGCTCGATCCTGGCCGACGCCAAGGGCGACATTCTTCTCTACGGCAATGCCGAGCGCGCCATCGTCGAGGTGGCGCATCGCATGGCCCAGGGTGCCGCTCCTTCCGAGCTCGACGACATCCGCGGCGTGGCGCTTCTGAAATCATCGGTGCCGGAGGGCTGGACCGAAGCCAGCGCCGAGGACATCGATTCGGCCGACGAGGGCGCGCGCCTGCGGCCGGGCAACACGGTCGTGCGCCTGCCCGCCTACGATCACGTCGAGAAGAGCCCCGAAGCCTATGCGCGTGCCAGCCGCGTGCTCCACCGGGAAAGCAATCCGGGCAATGCGCGGGCACTGGTGCAGCGCCACGGCGACCGCGAGCTGTGGCTGACGCCGCCGCCGATCCCGCTGACCACGCCCGAGATGGACGGCATCTACGGCCTGCCCTATGCGCGGGCGCCGCACCCCCGCTATGGCGATGCCAAGATCCCCGCCTGGGACATGATCCGCTTCTCGGTCACCATCATGCGCGGCTGCTTCGGCGGCTGCTCGTTCTGCTCGATCACCGAGCACGAGGGCCGCATCATCCAGAGCCGCTCGGAAGAATCGGTCGTACGCGAGATCGGCGAGATCCGCGACAAGACCAAGGGCTTCACCGGCATCATCTCCGATATCGGCGGGCCAACCGCCAACATGTACCGCATGGCGTGCAAGGACCCGAAGATCGAATCAGCCTGCCGGCGGCCGTCCTGCGTCTATCCCGGCATCTGCGAGAACCTGAACACGAGCCACGAGGCGCTGATCGGGCTCTACCGCAAGGTGCGCCAGGTGCCCGGCGTCAAGAAGGTGATGGTCGCCTCGGGCGTGCGCTACGACCTCGCGGTCAAGAGCCCGGCCTATGTGCGCGAGCTGGTGACGCATCACGTCGGCGGCTATCTCAAGATCGCGCCGGAGCACACCGAGGATGGGCCGCTCACCAAGATGATGAAGCCCGGCATCGGCGCCTACGAGCGCTTCAAGCAGCTGTTCGACCAGGCGGCGAAGCAGGCCGGCAAGGAATACTTCCTGATCCCCTACTTCATCGCGGCGCACCCGGGCACGACCGACGAGGACATGATGAACCTCGCGCTGTGGCTGAAGCGCAACCGCTATCGCGCCGACCAGGTACAGACCTTCCTGCCCTCGCCCATGGCGCTGGCGACCGCGATGTACCATTCCGGCGTCAACCCCTTGCGCGCGGTCCGGCGCGGCGCATCCGAGCCGGTTCCCATCGTGCGCAATCTGCGTCAGCGCCGGCTGCACAAGGCCTTCCTGCGCTATCACGACGCGGAGAACTGGCCGCTGCTGCGCGACGCGCTGAAGCGCATGGGCCGCGCCGACCTGATCGGCCCGGGCAAGCACCAACTCGTGCCGCTGTGGCAGCCTGCCGGCACCGGCACGGGCGGCGGCGAAGGCAAGCGGCTCGGCCGCAAGCACGGGCATCAGCGCTTCACCACGACGGGCGTGCGCAAGAGGTTGAGGTAGCGCCCACAAAGCTCTAGCGTTGCGGCGGTGACCATTTGGCACCCCGATCCCTGGCCCGATTATGCGCGACTCTGCGCCTTCGGCGGTCGACTCGCCGGATCGGCAGGCGAAGCCGCGGCCGCCGCCTTTGTCGAGCAGCGGCTGACCGAACTTGGTGCCACGGTGCGACGACAGGTCGTGCCGTTCCGCGGCTGGGACGTCCGCGAATTCGAATTGGAAAAGTTGGACGCCGAGGCGCAGCCCCTAGCGGCGCGGCCGCTTCTCTGGTCGCCCGCCACGCCGGTCGACGGACTCGAGCTGGAGGTCGTCGATCTCGGCCGTGGTGCACAGCGGGATTTCCTAGCGCGCGCCGGCACGGTCAACGGATGCGCCGTGCTCGTGCGCCACGAGTACATGTTTGCCGGTGACAGCATTCGCCGCAGGCTGAAATACGGCTGGGCGACCAAGCACGGCGCCGCCGCCCTTCTGGTCGCCAACGACATCGAAGGAGTCGGCCCGATCTCGGGCTCGGCCGGTGCCGGCGCCCATGTAACAATCCCGGCGATCGGCCTGTCGCATGAATCCGGGCACGCGCTCAGCGATCCGCGCGCACCGGCACGCATCCGGCTCCTGCTGCGAACGGAGGAGAGGGAGCAGATGAGTCACAACATCATCGCGGAGTTCCCCGGTCGCACCGATGACTGGGTCGTGCTGAGCGCCCACCTTGATGGCCACGATCTGGCCGAGAGCGCGATCGACAATGCGACCGGTGTCGCGACCGTGCTGGCCGTGACGCGCCAGCTCGCGCCTGTCATACGCGCCATGCGGCGCAGCCTCCGCGTCTGCCTCTTCACTTTCGAGGAGTGGGACCTCACCGGCTCGCGCCACTATGTGGACGCGCTCAAGGGAACAGAACGGGCGAAGATTGCCTGCAACATGAATCTTGACTCCGTCGCAGGCGGTACATGCTTCGCTGCCATGACGAGCGACTTTCGCTCCCTGCCGGCTGTGCTAGGCGGCTGGGCTGCGGAGATCGACACGCCGCTGCGCATCCACGAACCTTTGGGTGCCAATTCCGATCACTACAGCTTTGCAATTCGCGGCATTCCGGCTTTTCGCATCATCTCCGGCTTCGACGAGCCGCGTTCTAATCTGCGATACGTCTTGACGACGCAGGACAGGCTGGACAAAGCCACCCGCAGAGGCCTAATGGCCGCAGGTCGGCTGACGACCCACCTGTGTACGCGCCTGCTGGAAGGCAACCACGCCGATCTGCGCGGATGAAGCTTCGGGAGACAAAAGCATGAATCCATAGAGAAGCTCGGGCCTCATGATTGCCGCCGGTCTCGGCCTGTCCGTCGGCCTTCTCTCCTGGGCGACCCCAGTGCCTGCTCAGGATGCCCGCCCCGCTAGCATGATCGAACAGGCCGTCAAGCGCGGCTCAATCCGTATTGGCATGTCCACCTTCGTGCCCTGGGCCATGCGCGACAAGAATGGCGGGCTCATCGGCTTCGAGATCGACGTCGCGACCCAGCTTGCCAAGGATCTGGGCGTCCAGGTCGAGTTCGTGCCGACGCCGTTCGATGGCATCATCCCCGCCCTGCTCGCCGGCAAGTTTGATGTCATCATCGGTGGACTGGCAATCACGCCGGCGCGCAATCTTCAGGTCAATTTCACGATACCCTATTCGGAGACTGGCCTCCAACTCGCGGCCAGCCGCAAGCTCGCCGGCTCGCTGGCGACCATGGCCGACTACAACGATGCGCGCATCACGCTGACCTGCCGACGCGGCAGCAGCGCCTGCAGCGACGGCGTGCGTCTCTTCCCCAAGGCGACGCTGCGCCAGTTCGATGACGACGCGTTGTGCTTCCAAGAAGTGCGCAACGGTAACGCCCATGGCGTGCTGGCGAGCGAGCCCAAGCCTTCCTTCTGGAGCCTGCAGAACGCCGATTTGATCTTCATGCCCTTCAAGGAAACGCTGACGCGCACTAACGCCGCCTTCGCTCTGCGCAAGGGTGACGTGGACTCGCTCAACTTCCTCAACAACTGGATCTTTCTGCAGACGCGCGATGGCTTCCTCAGAGGCCGGCAGGACTACTGGTTCCGCACGCTCAACTGGTCCGATCGCGTCAATATGTGAGACTGGACAGCCTGCGATTATTGGCAGCGGTTCGATCAGCTGATAGCGGTCCGTCACTATTTCCACCGCGATGGCGAGCCCCATCGCGATCCATGTCGCGCGCACAGGAGATCGAAACACGATGGCCGATGTCGTTCACCAGGCTGGTGCGCCAGGTGCCCGGCGTCAAGAAGGTGATGGTCGCCTCGGGCGTGCGCTACGACCTCGCGGTCAAGAGCCCGGCCTATGTGCGCGAGCTGGTGACGCATCACGTCGGCGGCTATCTCAAGATC
>Ga0194128_10008490_pt1 | contig 12963 bp, 14 predicted proteins | sample TA2KigCa65mmetaG_FD_148650 | JGI IMG/M metagenome (GOLD analysis project Ga0194128, IMG submission 148650) | Freshwater microbial communities from Lake Tanganyika, Tanzania - TA2015037 Kigoma Deep Cast 65m | ecosystem: Environmental > Aquatic > Freshwater > Lake | place: Tanzania: Lake...
ACGGCGTCGATCTCGTGCCGCTATACCTCCGCGCCTCGGAAGCCGAGATCAAGCAGCGCCAGAGCGAGGCGCTCGCCTCGCGCATTGAAAAGGCGTGACATCGCGCGTAAAAATGAGCCAGCTCGGGCTCTTGGACTTTTCAGGGCGGGCTTCACCCGCCAGGGAGAGGGCAATTCATGGAGAAGCGTGACGAGGAGTTGATCAAGACCCTGGTAGAGAACGACGCCGAGCTTCGGCAGTACTACCAGGACCACATCGACTTCGAGCGTCAGATCGACGCGTTCAACGGAAAGGCGCACCTCTCGGCCGAGGAAGAGGTGGAGCGCAAGCGCCTGCAGAAGCTGAAGCTCGCAGGCAAGGACCGCATCATGGAGATCCTCGGCAGATACAAGACAGGAGAAGCCGCCCACTAGACGGTTGCGCTCGAGGGGAATTCCCTCCCGTTCTCCGCCCGGCACCCACCTCGCTTTGCGGGCCACCAACCGGTAAGCGGTCGGGATGCGTCACATCATCTCCGTCCTCGTCGAGAACGAGTTCGGGGTGCTGGCCAAGGTCTCGGGACTCTTCAGCGGCCGCGGCTTCAACATCGAGAGCCTGTGCGTCGCGGAAACGACCGACCCGACCGTCTCCCGGATCACCCTGGTGACGAGCGGCGACGATCGCGTCCTGGCCCAGGTCACCAAGCACCTGGAGAAGCTCGTCAACGTCATCCGGGTCGGTGACTTCAGCTCGAGCGGCCACGTCGAGCGGGAGCTCGTCCTGGTCAAGGTTCGGGCGGAGGCACGATCGCGCGGCGACGTGCTGAGCGTGATCAACATCTTCCGCGGCAAGGTCGTCGATGTCGGCGCCTCGTCGTACGTCGTCGAGGCGACGGGAAGCCAGGAGAAGATCCAGGCGTTCCTCCGTCTCCTCGAGCCGTTCGGCGTTCTCGAGGTCGCTCGCACCGGAGTGGTCGCGCTCTACCGCGGCGAAGAGGTGCTGCGGGCCACCATCGAAGAGCCACCCGATCTCGACGTCGGCGGCGACCACGAGGGGCGCATCCGCCGCGAAGGCTCCAGCGCGGACTTCGTCTGAGCGAAAGGACTGAGAAATGGCACTCAACGTCTTCACCGACCGGGACGCGAATCCCGCGCTGCTCACCGGCAAGAAGGTCGCCGTGCTCGGCTACGGAAGCCAGGGGCACGCGCACGCGCAGAACCTGAAGGAGAGCGGCGTCGACGTCGCGGTCGGCCTGCGGCGCTCGAGCGAGTCGTGGAAGAAGGTCGAAGCAGCGGGTCTTCCGGTGCGCGAGACCGCCGACGCGGCCGCGTGGGCCGACGTGGTGATGATGCTCGTGCCCGACGAGATGGGCTCCGAGATCTTCGAGAAGGAGGTGGCGCCCGGCCTGAAGAAGGGCGACTACCTGGCCTTCGGCCACGGATTCAACTTCCACTTCAAGAAGATCGTTCCGTCCGCAGACGTGAACGTCTTCATGGTCGCGCCGAAAGGCCCGGGCCATCTGGTGCGGAGCGAGTACCAGCGCGGCCGCGGCGTTCCGTGCCTGATCGCGATCGGACAGGATCCCTCGGGCGACTCGAAGGGCATCGCCCTCGCATACGCGAGCGCGATCGGCGGCGGACGCGCCGCGATCCTCGAGACGAGCTTCCGCGAGGAGACGGAAACCGATCTCTTCGGCGAGCAGAGCGTGCTTTGCGGCGGCCTGACGGAGCTGATCCGCGCCGGCTACGAGACGCTCGTCGAGGCCGGCTACAGCCCCGAGATGGCCTACTTCGAGTGCCTCCACGAGGTGAAGCTGATCGTCGACCTGATCTACGAGGGCGGCATCGCGAACATGCGCTACTCGATCTCGAACACCGCGGAGTACGGCGACATGACCCGCGGTACGCGCGTCATCGGACCGGAGGCGCGGCAGGCGATGAAGCAGATCCTCTCCGACATCCAGTCGGGGAAGTTCGCCGACGAGTGGATGACGGAGTACCGCTGCGGTCTGCCGCACTTCCGCGAGCTTCGCCAGGAAGGCTCGCACCATCCGATCGAGGAGGTCGGCGCTCGCTTGCGCGGCCTCATGCCGTGGATGGCCTCGCAGCGGCTCGTCGACAAGTCGAAGAACTAGCCTCGGTGCGCGATTCAGAAGAATCGCGGATCGCGCCGGACGGCCGCAAGGAGCTCCTCGTCAGCGGAGCTGTCGCGGCCGTAGCGTGGGTGGCGAGCGCGCTCGCGAGCGGCGTGCTCGGGACGATCCTCCTCGTCGTGGCCGTGGTCGCGACGGTCGTTGCGCTCTTCCTGCTGAACTTCTTCCGCGATCCGGCGCGCACGCCGCCGGGCGACGCGCGTCAAGTCGTCTCGCCGGCGGACGGCCGGATCCTGATCGCCGAGCCTGCCGTCGAGGAGAACCGCTTCCTCCGCCGGACGGCCGCGAAGATCAGCATCTTCATGTCGCCGATCGACGTGCACGTGAACCGGGCGCCGGTGGACGGCGAGGTCATCGGCGTGCACTACAACCCGGGAAAGTACCTCGCGGCGTTCTCGGAGAAGGCTTCGCTCGACAACGAGCAGAACGCGGTGGTCCTTCGCGCGAACGACGGCCGCGAGATCGCGTTCATCCAGATCGCAGGGCTCGTCGCGCGGCGCATCGTGTGTCGGATCGCGCGCGGCGACCGCGTCGCACGCGGCCAGCGCGTCGGCATGATCAAGCTCGGCTCGCGTGTTGACATCTTCGTGCCGGGCGAGTTCAAATTGAGAGTGGCGCCGGGGGACAGGGTCACCGCAGGGGAGACCGTGCTCGGCGAGTTGGGGTGAACGAGATGCGAGGGCCTCGCTCGATTCGATTGCTGCAGGGCGGCGGCGATCGGCGGCGGATGAGGGGGGTGTACATCCTCCCGAATCTTTTCACGACCGCGACGGTCTTCCTCGGCGTGTACGGGATCTTCGCGGCGAGCCGCGGGGACTTCCTGCAGGCGGCGGTCGCGATCGTCGTCGCGCACATCTCGGACGGGCTCGACGGCCGGATCGCCCGCCTGACGAACACGACCAGCGACTTCGGCGTCGAGTACGACTCGCTTGCCGACCTCGTGGCCTTCGGAGTCGCGCCGAGCGTCCTCGCCTACCGCTGGGCTCTCGAGCCCTGGGGGGCGTGGGGCTGGCTCGCGGCTTCGCTCTTCGTCACCTGCGGAGCGCTCCGCCTGGCGCGTTTCAACGTCCAGGTCGGCCTCGTCGAGAAGCGGAGCTTCGTCGGCCTGCCGATTCCGGCCGCGGCGGACATGGTCGCGGCGACGGTGCTGCTCTACTTCTACTTCGGCGGGCAAGGCGCGACGAGCAAGCACCTCGTCCTCCTGCTGATGGTCTACGGGCTCGCGATGCTGATGGTCAGCAACATCCGGTACTACAGCTTCAAGGACATCGACTTCCGCGCGCAGCAGCCGTTCTACGCGCTCGTCGGCGGCGTCATCCTGGTGATGTTCGTGGTCGCGCAGCCCGAGGTCATGCTGTTCGCCGGAATGATCATCTACATCTCGTCCGGACCGACCCGAGCCGTCCTCACGTGGCTCCGGCGGCGGCGAACGCGCGGTGAGCGCCCCGTCCTGCGGACCGGCAGCGGCACCGACGAGACCGCTTGACGCGCTTCGGGGTCGTCGCGGGAACCATCACGCGCCACATTAGTCCGACTGATGCGCTCGGGGTCCCCTCAGGCCTTGACTCTAAAGCTCAAAACCGCTTGGACTACCCGGGCTTTCGCGGCGAGGGGGAACTGTGAACGCGGAAAACGGCTACACCATCGGGCTTCCGCCGGTGGCTTCGTCCTACGGCAGCGACATCGACGCGCTCATGCTCCTCATGCACGTCGTGATGGTCGCGATCTTCGTCATCTGGGGGGTCTACTTCGTCTACTGCCTGGTCAAGTACCGCGCGAAGGACGGAGAGCGGGGCGTCTACCACCAGGCCGGAGAGAACGCGTCGTTCATTCCCGACGGCATCATCCTGGTCTTCGAGATCTGGCTGATCCTCGCGTTCGGCATCCCGATGTGGGTGTCGATCAAGCAGCAGACTCCGCCTCCGGAGGAGTCCCTCGAGATCGTGCTCGTCGCCGAGCAGTTCGCGTGGAACTTCCAGTACCCGGGAGCAGACCGGAAGTTCGGCCGTCGCGACGTCAAGCTCGTCTCGGCGTCGAACGCGATCGGACTGGACGCCACCGATCCGGCTGCGAAGGACGACGTCGTCACCGTCAACAACCTGCACGTCCCGATGAACAAGCCGGTGATCCTGCGGATGACCTCGAAGGACGTGATCCACGACTTCCAGGTCACCAACTTCCGCAACAAGCAGGACATCCTGCCCGGACAGATGACGATGCTCTGGTTCGAGCCGACCGTCCCGGGCAAGTACGAAATCGCCTGCGCGCAGCTCTGCGGCCTCGGCCACACGAAGATGATCGGGAACGTCTTCGTGGACTCGCAGCAGGACTGGGACAAGTGGTTCCAGGAAGAGCTCGAGTACAAGACGGCCGACGCCGGCACGACCGGTTCGGACGAGGCTGCCGTCGTGAGCCGCCAGGGCTCGGGCGACGAAAAGCAGGAGACGGTTCTGTGACAGATTCACACGGTCACGGCGGCGGACACGGCCACGGACACGGCGCTCCGCAGTCGTTCTGGCGGGCGTACATCTTCTCGGTCGACCACAAGGTCATCGGCATCCAGTACCTGATCACCTCGCTGCTCTTTCTGCTGATCGGGTTCCTGATGGCGGTGCTGATCCGGTACCAGCTCTCGACGCCGGCTCCGGGCGATGATTTCAATCCCGAGAACCTCGGGCTGATCCGCGGCATGCTCGCCGGCATCTTCGGCGAGAACAACATGCCGTACGGCTTCATGGCGCCCGAGTTCTACAACCAGCTCGGCGCGATGCACGGCACGATCATGATCTTCCTCGGCGTCGTGCCGCTCGGCGTTGCCGCGTTCGGGAACTACGTGCTGCCGCTCCAGATCGGTGCGGACGACATGGCGTTCCCGCGCCTCAACATGATGTCGTACTGGGTCTACTTCGTCGGCGGCATCGTGATGCTCGCGAGCTTCATGGCGCCCGGCGGCGCGGCGCAGTCCGGCTGGACGTCGTACGCGCCCCTCTCTGTCGCGGCTCCGGCCGGCCAGACGTGGTGGCTGATCGGCATGGTGATCATCATCACCTCGTCGCTCTTCGGTGCGATCAACTTCGTCGTGACGACGCTCAACCTTCGCGCGAAGGGCATGACTCTCGGTCGCATGCCGGTGTTCGTCTGGGCGCAGCTCGTGACCGCGGTGCTCCTCCTGATCGCCTTCCCCGTCCTCGAGGCGGGAGCGCTCCTGCAGCTCCTCGATCGCGTGGCCGGGACGAGCTTCTACATCCCGAAGGACATGATGTACGGCGGTGCCGTGTTCCCGGCGGCGGGCGGCGGAAATCCGCTCCTCTGGCAGCACCTCTTCTGGTTCCTCGCACATCCCGAGGTCTACGTGCTGCTGCTCCCCGCGATGGGAATCGTCGCGGAGATCATCGCGACGAACACGCGCAAGCCGCTCTTCGGCTACAAGGAGCTCGTCGGCTCGATGATCCTGATCGGCGCGCTGAGCTTCGTCGTCTGGGCGCACCACATGTTCGTGTCCGGAATGCGGACGAGCCTCGCGAACCTCTTCGTCACGACGACGCTGACGATCTCGGTTCCGTCGGTCGCGATTCTGACCTGCCTCCTCCTGAGCCTTCGCGGCGGGCAGATTCGCTACAACACGCCGATGCTCTTCGCGCTCGCCTTCCTGCCGATGTTCGGCATCGGCGGGCTGACGGGCCTTCCGCTCGGCTTCGCGCCCACCGACCTCTACCTGCACGACACGTACTACGTGATCGGCCACTTCCACTACGTCGTGGCGCCGGGAAGCCTGGTCGCCCTGATGGGCGCGACCTACTACTGGTTCCCGAAGATGTTCGGCCGGCGGATGAACGAGACGCTCGGCAAAGTCCACTTCTGGGCGACCGTCATCCCGATGAACTTCATCTTCTTCCCGATGCTGATCCAGGGCATGTGGGGCATGCAGCGTCGCCTCGCCGACCCCACCCTGCAGTGGCACAACATGGACGTGCAGGGGTGGAGCACCGTGATCTTGTGGGGAGCCGCCGTGATGATGCTCGGACAGATCCCCTTCCTCTTCAATTTCTTCTGGAGCATCTGGAACGGCGAGAAGGTGGGCGAGAACCCGTGGGACGCGACGACGCTCGAGTGGGCTTGCCCCTCGCCGCCGCCGCACGGGAATTTCGCGGCGCCGCCGGAAGTCTTCCGCGGCCCGTACGAGTACAGCGTGCCCGGCCACCCCTCCGACTACTGGCCGCAGGACGAGGCGGCCTGACGGCCCCGTAACAGGAGAGCACGACCGTGAGCACCGCCCACGCACACGCACCTGCGAACACGAGCACCGGGATCTCGCACGCGAAGCTCGGCACCTGGAGCTTCCTCGCGTCCGAGATCATGCTCTTCGGAGGCCTGATCAGCGCCTACGTGATCTTGCGCAGCGGCTCGTCGCACATGGCGATCCCGCCCCGCGAGATGATGGGCGTGCCTCTTGCGACGATCAACACGTTCGTCCTGATCACGAGCTCCGTGACGATGGTCCTCGCGCTCGTCGGGATCCAGAGAGGCAACATCCAGCAGTTCGCGCGCTTCATGTCTTGCACGATCGGCGGCGGCTTCATCTTCCTTCTCATCAAGGCCTACGAGTACAACCACAAGTGGCACGAGGGCATCACGCTCTCGAGCAACCTTTTCGGCTCCTTCTACTACACCTTGACCGGCCTCCACGTGCTGCACGTGACGGGCGGCATCGTCCTGCTCTTCATGATCCTGTTCGCGGGTCTCCGCGGCGACTACACGAAGAATCACGAGCGGGTCGAGTGTGCCGGGCTCTACTGGCACTTCGTCGACCTGGTGTGGGTCATCCTGTTTCCGATCCTGTACCTTCTCTGATCGAGGGTGGAGAGAGAGCCATGAGCACGGAAGCCACTCCGCATGGGGAGCACGACCCGCACGCGTCCGCGGTTCGCACGTACCTCGTCATCTTCGTTACCCTCGCTCTGCTGACGCTGCTGACGGTGGGCGTCGCGTACATGAAGCTGCCGCACGCGGCGGGTGTCGTGATCGCGCTGCTGATCGCGGCGGCGAAGGTGTTCCTGATCGCGGCGTTCTTCATGCACCTCCGATCGGAGGGGCGTCTGATCAACGTGTCGCTCGGGATCTGTCTCGCTCTCGTGCTGATCCTCGTCGTGTTCGTGCTCCCGGACATCGGCCTGCACGAGCTCGAGGCGATTCAGCACGAGAAGCACCAGCACCACGTCCATCTGGGTGACGGCCCTCCGCCTGCGGAAGACGCGCACGGAGGAGGGCACTAGGCTTGACCGACCGTCGACCGGCGCGCGATCTCCTCGCGGCGACCCTCGCGGTCGTCGTGGCGCTGGCCGTCCCCTCGGTCGCTTCGGCTTGCGCCGTCTGCTTCGGCGGCGAGGAGTCCGACTGGACCTTCGCCTTCACGGCCGGAACGATCCTGATCATGGTGATGCCGCCGGGGATCGTCGCGACGGCCGTGTTCGTGATCTATCGCTCGATGAAGCGCCGCCAGGCGTACCTCGACGCGCACGCCCACGACGGCGCCTCTCGCTAGCGCCCCTCGCTTCCCGGCGGGTCGAGCCGGTAGAGGTAGATCCGCCGCTCAGCCAGGCGGCTCAGGTGATACTCGAGCCGCTGCCGGTCCGGATAGATCGGCTGCGTGATCTCCGGGCGCCGATCCCCCGCGAGGAGTGCGTGCTCGAGCTTCGCGAACCAGACGGCGCGGTCCACGGCGAACTCGCCGACCCAGACCTGCTGCACCAGGAGGAGCGGCATCGGCGCGAGCGTCAGGATCGAGATTCGCCTCTTCGCTCGATCGGCGGCCCAGAGCCGGCGCAGGGGCGTCATCGCCGCGAGCAGAAGTCCTGCTTGCGCCACGATCGCGAAGATCGTGTACCGGTGCGCCGGATGCGGGCCGACGTTCATCCGCCCGAAGCTCGTGAGGAGCCCCGTCCCGCCCGCGAAGAGGAGGAGCCCGAGAGCGAGCGCTTCGCGTCGCTCGAGGATCCGTCGCCCGAGCCCGAGGCGCACGACGGTGATCGTCGCGAGGAGGAGCGTGGTGAGCCCGATCGCGAGCCCGAGCGGGCGCAGGGCTTCCACGGAGACCCACGGCATCCCGAAGTACGCGACGAGGTACGAGAGGAAGCGAAGCAGGTCGGTCGCGGAGCTCATGTAGCCCGAGGCGTGTCCGGGCGCCGCATACCCGACCAGGTAGAGCGCGATCGTCGCCACGCCCGCGACCGCCACCCCGAGGAGAACCATCCGGCGCTCTGCGAGACGCCACGCGAGGACGAGCAGGATCGGCCACGCGAGGAGCCCGTTCGCGGAGCTCAGCGAAGCCGCAACCGCGGTCGCGAGGCTCGCTGCGAGCCAGCCGTTCGAGGATCCCGCACGCAGCAGGCAGGCGATCGCGACGACGAAGAAGAAGGTCACGAACGTGAGCTGCAGGTTCGTCGGATACGTGTAGTCGTCGAGCGAGTACGTGGGGAAGAGGACGAAGAGCATCCCGCCGGCGATACAGAAGCGGAGCCCGCGCGGCGCTTCCTCGTCGCGGAGGATCGCCCGCAGCACGATCGCGGCCCAGCCGACGAGGCTTGCGAGCCCGGCGCAGGAGAGCGGCCAGAGCCGTCCTCCGAGGAGCTCGACGTCGGCGATCACGAGGAGCTTGTTGACGACCAGGCGGTGCTCGTTGTGGAGCCGCCACAGGTAGTGCGAGACCGAGGACGCATCGAGGTAGCCCGTCACCCAGTCGTAGAAGTCCCAGCGCGGAATCGGGTGTAGCGAGCGGGCGAAGTACAGGACGAAGAGCGCCGTCTGGACGGCGGCGAGAGCCAGGGCGACACGCTCCGCACGGCCCGGCGCGCTGCTCTCCGGGCGGGGAGGATCTGCTCGGGGCGTCTGCATCGAGGCTCCGGACCCGCCCGAGGCGCTTATCCGCCCGTCCGATGACGCGCAAACGGGTGCGACGGCTGCGAGAGTGGGGCGGCGGCACCTGGCCCGAGGGCGGTAGCCCGCGGTAGACTTCCAGGCCGGAGGAGAGCCATGTCCGATTTCGACCTCGTCATTCGCGGCGGAACGATCGTCGACGGCACGGGCGGGCCCGAGCGCCTCGGAGACCTCGCGATTCGCGACGGACGCATCGCAGCGATCGGCCGCGTCTCCGGAAGCGCGCGCCGCGTCCTCGACGCAGAGGGAGCCGCCGTCGCGCCCGGCTTCATCGACGTGCACACGCATTACGACGCGCAGGTCTTCTGGGATCGGATGCTCACCATCTCGCCGTGGCACGGCGTGACCTCGGTGATCATCGGCAACTGCGGCTTCGGCGTCGCGCCGACGCGCCCGCCGCATCGCGACCTGATGCTGCGGACGCTCGAGAACGTCGAAGGCATGTCGATCGAGGCGCTGCGGAAGGGCGTCGGCGAGGACTGGCCCTTCGAGACCTTCCCGGAGTTCCTCGACGCGCTCGACCGCCTGGGCTCCGCGATCCACGTGGGCGCGTTCATCGGCCACACGCCCGTCCGCACCTGGGTGATGGGCGAGGAGGCCGTGCAGCGCGAAGCGACGGAGGACGAGATCGGCGAGATGCGCGCGATCGTCGCGGAAGCGCTTCGCGCCGGTGCGATCGGATTCGCGACCTCGAAGGCGCCGACGCACATCGGCTACGACGGCAACCCGGTGCCGAGCCGCGAAGCGGCTCTCGCGGAGATCACGGCGCTCGCGCGGTGTCTCGGGGAAGCCGGGCGCGGCGTGTTCCAGGCGACGATCGGCGCCGGCTTCTTCCTCGACGAGCTCGCCGCGATCCAGCAGGCGTGCGGGCGTCCCGTCACGTGGACGGCTCTCCTCGGCGGGATGCTAGGGCCCGACGGCCATCGCGGCATCCTCGCGAAGACGGCGGAGATGCACGAGCAGGGGATCCACGTCTACCCGCAGGTCACGCCGCGGCCGCTGATGCTCGAGTTCCAGTTCTCCGCGCCGTTCCCACTCGCGAGCCTGCCCGTGATGAAGCGGGTCTTCGCGGCCTCGCTCGAGGGGAAGCATGCGATCTACCGCGAGCCCGGCTTCCGAGAAGAGCTCGCGCGCGCTCTCGACGCGAGCTGGTTCGGCCGGTCGTTCCGGACCATGCAGGTGACGCACGCGCCGCATGACGCTTCGCTCGTCGAGCGGCAGGTCGGCGAGATCGCGGACGAGCGCGGCGTCCACCCGGTCGCGATGGCCCTGGACGCGGCGCTGGAAAGCGATCTCGCGGCGCGCTTCCGCATCGCGATCCTGAACACCGACGAGCGCGCGACGGCGGAGCTCCTCCGCGATCACTCGACGATCCTCGGCCTCTCCGACGCCGGCGCGCACGCGAGCCAGCTCTGCGACGCCGGAGCCGCGACGGACCTTCTCGGGCGGTGGGTGCGCGAGAAGCAGGTCCTGCCGCTCGCCGAGGCCGTGCAGCGACTCACGTCCGAGCCGGCGCGCGTCTTCGGTCTGCACGACCGCGGCCGTCTCGCGGAAGGCATGGTCGCCGACGTGACGGTGTTCGAGCCGGAGACGGTCGGCTGTGGACCTCTCCGGCGCGTGTGGGACTTCCCCGCGGGCGCGGATCGTCTCGTCGCCGACGCGTACGGGATCCGCGCCGTGATCGTCGCGGGAACGCCGATCCGCGAGGAGGGACGCGACGTCGTCGACCCGACCGGTCCGCTTCCCGGCCGGGTGCTCCGAGGGTAGGGCGAGGGGACGCCGCGGGGCGCGGACTACCCGAGATCGCCGAGGCGTCTCAGGTCCCCGCGCAACCGGAGCAGCGCCTCGGCGTCGCGGCTGTCGTACGTGCCGCGGACCTTTCCTTCCCGGTCGACGAGCACGAATCGCGAGCTGTGGATCACCGCCTCGTCGCCCTGCGCGGGATCGCCCTCCTCTGCCGGCAGGAGGAAGCCCTCCTTCGCGAGGGAGTAGATCTCGTCGCGCTCGCCCGTGAGGAAATACCAGCGCTCGCGATTCGCGCCCGCCTTCTCCGCGTACTCCTCGAGCACGGCGGGCGTGTCGGTCTCGGGATCGACGCTGATCGAGACGAACCGCGCTCGACCGACGTCGCGCGACTCCTGCTCGAGCCTGCCCATCTCCGTCGTCATGCGCGGGCACACGCCGGCGCAGCTCGTGAAGATCAGGTCGCCGACCCAGGGCGCACCGGCGAGGTCCTTCCGCGAGATCGTCTTCCCGGAAGCGTCCGTCAGCTCGAACTCCGGAATCGTCGCGAGGACCGGCAGCTCCGGCTCGCGCGTCGGCAGCGCGTTGATGCCGATCGCGAGGACGAGAAGGCCCGCACCCGCGATCAGGCCGAGGAGCCAGGCCTGACCGCCGACGCCCTTCACGCGAGTCCCACGTCGAGGGGGCGCGAAGCCTGTGCGCGCGCGGCGAGGAATGCGACGATCGTGAACGCGCACGTCACGACGACCGAGAGCGGCAGCGCCGGAACCTCGGGACCGACGATCAACCCGGCCGGATCGAGGCAGCGCCGAAGCGCCGCCATCCCGTAGGTCAGCGGATTGAGCGTCATCACGAGGCGGAGCCACGGCGAAGCGCCCGCCGCCGGGAAGAACGCGCCCGAGAGGAGCCACATCGGGATCAGCACGAGGTTCATGATCGCGTGGAAGCCTTGCGTCGAGTCCATGCGCCAGGCGATCAGGAAGCCGAGCGTCGTCAAGCCAAACGCGATCACCGCGAGGATCGCGACGATGGCCAGGAAATCCAAGAAGCCGAGCCGGAGCCCGAGGAACGGCGCCGCGGCGAGGAGGAGAAGCGCCTGTCCGAGCGCGAGCGAAGCGCCGCCGAGGATCTTCCCGAGTACGACGGTCGATCGCGCGACGGGTGCCACGAGAACCGCTTGCAGGAAGCCCTCGCGGCGATCCTCGATCACCGAGATCGTCGAGAAGATCGCGGTGAAGAGGACGACCATCACCATCACTCCGGGATAGAAGTAGGCCGCGTAGCCGGTGCTCTCTCCCGCGCCCGGCGGCTGGAACGACTCGGCGAAACCGGAGCCGAGGAGGAGCCAGAAGAGGAGAGGCGTCGCGAGCGCTCCGACGATCCGGCTTCGCTGGCGGTAGAAGCGGACGATCTCGCGCCACCACAGGGTGGCGGTCGGGCGCAGCAGCGTGTCCATGGTGGTCATTCTCCGTCCATCCAGAGGCGATGGCCAGTGCGCTGGATGAAGACGTCCTCCAGCGTCGGCTTGCCGACGCTCACCGCCCCGATGCGGCCGGGGAAGGTCTCGAACAGGATCGGGACGAACTCGTGCCCGCGTGCCCGACGGATGCGGATCGTCTGGTCGACGACCTCGGCCGTCTGTCCGAGCCGGCGCTCGATCTCGCCGGCGAGCGCCTCGGGATCGCGCGTGCGCGCGACGATCACGTCGCCGCCGACGCCGTCGCGCAGCGAGTCCGGCGTGCCGAGGGCGACGATGCGGCCGCGATCGATGATCAGGAGCCGGTCGCAGCGCTCCGCGTCTTCCATCAGATGGGTCGTGATCAGAACGGAGAGGCCGTCCCGATCGCGCGCCTCCTCGACGTAGCTCCACAGGTCGAGGCGCGCTCCGGGATCGAGGCCCGTCGTCGGCTCGTCGAGGAGCACGAGGGCCGGCCGGTGGAGCAGGCCCTTCGCGAGGTCGACCCGGCGACGCATGCCGCCCGAGAGCGTCTCGACCAGGTCGTCGGCGCGCTCGCGCATCCGCACGCGCGCGAGCATCTCGTCGATCCGCCTCGCGAGCTCGGAGCCGTGCAAGCCGTGCAGGTGTCCCTGGTGGACGAGGTTCTCTCGAACCGTGAGCTTGATGTCGAGGCTCGGAGACTGGAAGACGACTCCGA
>Ga0194128_10008496_pt1 | contig 12952 bp, 10 predicted proteins | sample TA2KigCa65mmetaG_FD_148650 | JGI IMG/M metagenome (GOLD analysis project Ga0194128, IMG submission 148650) | Freshwater microbial communities from Lake Tanganyika, Tanzania - TA2015037 Kigoma Deep Cast 65m | ecosystem: Environmental > Aquatic > Freshwater > Lake | place: Tanzania: Lake...
GTCGGCTTCGGGCTCGTGATCGCGCCGGGGAGTGACAAGCCGGGCGTGAGCGCGACGACGACGCCGCCTCGCCAGCAGACGAGCGCGGGCACGCCGGAAGAGCAGCCGACAGGACAGCTGCGCGTCCACGGCGAGGTGCTTGCGCTGTTTCGCGCGGGCAAGATCAAGGCGGTGCGCGTGCACGGGAGCGTCGAGAAGGCGCGCGTGCCGGCGTTCAATGTGCTCGGCATCGTGCGCGGCGTTGGCACGCCGGAGAACCCGGCGCTGGCCGAGGAGGCGATCGTGTTCAGCGCGCACTACGACCATGTCGGTCTGCTGCGCGGCGAGACGAAGCCCGGCGAGGATGCGATCCGCAACGGAGCCGACGACGACGCCTCGGGATGCGCGGCCGTGGTCGAGCTCGCCGAGGCGCTCGCGTCTGGACCCAAGCCTGTGCGCTCGCTCGTGTTCCTGCTCGCGACGGCGGAGGAGATCGGGCTGATCGGGACCGAGTGGTACATCGAGCATCCGCTGTTCGCCCTCGACAAGACGGTCTGCAACCTGAACTACGAGATGGTGGGCCGTCCCGACGCGCTCGTCGGCGGTGCGGGCAAGCTGTGGCTCACGGGCGACGAGCGCTCCAACCTCGGCGCGCGCCTGCGCGAGCTCGGGGTTCCCGTCGTCGCCGATCCGCGTCCGCGTCAGAACTTCTTCCAGCGCTCCGACAACTACGCTTTCGCGCGGCGCGGAGTGGTCGCCCAGACGCTCTCGACCTTCGATCCAGAAAACCACAAGGACTACCACGGCGTCGACGACGAGCTCGAGCGCCTCGACCTCGATCACATGGCCGAGGCGGTGCGTGCATCGCTGCCCGGAGTGCGCGCGCTCGCCAACGGCACGCTCACGCCGGCCTGGAATCCAGGCGGAGATCCCTCCAAGCGCTGAGTCGCTGCAGCTCGCCCGCCTTCACGGGAGCCGGACTCTCGACGCAGCATCGGACGCGGCACGCACGCACGCTCGAGGAGTCGCCGGTCGCGGCGCCTCAGTCGATGACGCAATAGCGGACGATCACCTGACTCACGCTCGTCTCCGGATCGAGATGCCACAGGCGCACGACGACACGCTGCGGCGTGGTCGCGGCCTCGATGACGCCGAGCGGGTTCGCATCGGGCTCGGAGTCCTCGAACACGAGCTCGCCATCGCGCTCGATCTGCAGGTCGATGTCGTCGCCGAGCGGTGCGAGCGCGGTGAAGACACCGAGGGCGCCCGCGGGGATGTCGAAGGTGAAGTCCATGGAGAGGTCGAGCGCGACGACGCGTTCGAAGCGCGTCGTGCCGACGACTCCGGCGGCGTCCCAGATGGGCTCGAGCAGTCCGTCGAGCATCGCGGAGAGTGCTTCGGGAGCGAAGTCGCCCGAGTGTTGGCGCGCCTCGGTGAACGCGCGCGGCTTGGGACCCGCGAGCAAGATCCCGCTCAGGTCGACGCTCGTTCCCGCGGGCATTCCCTGCGGAATGCGCAGGCGCACCTCGAGCGTGCCCGAGCGCTTCGTTTCGAGGAACAGCACCGGGACCGCGTCGGGGCTCTCGTCCGAGGCCACGATCTCGCCGTCGAGGCTGGCGAACAGGTCGATGTCGTAGCCGTCGGGTGAGCTCGCGGAGAACATCAACGAAGCGCCGGGCTGGACCGCGAAGCGCCACGAGGTCGCGGAATCCTGCGTCGCGGCGTGCTGCACTCGCAAGCGGAAGAAGCTGCCGTTTTCGTCCGGCCGCGCGAGGGCCGCGAGCTGCGGCTGGTAGCGATAGACATGCACGGCGCAGTCGGTCTCGCCGAGCAGCAGCTCGGCCGCGCCCAAGTCCAGACGCACGGAGAGCGGCTCGTCGAAGGGTCCGATCCAGACGATCGGGTAGTAGTCGGACTCGCTGTCCTCGCCGAGGGTCAGGTCCGTGTCCTGCGCGCTCACTCGCGCGTCGATGTCGCTGCCATCGCGGGCCGCCGCCAGGAAGCCATAGCGAAAGCCGGACTCGAGTTGGACCGTCAGGCTGCCCGGTCGTTGCTGCGAAACGCGCAGCGAGGTCTGCAAGACGGCGTTCGATGCGTCGAGGAACGGAACGCCGTCCTCCTGCGCGCGCACGGCCGCTGCCTGCGCGAGGAATTCGTCGGGTGGAATCAGCAGTCCAGCGATGCGGCGCGACCAGCTCTCGTCGCGCGTCCGCTGCACACTCTGGAAGTCATCGCGCAGCAGCTCGCGCGCGAGATCGACGCGCTGCCCGTACGCGAAGCCGAAGCTCGTGCGTTCCCCTTTCGCCGAGAGGTTGTTCTCCGCCGCGGAGATCAGGCCGATCACCTGACCAGCGCGATTGAGCATCGGACTGCCGCTAGCTCCGCCCACGACGGGGCCGCACCAGTGGATCAGGAAGGAATCCGGCCACGGCGAGCGCTGGAAGAAGAAGTCCGTCTTGGCCGTGATGTGGCCGGGAACGGCGTGCGCGGTGGGGAAGCCCGAGATGTTCTCGTGCGGGAAACCGAGGTAGACGACGGGCTCCGAGAGCGCAGGCTGCACGCTTGCCGGATCCGCGATGGGCAGCGGAGCGGCGGTCGCTCCGGACTCGACCTCGCAGATCGCCACATCGGCGACGGGGATGAAGTTCATCGAGCGCGCCGCGGCCGGATCGCTCTCGGCGCGCACGACGACGCGCTTCAGCCGCGCATTCCACGGTGCGTAGGCCGGGTGGATGCGGATGCCGGCGGGCCGCAGCGCGAGCTCGTCGCGATCGCTCCACGAGCGCTTGGCCGCAAGCCGGCCCTCGTGCGCCTTGGCGAGCAACGCCTCCGCGATGTGCGCGTTCGTCGCGAGCTTTCCGTCGGCGATGACCCAGCCTGTCCCGACGAACTCGAAGGCCTCGGGACCTGCCTGGCTGCGGCGCACGATCCCGAGCATGTACACCGAGTCGAGCGAGCGCTCGAGTACACGCGCGTATTCGAGATCGCTCTTCTGCGCGAGCGGAACCGGGGACAGGAACGCGATGGCGAGGAGCGCGTGGAGCATGGTTTCGTCCAGGCCGCACGATGCGGCGCTCGAGCGAGACTAGATGCCCCGCGCGGGCGCGTCCATCCGGTCAGCGATCGAGCTCGATGGCGAGCACGCCTTCGACGGCGTGGAGGGCGTCGAGGAGCTGCGGCAGCTCGGCCTGCGAGCGCACGACGATGTCGTAGAAGCGATCCTGCTCGACGCCGCCGCGGCGCGTGCCCACGCCCTTGCAGGTGAACTGCGCGGCACGGTCCTCGAGCACCGCCTCGACCTTCGACCAGTCCGCGAAGCCCGCCGTGGCGCGAATCGCGAGCGTGTGCGAGCTGCGCACGAAGCACATCGAGGCGGCCGCTCCCACGGGCAGGGCGAGCAACGGCAACCAGAAGAAGCCGGCGCCAGCCGCGAGGCCGATCGCCACGGCGAACACGACGAACGCCGTGTCGCGCGTGTCGTCGACGACGGTGCGGAAGCGAACGATCGAGAGCGCTCCGACGATGCTGAACGCGCGCGCCACATTGTCGCCCACGACGAGTGCCGTCAGGCACAGCAGCACGGTCAGCAGCACCAGCGTTCCGGCGAGCGCGCTGTCCGCAGGTCGGCCGGAGCGCACGCGCGCGCGCGCGTGAATCCATGCGACGGCAAGGCCGAGCAGCAGCGAGCCCACGAGCCGCACGAACGCAGCCCCGAGCTCGACATCCGTGTCACTGGCGAACGCACGCGAGAGCTGTTCCATGTACGGGATCCTAGTAACGGCCGTGCAGCGCGCTCACTTGCTGCCGAGTTTCACGAGCTTGAGGGAGTCTTGGCGGAGACGGATGCGGCCGGCGGTGGCGCGCAGTTCGAGCACGAGGTCGACATCGCCCTGCTCCTCGGCCACTTCGAACTCGAACGAGAGCTCGCGCGTGCCACTGCCCTCGAGGAAGCTCTCGGCTGTGGACCCGCTGATGCGCAGTGCGGCTCCTCGCGAAGGCGCACCGTCCTCGACGAGCGCCTCGACTCCATCGGCCTTGACCGTCGTGGTGAACTTGTAGTGACCGCGACCGAGGAGCACTCCCTTGCGGAATCCGGCGATGCAGCGGCCGCTCGGGCCGCACTCGACGATGTACCACTCGACGCCGTCATCCGTCTCCGACTCGAGGCGGGCATCTTCGACCTCCGAGTGCGTACGCCAGCCCTTGATCGTGACGGCCACGCCCGGCTTGAAAACGAGCGGCTTGGGCTCCGGCGCATTCACCTCGTCGGTCAGGAAGTTGTGCCTCTCGGCGATGCGCTCGACGAGCGCCTGATAGTGCTCGCGCTGGACGGCCGCGGCATCGCCCTCGACTTTCTTCAGCGCAGCTTGAATGCGGTCCTGCACGGGATCGAGCTTTCGCGCGAGCGCTTTTGGCTCGATGCGCGGCAGCAGCTCTTTCAGCTCCTTGCGATACAGCTTGCGCCACTCGGGCCGCTTCATCACCGAGCCCCCGAGCAGCGAGGTCGGCATGTCGAGCGTCGAAGCCAGCGGGTCACCGAAGAGCTGGTCCATGCCGTGCGGAAGGAAGCGCGCCTTGCCGCCGGGCACGAAGTACAGGCGATAGTTATTCGCGTTGGTTGTGTAGCCGTCCCAGTGCCCGCATAGTTGCTCGAGCGCCATGAAGCGCACGAACGCTGGAATCTCCACGAGTGGTTCGATGGCTCTCCAGCGCTTGACCATGTCACTCTCGCCGCAGGCCGCGCCGATCGCGGACGCGTCGCTGCCGTCACTTGGCCCGTCGCCGTTGTCGAGCTCGAGCGGAGCGTCGAGGTCCTGACAGAAACCTCCGTCGTAGAGGTTGCCCTTGCTGTCCGCAAACCAGCGTGCGAGGAAGCGCTTGTCGAAGCCCTCCTTCAGCACATACAGACCCATGTCGCGCTCGTTGAGGCGCACGCGCGCGTGGGTGACGCGCACCGCGGGATAGCCCGCCGCGCGAAAGATCTCGGAACCGAGCCAGTCGGAGACGAGGCTCGGATCCTGCGCGGCGTTGTTGAGGTGGAACTTCTCGAGTCCGTGAAAGAGCGTCGTTCCGTCGAACTTGTCGAGCTTGACGGTCAGCGCCGGACGATCGTCGTAGTCGCGGTAGCTACCCGCCGCGCCCTTGAGCTTCACTCCGCCGCCGGATGCGAAGCGCCTGCCGTCGACCCACAGCTCGAAGGGCGCGTAGGCGCGCGGGGCGTCGCGCAACGCCTGCTCCGCCTCGGGCGCGAGCACGAGCCGCAGGTCGTGGATCTCGCCCTTTTGGAAATAGGTGTCGCTGCCGTCTTTCGACGGCTTCTGCGCGTGCACCGGGAGTGCGAGCGCGAACGCGAGGCCGAGCGCCAGCGTCCAGCTCGTCACGCGGCTCTCAGAAAGACTTGGTGTACACGCAGTACACGGCGGCGATCACAGCGACGGCCGACACGAGCGCGAGCGCGCTGGCGAGGCCGGGCTTGCGGAACGCCATGCCCGTGGTGCCCGCGAGGACGAGCCACGCGACGAGCTTGACGATGAGCCAGCCGGGGAAGCCCTCGACGCCGAGCTTCGCATGCAGGCCGAAGCCGGCGACGACGGCGACGAGCGCCGCGATGCCGTTGACGGCGAGCACGAGCCCTTTGCGCTCGGGCACCGGGTTGGCGAAGGCGGAGAAGGTACTGGCGACGAGCACGAACGCCGCGGCGACATGCAGAATGGAGTAGACGACGGGATCCATGGGCGCATTGTGCGTGGCCGCGGGGGCCGCAGTCTACGGCCAACTCCCCGAGGGCGCGGAATCGCGGGTCGTCAGCTCCTTGTGTGTCGCTCCGGGAACGGGGGTGCGGGTGCCTGCGGGGGGATCACGGCAGGCCGTTGCGCGCGCTCGCGCCGCCTCGCTCGAGCCGTATTCTCCATCCATGCGCCTGCCGTCGATCACCCTTGCGTTGCTCTCCCTGCTCGCTCCCGCCCCGGCCCGCGCGAGTACTCCGCTTCAAGCGGCGACCACTGCGAAGCTCCCCGAGCGAGTCACCCGCTTCGTCGAGGACCGTGACGCGCTGCGCCGCTACTGGAGCATGCCGCTCTCCGAGCTCGGCTCCGCCCGCATGCGCGCCTTCTTCGAGAGCGAGCTCGCATCGCTCTCCACGCTCGACTTCGAGGCGCTCTCTCAGGAGGACCGCGTCGACTATGTGCTGCTGCGCACGGAGCTCGAGAACGAGCTGGCGCTGCTGGAGCAGCGCGCCGCGCGCCGCGCCCAGACGCTCGCGCTCGCGCCCTACCTGCCTCGACTGCTCGCCGTGCTCGAGCCCGGCCAGCGTCTCGAGTCGATCGATGCCGAAAAGGTCGCGGCTGAGTTCGACGCGCTGCTGGCCGAGGTCGAGAGCGCCAAGAAGGATCTGGCAGCCGCCGCGCGGCAAGAGAAGCGCTCCGTCGTCGTGCGCGCCTCGCGCGACCTCGAGAGCCTGCGCGCTGCGCTCGATCGGTGGGTGGGGGAGCGCGATGGCTACGACCCGCTCTTCGGCTGGTGGGTGAAGCAGCCCGCGGACAAGCTGCGCGACGCGCTCGACGGGCATGCACGCTGGCTGCGCAACGAGATCGCGGGGCTCGCAAACGGCGACAGCGAGACCATCGTCGGCGATCCGATCGGTCGCGAGGCGCTGAGTGCGGAGCTGCGCGGCGCGCTGATCCCGTACACGCCGGAAGAGCTGCTCCAAATCGCCGACTTCGAGCTCGCGTGGTGCGAAGCCGAGCTCGCGAAGGCCGCGGCCGACATGGGCCTGGGCGACGACTGGCGTGCGGCGCTCGAGCGCGTGAAGCAGGATCATGTCGCTCCCGGCGAGCAGCCCGCGCTGATTCGCGAGCTCGCGGAGGAAGCCACGCGCTGGGTCGAGGAGCAGGGCCTCGTGACGGTGCCTGCGCTCGCGAAGGAAACATGGCGCATGGAGATGATGACGCCCGAGCGTCAGCTCGTGAACCCGTTCTTCACCGGCGGCGAGGTCATCAGCGTGTCGTTCCCGACCGATGGCATGGACCATGGCAAGAAGTCGATGAGCCTGCGCGGCAACAACCGCCACTTCTCGCGCGCGACCGTGCACCACGAGCTCATCCCCGGCCATCACCTGCAGCAGTTCATGACGAGCCGCCACGCGACGCATCGCGCGGCGTTCGCCTCGCCCTTTTGGACCGAAGGCTGGGCGCTGTGGTGGGAGCTCCTGATGTGGGAGCGCGGCTTCCAGAAAAGCCCGGAAAACCGCATGGGAATGCTCTTCTGGCGCACGCATCGCTGCGCGCGCATCCGCTTCTCGCTCTCGTTCCACCTCGGGCTGTGGACGCCGGAGCAGTGCATCGATTTCTTGGTCGAGCGCGTCGGCCACGAGCGCGAGAACGCCGCGGGCGAAGTGCGGCGCTCGTTCAACGGTTCCTACGGGCCGCTGTACCAGATCGCGTACATGATCGGCGCGCTGCAGCTGCGCGAGCTCCATCGCGAGCTCGTGATCTCGGGCCGCATGGACGCGCGCGCGTTCCACGACGCGATCCTGCAGGGCGGCAACATGCCGATCGAGATGGTGCGAGCGCGCCTCGCCGCCACGCCGCTCGAGCGCGACTTCCGCACGCGCTGGCGCTTCTACGAGCGCCTGCGCTGAACGAGCGACGGCGCGCGCGAACGGCCTTGGCGACCCCGTCACGGGCGTTCGCGCGCGATTTGCCGATAAAAGCTCGCGCCCGCGGCCCGTCTCGCCTACAACCTTTGCCGTCGAGCCGTCGCGGCGGATACCGCGCGGCACAACGCTTCCACCCGCGGAGTTGCAAGTCGCGGGGAACGGCCACGGATGGATCCGCGGCCCTCGAAGAAGGAAGCCCTCCCGGTTCGCGTGCCGTGCCGGGGCCCGCTGCAGACCTCCCGCCCGCGCCTGAGCGCGAGCGCGACGGCGCGGGTGCCCGAGGCGCGAGACAACACCGAAACCGGACGCGCGGCGAGCCCGCGCTCTCAACACCCGCAAGGCGCGGCCCATGGCCGCGTCGTACCCACGCTCCATGACCAACTTCCAGTCTCTCGGCCTGATCGAGCCTCTCCTGCGCGCCGTCGCGGACGAGGGCTATGTCGAGCCGACCCCGATTCAGCTCCAGTCGATCCCGCTGCTGCTCGCAGGCCGCGACCTGCTCGGGTGCGCCAAGACCGGCACCGGCAAGACCGCCGCCTTCGCGCTCCCGATCCTCCAGCACCTCTCGAAGTCCCGTCGCCGTGCCGAGCCGCGCACGCCGCGCGTGCTCGTCGTCGTGCCGACGCGCGAGCTCGCGGCGCAGGTCGCCGACAGCTTCACGACCTACGGCGCGCGCATGCAGGTCTCCGTCGCGGTGATCTTCGGCGGCGTCGGCCAGGGCAGTCAGGTCGCCACGCTCTCGCGCGGCGTCGAAGTGCTCGTCGCCACGCCGGGTCGCCTGCTCGACCTCAAGGCGCAGGGCCATGTGCGCCTCGAGCGCGTCGAAGTGCTCGTCCTCGACGAGGCCGACCAGATGCTCGACATGGGTTTCATCCCCGATGTCCGCCGCATCCTCTCGGCCGTGCCCAAGCAGCGCCAGACGCTGTTGTTCTCGGCCACGATGCCGCCGGTGATCGCCAAGCTCGCCGAGGGCATCCTCTCGAACCCCGCGAAGGTCGCGATCACTCCGCCGGCGACGACGGCCGAGCTCGTCGATCAGTCGGTCTACTTCGTCTCGCGCGCCGCGAAGGCAGGCTTGCTCACCAAGCTGCTCTCGAAGCCCGAGGTCGAGCGCGCGCTCATCTTCACGCGCACCAAGCGCGGCGCGGATCGCGTCGCCAAGCGTCTCGTGCAGGACGGCATCGCCGCGCAGGCGATCCACGGCAACAAGTCGCAGGGCCAGCGCGAGCGCACGCTCGACGCCTTCCGCGAAGGTCGCACGCGCATCCTCGTCGCGACCGACATCGCCGCGCGCGGCCTCGACATCGATGGCCTCTCGCATGTCGTGAACTACGAGATCCCGAATGTGCCCGAGCAGTATGTGCACCGCATCGGTCGCACGGGCCGCGCGGGGGCGAGCGGCATCGCGATCTCCTTGTGCGACGGTGAGGAACGCGCCTACCTGCTCGACATCGAGCGCACGATTCGCCGCTCGATTCCGATCGCCGGCAAGCTCGACGGCGACAGCGGTCACGCGCGCACTCCGCGCCCGCAGCAGGGCCCGCCGCGCTCGCGCGCCTCGCGGCCTCCGCACTCCCCCCGTCCTCCGCAGGCCCCGCGACGCCCGGCGCCCAAGCCCGCGCAGCGTCCGGCTCCGGCGCGTTCGCCCGGCGGTGCTGGCCACAAGCCGCACCACGCCCCGCGCCCGTCGCCGACTCACTCCTCGCATCCGCACCCTTCCACCTCGTCGCACGGCCACCACGGGGGCGGCTTCGGCGCGGGGATCTGACCGCCGCCACGGCCGTGAACGCGCACGACGCCCGCGAGGACCGAAGTCCTCACGAGCGGCGTGAGCACGCGCAGGACGCACGCTCCGGGCACCGCGACGGCCGTCCGCCGTTCGTCGGGCGGACCCGCGCCACGGCGGTGACTCGGCGAGCTCCGCGGGCTCCTGTGGCGCGCGCACGGCAAAGGGAGCGAACATGCAGGCCATGAGCGAACCCGAGCCTCCGCCCGAACCCGCGCACCGCCGCCGGCCGCGCTACAAGGGCACGCACCCGCGCCGCTTCGAGGAGAAGTACAAGGAGCTCGATCCGCAGCGCTATCCCGAGCTGGTCGAGCATGTGCGCTCGCGCGGCCAGACCCCGGCGGGCCAGCACATTCCGATCCTCGTCGACGGAGCGCTCGCCGTGCTCGATGTGTCGCACGCCGTGCGCGGCGTCGACTGCACCTTGGGCTTCGGCGGCCACTCCGAGCGCTTCCTGCGCGCGATGCCGCCTTCGGGCGAGCTGCTGGCGCTCGATGTCGATCCGCTGCAACTTCCGCGCACGCAGGCGCGCCTTCGAGCGCTCGGCTTCGTCGAGCCTCGCCTGCGCGTGCGCCGCACCAACTTCGCTGCGCTCGGTCCGACGCTGCACGAGGTCGGCTGGAGCGACGGCGTCGATTTCGTGTTCGCCGACCTCGGCGTGTCGTCGATGCAGATCGACGATCCCACGCGAGGCTTCACCTTCAAGCACGACGGTCCGCTCGACATGCGGATGAATCCCTCGCGCGGATTCTCCGCAGCGCAGTGGCTCGAGCGCACCGACGAAGCTCGTCTCGCCGCCGTGTTCATCGAGCACTCCGACGAACCTCACGCCGAGCGCATCGCACGCGCTCTCGCACGCCGCCGCGGCCAGCTGCGGACGACGCTCACGCTCGCCGAAGCCGTGCGTGCCTCGCTGCCGCCGCATCTCGAGGCCGAGGAAGCCGAGCGGAGCGTGCGCCGCGTGTTTCAAGCGCTGCGCATCGAGGTCAACGACGAGTTCGGCGTGCTCGACGCGCTGCTCCGTCAGCTGCCCGATGTGCTGCGCCCCGGCGGTCGCGTCGCCTTCCTCACATTCCACTCGGGCGAGGATCGCCGCGTGAAGAAGGCCTTCGAGCGCGGGCTCGCCGCCGGCCACTTCGACGCTCTGTGCGACGAGGTCCTACGGCCGAGCTCGGCCGAGCGCCGGGACAATCCGCGCGCCGCACCCGCGAAGCTGCGCTGGGCCGCGCGCGCGCACACTCGCTGACGCTTCAGCGCGGCCGACCGCGGCCGCCGCCCGTCTCGCCAGCGGCTTCGCGCCAGCTCGTGCGCGGACCCGGCAGCTCCTTGGCCGCCGCGACCTTGATCGTGCGGCCGCCGAGCTGCTTGCCGTGGAGCGCAGCGATCGCGCCCGCGGCCTCTTCGGCGCTGCCCATGTCGACGAAGGCGAAGCCGCGCGAGGCGCCGCTCTCGCCGTCGCGCTTGAGGATCACCTTGGCCACGGTGCGGCCGCCCTCGCCCAGCGCCGCTCCGAGCTCGGCTTCGGTGGTCTCTCGGGACAGGTTGCCAACATAGATGCGCGTCATGCTTGGGGGGGCCGATCGGTGAGGAGGGCTGCGAGTTTCATGAGCGAGGCGGCGGGCAGGGGACGGTGGATCTGGCGATTGAGCCGAGTACCTTACGGCGCAGGCCGCTCCCGCGCCCGTCCGAAGTCCTGAAAAAGCGCCCCGGAGCACGGTCGGGCGGATCGGGCGGATGTTCTCTCCGCCCCAACTCGCACTCGGTTTTCGGATTGACTTCGTACGATTCGTGCCTATCCTCTCGTCGTTCGCGAACTGAGTTTTTCACTCTCCACTCTCTCCAGACACTTGCACTAGGTTATCGAAACGCCATGATACGAATGACTCCGGAAGATCAGATTGCCGCTCTCGAGCGCAAGATCCAGAACATCAAGAAGAAGGCCGAAGAGAAGCGCCTCAAGGCGAATCCGGCCGTCAAGCACATTCGCGCCGCACTCAAGGCCGTCGACAAGGGCATGGGGGCATGCTCGGAAGCCGCCATTCGCAAGGAACTCGGCGAGGCGCGCGCCACGCTGGTCGCCTGCCTCTCGCTGACATCCGCGGGCGCGGCAATGGTCAGCTCGTCGTCCGGCGAAGGCTCGTCCCGTCGCGCGAACTCGGTGGCCCTCAACACGAACATTCGCCCTGACCAGATTCTGGAATATGTCATCAAGAACCCCGGCCTGCGCGGCGAGTTGATCGCCAACGCGCTCGGCACCGACACGAAGTCGATGCGCGTGCCGATGAAGAAACTCATCGAGCAGAAGCGCATTCGCACCTCGGGTCAGGCCCGCGCCACGGCCTACCACCCGGTCTGATTCGCGCACTCTCGACGCACTCGCGGCGTCGCAGTCGACACCGACAGGGCCGGGGCACCCCGGCCCTGTCGCTTTCCATCCCGCGCGCGGCGGACCGCCGGTGGGAAGGAACTGCTCGCTCCGCAGCCCTTGGAGCCGCTCGTGTTTCAAGAATGAGATTTCCTGGCGCGGTCGAGCTGCGCCGCGGACGAAGTGCGGACTCCAAGGAGCCACCACCATGACCCAGATGTCCGCCGACCGCATTCGTGCTTCGTTCCAACTGATCGCCCCCAAGGCCGCCGAGGTGATCGACAGCTTCTACGCCAACCTCTTCGCCGCTGCACCCTCCGTGCGCGGGATGTTCCCCGAGGACATGAAGCAGCAGAAGGCGCACCTGCTCGCAGCCGTCGGGCTCGTGGTCAAGCACGCCGACAATCTGGACGCGTTGCGCGAGCCGCTGGTCGCGATGGGCAAGCGCCACGTCGGCTACGGCGCACACCCGACGCACTACGCGGCGGTGCGCGAGGTGCTGCTCGCGACGCTGCGCCAGTACGCGGGATCCGCGTGGACGGCGCAGCTCGAGGACGACTGGCGCGGCGCGATCAACGCCGTGTCGAAGGTGATGATCGAAGGTCAGCTCGCCGCCGCGGCGCGCGCCGCATGACGCGCGCTCGCTAGAACTCGAAGTAGCGAAACGCCCCGAGCTGATCGACGGCGTCGGGCCACGGAATCGGCTCGCCGGTCGCCGCATCGAGGGACATCTGCGCTCCCATCGAGCGCAGCGCTTCGCCGAGGATGCCTGAGAGCTCCTCGACGCGCCTGCGATCGCTCGTCGCGAAATCCACGCTCTCGCCCAGATCGTGAGCGAGGTCGTACAGCTCGACGCCGCGGTCGTGGTGTCGGTAGATCAGCTTCCAGTCGCCGACGCGCACGGCGCTGTACGGCCAGATCCCCGGTCCCCGCGCGCCCCAGAAATGCGGCTGGTGCCACACGAGCACGCGCTCGAGCTCGGGCGCCTCGCCGCGCAAGTGCGGCGCGAGATCGAGCCCGTCGCGCGTGACGCCGTCGTGGGGCAGCTCGACCTGCGCGGCCGCGAGCAAGGTCGGAAACAGATCGGTGCTGACCACCTGCGCCGCGCTGCGGCCCTCGCGCACGACCCCGGGCCCGCGCACGACGAGCGGCACGCGCGTGCCGC
>Ga0194128_10008497_pt1 | contig 12952 bp, 6 predicted proteins | sample TA2KigCa65mmetaG_FD_148650 | JGI IMG/M metagenome (GOLD analysis project Ga0194128, IMG submission 148650) | Freshwater microbial communities from Lake Tanganyika, Tanzania - TA2015037 Kigoma Deep Cast 65m | ecosystem: Environmental > Aquatic > Freshwater > Lake | place: Tanzania: Lake...
CGTACCGGAAGGTGCGGCTGGAACACCTCCTTTCTGGAGAGACCGGATGCGAATCTGGTACACCTTGACTGGTCCGCTATCAATCTTCTATTCGAGTTATTGGTTGTTGGTTTTTAGTTTTTTGTTTTTAGCTGAGGGGATGTATTACATGTGGGAGGGAATCAAAAACCAAAAACCAAAAACTTAAACCAAATGGGCTTGTAGCTCAGGTGGTTAGAGCGCTACACTGATAATGTAGAGGTCCGTGGTTCGAGTCCACGCAGGCCCACGGAATCCAGCAGCTTTTTCAGAAGGAAAAAGCTGAATTGAAAGAGTTTGAAATAGAGATTTAAAATGTTGAGTGTGTCTGAAAAGGCAGCTTGATACATTAACCTACCTAATTGTGATCATGGCATAAAGATGTTGTGAGTAGATGATTGGGGATAAGAGGGTTAAAGGAGTTCATTGACATGGTGGAGAAAGAGTAAAGAGTAGACAATTTCACGAGCGTCGAGCAGACGTTAGGATATTAATAGTGATAGAAAGTAAGAAAGGGCGCATGGGGGATGCCTAGGCTCTCAGAGGCGAAGAAGGACGTGATAAGCTGCGAAAAACTGCGGGGATCTGCTATAGGAAATGATCCGCGGGTGTCCGAATGGGGTAACCCATCTGGCTGAAGGCCGGATATGCTGCAGTGATGTAGCAAGCAAACCCAGGGAACTGAAACATCTAAGTACCTGGAGGAGGAGAAAACAACAGTGATTGCGCCAGTAGTGGCGAGCGAAAGCGCAAGAGCCCAAACCTGAGTAGTTAAGGCTGCTTAGGGGTAATAGGACCACATAATTGAGTCTGATCTGACTGGAACTGCATGGGAAGGCAGGCCGTAGCGGGTGATAGCCCCGTACAGGAAGGAGATGATGAGAGGTGGAATCCTGAGTAGGGCGGGGTCGGAGACGCCCCGTTTGAATTTGCCGGCACCATCCGGTAAGGCTAAATACTACTGAGAGACCGATAGTGAACCAGTACTGTGAAGGAAAGGTGAAAAGCACTCCGAATAGGAGGGTGAAAGGAGAACCTGAAACCATGCGCTTACAAGCGGTCGGAGCTCTGTGATGGAGTGACGGCGTGCCTTTTGCATAATGAGCCTACGAGTTACTGTCACTGGCGAGGTTAACCGCGGATACGTGGGCAGCCGAAGCGAAAGCGAGTCTGAAGAGGGCGAATAGTCAGTGGTAGTAGACGCGAAACTTTGTGATCTACCCTTGGTCAGGATGAAGCCTCGTTAACACGGGGTGGAGGTCCGAACTATTGAGCGTTGAAAAGCTCTTGGATGAACTGAGGGTAGGGGTGAAAGGCTAATCAAACTGAGAAATAGCTCGTACTCCCCGAAATGTTTTTAGGAACAGTGTGAGGGTTGAGTTTAGTACAGGTAGAGCTACCAATTGGACTAGGGGGAGTCACATCCTACCAAATCCAGATGAACTCCGAATGGTACTAAATATACCTTGCAATGAGGGCATGGGTGCTAAGGTCCGTGTCCGAGAGGGAAAGAACCCAGACCTGCAGCTAAGGTCCCAAAATCTATACTAAGTTGAACTAAGGCGGTCCAGTTGCTGAGACAGCCAGGATGTTGGCTTGGAAGCAGCCATTCATTTAAAGAGTGCGTAACAGCTCACTGGTCGAGCGACAGGGCATCGATAATAATCGGGCATAAAGTATAGTACCGAAGCTCAGGATTGATACAGTGATGTATCAGTGGTAGGGGAGCATTCCGAATGCGGAGAAGATAAGTTGTAAGACTTGTTGGAGTAATCGGAAAAGCAAATGTAGGCATAAGTAACGATAATGCTGGTGAGAAACCGGCACACCGATAGACTAAGGGTTCCGCGGCAATGTTAATCAACCGCGGGTAAGTCGGGGCCTAAGCAGTAGCCGAGAGGCGAATGTGATGGACAACTGGTTAATAATCCAGTACTACCTTAAAGAGCGATGGAGAGACGGAGAAGTGACAGTTCCACGGTCTTACGGAATAGGCCGTTTAAGGGTTTAGGTATAGGGTTTGCAGGTAAAACCGCAGACTTTGCTGAGACCTGAAAGTAGGGTTTGGCTTCGGCTGAATTCAGTGGACGTAATCAGGCTTCCGAGAAAATCTTCTAAGCATATTGATAAGGTACCCGTACCGCAAACCGACACAGGTAGTCAAGGAGAATATCCTAAGGTGCTCGAGTGAATCGTGGCTAAGGAACTCGGCAAAATAACCCTGTAACTTCGGGAGAAGGGGAGTCCCGCGCAAGCGGGATCGCAGAGAAATGGCCCAGGCGACTGTTTAACAAAAACACATGGCTATGCGAAATCGAAAGATGAGGTATATGGCCTGACACCTGCCCGGTGCTGGAAGGTTAAGGGGGGACGTTAGTCAGCAATGGCGAAGCGTTGAACTGAAGCCCCAGTAAACGGCGGCCGTAACTATAACGGTCCTAAGGTAGCGAAATTCCTTGTCGGGTAAGTTCCGACCTGCACGAATGGTGTAACGATCTGGGCGCTGTCTCAGCCGCGAGCTCGGTGAAATTGTAGTAACGGTGAAGATGCCGTTTACCCGTCACGGGACGGAAAGACCCCATGAACCTTTACTATAGCTTCACATTGGTATTGGGAGAATGATGTGTAGGATAGGTGGGAGGCGTTGATCCAGGGCCGCTAGGTTTTGGGGAGTCGACGGTGAAATACCACCCTTTATTTTCTTGATGCCTAATCCTGCAAAAGCGGGAGACATTGTGTGGTGGGTAGTTTGACTGGGGTGGTCGCCTCCGAAAGTGTATCGGAGGCTTTCAAAGGTATGCTCAGTACGCTTGGTAACCGTACGTGGAGTGCAATAGCACAAGCATGCTTGACAGTGAGAGAGACGTTTCGAGCTGGTGCGAAAGCAGGATATAGTGATCCGGTGGTTCTGTATGGAAGGGCCATCGCTCAAAGGATAAAAGGTACTCTGGGGATAACAGGCTGATCTCCCCCAAGAGCTCATATCGACGGGGAGGTTTGGCACCTCGATGTCGGCTCGTCACATCCTGGGGCTGGAGAAGGTCCCAAGGGTTGGGCTGTTCGCCCATTAAAGTGGCACGCGAGCTGGGTTCGGAACGTCGTGAGACAGTTCGGTCCCTATCTGTGATGGGCGCAGGAAGTTTGAGGGGCTCTGACCTTAGTACGAGAGGACCGGGTTGGACCAACCGCTGGTGTACCGGTTGTAGTGCCAGCTGCACTGCCGGGTAGCTATGTTGGGAGTGGATAAGCGCTGAAAGCATCTAAGCGCGAACCCCACCTCAAGATGAGACTTCCAAAAAGGGTCGTCAGAGACTATGACGTTGATAGGCTGCAGGTGTAAAGACAGTAATGTCAAAGCTGAGCAGTACTAATTGCCCTAGACTTTGCGCTAGTTTTAATGATCTGAAGACGGTCATGAGATTGTTTAGTTAATACTCTTAATCCACTGTGTCAACGATATTAGGTTGGTGAGCAGCACCAACCGAGAGCTTAAGGTGATTATGGCGGCAGGGTCCACCTCTTCCCATTCCGAACAGAGAAGTTAAGCCTGCCAGCGCTGATGGTACTGGGATAAAACCTGGGAGAGTAAGACGTCGCCTTATTTAATCAGAAAGCCCGTTGTCGAAAGATGACGGGCTTTTTTGTTTGTAGCCCACATCATGTCGCGCGGGTAAATGTGTCAGCAAATGTGTCAGGTCATAAGACCTGACACGGAACACAGGGCATGACACGGAATAAGTGGTTACGCATTAGACTTAGGGCCTTTAGTATAAAACCCGCGCCATGTCGGGTGTTCTCACCCGGCATTATTTTCATTCTCATCATTTAAAGTATTACACATTCCATGTCGGGTGTTCTCACCCGACATGATTTCATGCTCATCTTTTGATGTAATGCCGAGGTTGCGTGTCGGATGGGCAAATGTGTCAGGTCATAAGACCTGACATGGTATTAGTAGATAGGCTTTATTGTTTTCTAAGATTCATACTAACGTGGCTCCAAGACCAACTCCCGCATGGTAGAGCGGTCGCCCTTCATTAACATTTTTCTGACCTTCCCCTGGGCAAACATTTCAGCCTGGTCCGAATAATGCTCACTGGCCAATACGCCTGATTGCCCCGAAGGAGAAACAGTCCAACCCTGTGATAAATCGGATAACTCATGAACTTTTCGTAACGCTGGCCCAGCTGTTACCGCAAAAATTCCAGTAGTATCCAATGGAAACATCAGGTTATTGATAACCTCGCTACCACCAGATACCGGAAAGGGTCCGACACTAAAGATTTTATCAAGCATTTCTACTGCTCCTAGGGGATGGCCGTGTTTTAAATAATGTACTTTTTCCCACGCCACTTCAAAGCCACCCCTCGCTCTGAGCGTTGCTTCAGTTTTTTGAACTGCGATTTCTACCATCTCTTTACGTGTCTCTCGTCCTGCTGTCCGAACGTCGTCCCACCATCCGGTAGAATCATTTAACAGGAACTCTCGATAATTTCCCTTTAGAACGCTGGAGCTTAGTAACGCATCCAACTCACTGTATCCAACTTCATCCGCCATCGCGCCAAAGATCAGGCGCGACAACAGTGTATAATAAACTGCCGGCCCCGTTGATGTCAACTCATGTCCACCATCCCAGGCTTTTAGTATCCCTGCAAATGGATGGTCTCCGACCAACTCAGCCATGACTTTTGCTACCTCGGGCGCAGTCTCTGATTTGTTGTCTAACTGCATCTCTGAAACCAATTCCGCTGTCCAATCCTTCCTTGCCACCAGTAATTTTTCAATCCGTCCTGACCGATCGCGTGGATAATAATATCCTGGATACAGTACACCGTCGACAGCTTCGGGTTGATTATTCCCAGTGTGCACATAACCCCACGGAGGATTAACAGAAGATGGATTTTTTTCGAATGGAAGGTAGTCCACAACATCTTCAGATGGATCAGCACCATCACGGAAATATCTGCTTTGTTGCGATTGTGCCATCGTCCTAACAGGCAACCTCGCTGCAGCCCACCATGCGATATTGCCTGAGGTGTCTGCATAAATGATGTTCAATCCAGGCGCCGTTATTCCGGACACTGCCCTCCTGGCGGCATGAAGCGTATTGGCATGATTCAAATCATAAAAACTTTGAATCAGATTCACCGGTAGTTTTAAAAAAGACCACCATAATGAAATGGGCTCCTTAGCAAACGATGCACCATCTACGACGCTGTTGATGATTGGGCCATGTCTGGTTGATTTTACCTTTAACAGCACATCAGCCTGATCTTTTACGTGTATAATTTCTTCTCGCTCGGAAATGGTTTCCCATTGTGCACCATTCGCCACCTGATTTGAATCTGCTGGATTGATCTTCTCACGGTAAAAGTCCATATCATCGTTTTCAAACATGGTAATGCCCCATGCACAGAAGTCATTGTTGCCCAACACCCCAAACGGAACACCCGCAATATGATGCCCATAGAAATTGAATCCTGGATAAGTTAACTGAGCCTCGTACCAAACTGCAGGCTGGGCAAAACCAATGTGGGTGTCGTTGGCCAAAATGGGTTTTCCGCTCTTAGTTTTGCTGCCATCAATCACCCATCCATTGCTGCCCATCAGCAGTGGAACAGGGATATGATTCAGGGCTTCTCTTAATTCCTGGAATACCACTGCCTCCGTGTTGGCGGTGGAATTGTTAAAGATTCTGGTCTGATTTGATTTCGAGGCATTGCCTTCAGGGGTACCGAATGCCGCTTCAGCATATCCGGGATAATTGATCTTCAATTTTTCATAAACCGGATCAACCCTCATGGCCTCTGCAAAACTGAAGGCCATGTATCCGGCAACCAGAAAAATATCTTCGTCAGAAAATTCCTGAAGAGGAATTCCAATCAATGAAAACTCTATGGGTTTTTTGCCGGAGCGGATAAATGCATTAACGCCTTTTAGATACGCATGGGCAGCAACCTGATAACCGCTGCTGTCGCCCGATAAAAGCTTTTTTGCGTTTTCCCTTGCTTGCTGAGTTAGTCCAAGGGTCCGGAAAAGTTTATCGACCTTAATAAGGTCTTTGCCAAGGACCTCAGCGAGTCTTCCGGAAGCCAGCCGGCGGAGCATTTCCATTTGGAACAACCGGTCCTGAGCATGAACGTACCCAAGTGCCAAATAAGCATCGTGTTCATTTTGAGCATCAATGTGTGGAACGCCATAGTCATCAAAAAGTACACTCACTTTATTTTGAAGTCCCTCGATTTTAAGATTTCCCTGGTAGTCAGGCCGTAATGAGTAAAACCACCAGGTGCCGACAGTGCCTAATGCAACGACCACAACGATTAAGGTCAAAAGGATTTTTGAAATTGTCCGCATAAAAAAAATTGTATCATCTAAAATTAGGGTTTTTAAAGTGGTGCCCAACTGCCACATATCCTAAAAGCATTTCCTTCTGGTTGAAAGCTGATAATTTTTGACTGGATTCACTAGATTCAGGGATGGAAATAAAATTTTTGCAGAAAAAAGTTGACGAGTGGATTCAATCCCATGGCGTTCGTTATTTCAATGAACTAACAAACATGGCAATGTTGACAGAGGAGGTTGGAGAAGTTGCGCGAATAATTGCTCGGCGGTATGGTGAGCAGTCTGAAAAAACAACAGACCGTAAAAAAGTTCTGGCTGATGAATTGGCAGATGTGATGTTTGTTCTGGTTTGTCTGGCCAACCAGACAGGTGTGGACCTGACCAAGGCCATGGAGAAAAATCTAAAGAAAAAGACAAGCCGGGATAAGCTTCGCCACCATTCTAATCCGAAACTAAAGAGAAGTGTCAGCTAACCAGGAGTCCGCTTCGTAGGATTGGAACTACCTGGTACTGATCCGCTGTGAGGCAAAAACTTATGTCCTTTACAACATTAAGTCGCGCCAATCTTTTAACATGTGAAGAATTCTTTAAGAAACCCTCCATATCGGTTTTTGCTGACCGATATAAGTTTATTGCTGCCAGCGCGGCATCATCTTCCAGAGTGAAATGGTCCAGTAGATTTTCAGCAAGCGCTCCGGCAAACAAGGTGTCTTCAAGGTTAACCCTCCCTTTCCAGCCTGCACAAACAATTAGCACTGGATCCCCAAGTTCACCAATCACATTGGAAACAGATTTCAAGTTTAAGAAAGAACCGATAACCAGGTTTTTAGCCTGTTTTGACTTTTCAATTGCCTGAGTTCCGTTGGTGGTGGTAAAGGCAATTTTTTTTCCTTTGATGGACTCGCCCATGTATTCAAAGGGTGAGTTTCCCCTGTCGAAACCATCTACCTTTTGCCCATTTCTTTCTCCACTGGTTTCAAAACCTTCCTTTACTGCTTCGAGGCACTCTTCTAAATCTGCAAAAGGCTTGATACAGGCAGCGCCATGGGCTAAGGCGGTGACCATGCATGATGTCGCTCTGAAAATGTCAACCACCACCACAGTACGTTCCTTCACTTCGTACAGGTGAAGCAACTCTGGGCTTAGGCAAACATCCAATGAGGATTTCATTTTTTGATCAGCGGTAATTTACTCACCACCGCTTTTATCGGCTGATTTCTGATTTCAACAAAGATTTCAGTTCCTGGCACAGCGTAAGCAGTCTGAACATAGCCAAGCCCGATTCCAATCCCCAACAGTGGAGACATGGTTCCGGATGTAACATGGCCTATGGTATTTCCAGATCCATCTTTAATGACATAATGATGCCTGGGGATACCTTTTTCAGTCATTTTAAATCCGACCAGCTTACGCTCGACTCCCATTTCTTTTTGGCGAAGAAAGGCCTCGCTGCTGTTGAAAGGTTTTGTGAATTTGGTGATCCATCCAAGACCTGCTTCAATGGGTGAAGTGGTGTCATCAATATCATTTCCGTACAGACAAAATCCCATTTCCAACCTTAGTGTGTCTCTTGCGCCAAGACCAATCGGCTTTATGCCTTCGGGTTGACCGACTTCAAAAATCTGATTCCATACTTCTTCTGCCGCGGCGGCAGGCACATAGATCTCAAAGCCACCTGCACCGGTATAACCTGTGTTGCTGATGATCACATCGTTCTTTCCGGCAAAGATTCCAATGGAAAAATGATAGTACGGGATACTGGCCAGATCAACATCGGTCAGTCTCTGAAGAACTGAGGCAGCCTTGGGTCCCTGAACAGCAAACAGGCATATCTTATCTGAAATGTTTTTCATTTCAGCGCCGAATGAATTGAACTTTGAAATCCAATTCCAATCTTTTTCAATATTAGAGGCATTAACCACCAGTAAATAATCCTCCTCCGCGATTTTATAAACAATCAGGTCATCAACAATGCCGCCATCCGTATTTGGCAGGCACGAGTACTGAGCCTGTCCAGGAATGAGTTTAGCTGCATCGTTGCTTGTCACTTTTTGAATCAGCGGAAGCGCTCCAGGTCCCTTGACTGTAAACTCCCCCATGTGGGAAACATCAAATACACCTACCCCATTTCGCACGGTCATGTGCTCTTCGATATCTGAACTGTAACGAACCGGCATTTGAAATCCTGCAAATGGAACCATTTTGGCGCCAAGTTTGGTGTGCAAGTCATTGAGGGGAATGGTCTTTATTTCCATGGATTGTTCTTAATAATGGAGTGCAAAAATAGGACAATAATGGTCTTTCAATAGGCTAAAATACCATCAGAGGGCGCCAATGGAGTCTTTAAAGGCTTTGAATTCACCGGCGGACAATAGTGTAGAAAGATCCAACAAGGCAGAGGACGCAAAGTCGTCGTAACCAATCCGCATCGACTCTACGATATAGGCTTTAAGTATTCGGATGCTGTATGGATTTCGGTGCAATGCTTCTGCAAGAATGGTGTAGGCCGAGGACCTGTCGTCATTTTGTTTTCTTTTGAAGGCTGCGGCAGCCAATACACCGTCTTCAAACCAGGAATTATTTTTAACGATCCAATCAAAACTCTTCCTCATTTTCGCCGTATCACCTGAAGACAATAATGCTGTAAAATATTTTTTTGCTGACTCCTCTTCCCGACTGAAAATGAATCCCTTGTTGATTTCGCTCGCTACGGTTTTCAATTCTCCCCTCATAGCCAACAGGCGCAACTCAGTAAGTCTTATCCGATGGTAGAGTTTTTCATCCCCAACGGCGATGCCTGAAAGTTGTACAAATGTTTCAACGGCTTGTTGAATCTGATCTTTTTGGATCAGTTTTTCTGTTCTATCTAAAATGGCTAGCGCCTTCAGATCCGGGCTTTTGATTTTACGCCATGCCTTAAGAAATGAAGATGAGTCACTTAAATCTTTTCTGTATCGACACCAGGCGTAGCGTTCTTCGTCATTGAGCTTATTCATTAGCTCAGGCTCTGCCAATAATACCCTCTTGCCAAAATCCGCGAGGTAACGAACCACAGCATTTTCCGATTTGCCAACGCTATCCCACGTCATAACGGCTTCTGCCACCAGGCCAGCTTCGGTAAACACCACTGCCTGCGTGAGCAAGGCATCGCGGAAACCTTGTTGAACGGCAAATCGACTTTGCTCAGCTGCCAATCGAACCGCGCCATGTTCCATGGCCCACACCGCCAGAAAATTATTGTATCGCCCCTTGTTTTCACTGATGAAAATGGCTCGTTCCATCATCCTGACAGCTTCGTTGATCATTCCCCTCGAATACGCCGACTGCGCCAAAGCGAAAAACAGCGCTTCCGCATACGATGAATTTTTTTTCAGTCCGATAACTTTGGCCAATGCCAGAATTTCTTCCTCACCAATTGAGTCTCGATGGTTAATGAGATAATTATTCAGAAAAGTCGAGGATACATCGTTAAGCGCCGAATCAACCGGCAAAGAAAATTCAGCTGGCAAATATTTTTTATTTCTGCTGGCGAAGGTTAAAAGGTTGGCTGTTGCTGGAAGACCTTCGTATTGGCTGACCTTTAAAACTGAATCATACCTGGATTCAGGCACAACCAACGCGGAGGTTAGTGCAGTCAGATTGATGGCCGATGAGACTTTATCCCCTTTGGAAAAATACCATCGAACCGAATCAACCCCTTCTTGACCTAATAGTCCACTCCCTGAACCATTACCCGATATCCTTCTTTCTGTGTGTCCCAAGGCAGTATAAATATTCTGGCTTTCAGGAAAGTCTTTCAATCCTTGTTTTAACCAGGCGTAGGTGTCCATCGGGCGGTTCTCCGTGGCCAGCAGCGTTGCCAGGCTAAGGTAGGTTTGTTCGAAGGGTCTGCGCTCAGCTGCATCTTGAAGAAATTTTTTTTCCTTTTCGGTATTGCCTTTTTCATTCTCCAATCCTGCAAGGATGTAGTTGGAGTGATGATTGTGAAAAGCATATTTGGATGCCAGCTTGTAATACCCTGTCGCCAGAACGGCCTGGTCGTTCATGGTATAACCATCCGCCAGATTGTTATAGTAACCTCCGATGAGATCGCGCACCGGACGTATCCAGATATTAAAAAACACAAAACCAAGAAGGGTAATCAGTCCGGCAAAGCGATAGGTAAAGAACGGCATCACCGAAGGTTGGTACATGACCGTGTAAACCTTTGCGTTTTTTTGAAGCAAGGGTCCAAAATTAGAAATCATGTATACGGTGAAAATTGTACCGTAACCAAGGTGAATGTAGAGCGATATCTTGGTAAGCGTATCAGGAATGGCATCGTTGCCCGTCGAGTAAGCGAGTCCCAGGGTTGCCCAAGTGCATGCCCCAAGCAATAAAATCATAAGAACTCCATCATCTTTTGCCGGCAGAAAACCTGATAGCTGCTCGTCCTGTCGTCGAACGCCCCAAACTGCCAAAGCTCCGGAGATCATCAACAGTGCGAGTGGATGGACAGAATAATCCCATTCAAACCAACCACGGCGACTGAGGTAAAGCGCAGTGAGGTTCAGGGAATATATCAGAGACAATAAAATAAAATCGCGCAGTCCATTACGGCGCTGACCGGCATGCGCAATCAACACCAACATACCGGCCTGGATTTCGTGCGCAACAAGGATCATGAATACAATCGCCAGTAAAATAGACGAGGGATAAAATCCAGCCGATAGAAAAATCCATGGACGAGGAAATTCTGAAGCTGAAGTGAAGACAATGAATGTCAGCAGTACGACCGGGAGAAAGATTCCAAGCCTGAACGGTAGTGATGCTGATTTTTTGAAGTACTGCAACCAGGCAGCTGTTCCGATCCATAATACAGTTGTAAAAATCGACGGCAATGGATACGGCAATCCTGTTTCAAGTGCGTCTAACCTTAATCCGGCTACGATAAAAAGTATCAATCCTGTTGAAACGACAAACCAAAATGTTTTTAAAGTGCTATACAGGGCCAGCATCAGGATCAGGCAACAGGTCATCAGGATCAGGTGAACGACCCAGGGGTAGACCACATACTGGTGTAGGGTTCCGGAATAGTGATGCCATAAGGTGTAACTGTCAGCTTTCAGTTCCAGACCAAATGGACCGACCTGTACCTGTCGAACAGGTACTTCCGTGGGTTCATCTGTGATGGTGCTCAGCCATCCGATGGATGGCTCGGGTGAACGTGCTGCAGACCAAATGAAAAATAGTGCTGCAAAAAGCCAGACCATGGCAAGGAATTGCAGCATGGATCTTTTACCGGATGGCCAGGCTTTCCAAAAATTCAGACTGTCAAACATTTATTGTTCCGGCTTTTGCGGCTCAAAACTACTTTAAAAACCTCAGGCCATCTCTTCGGTTGAAAACTTCTGAAATACCGCTTTTTAACCCTTTTTTCGTCTTTCTGAAGAGGGTCAACAGGTTTACCTTTGCCATTTCCTATGCAAGACATCATCCGGCTTTTGCCCGATTCCATCGCCAATCAGATTGCAGCCGGTGAAGTGGTACAGCGACCTGCTTCGGTGGTTAAGGAATTGGTGGAAAATTCATTGGACGCCGGAGCCGATGACATCAAGGTAATTATTCGTGATGCAGGCAAACAGCTGATTCAAATTATCGACAATGGAAAAGGGATGAGTCCAACCGATGCCCGTATGAGCATCGAACGCCATGCCACCTCCAAAATATCTAGTGCCGATGATTTGTTTGCCCTGAAGACCATGGGGTTCAGAGGAGAAGCGCTGGCCTCCATTGCTGCCGTTGCTCAAGTTGAAATCAAAACCAGGCAAAAAGAATTAGAATTGGGAACCACGCTTTTGGTTGAAGGTTCCACCATTAAAAAGCAGGAACCTGAATCATGTCCAGTTGGAACATCTGTCTCTGTTCGAAATCTATTTTTCAATATCCCCGCCCGTAGAAATTTTTTGAAAGGGAATCCGGTCGAGCTCCGACACATCATCGATGAATTTATTCACCTGTCACTTTCTCATCCTGCCGTAGCCTTTATGCTTGTGCATGGCGATGAGGTGATTTATGATCTTCAACCATCAAAAATTGGTCAGCGTATTGTTGCCCTCTTTGGAAAGACTTATCAGCAGCAACTGGCATCATGTGATGAGGAGGCGGGCGCTGTTCGGGTGAGTGGTTTTGTCGGCCGACCGGAACTTGCTCGCAGGACCAGGTCGGAGCAGTTTCTTTTTGTCAACAACCGCTACTTCCGAAGCAACTATTTGCACCATGCGGTAATGAGTGGATTCGAAGGGCTGTTGCCTGACGGAAGCTTTCCTTTTTATGCACTTTTTCTTGATGTCGATCCCAAACAAATCGATGTTAATGTTCACCCGGCAAAAACAGAAGTAAAGTTTATCGATGAACGAACTGTTTATACAGTGATTCGTGTTGCAGTTCGCAGGGCTTTGGGTTTGCATCAGATAACGCCGGCATTGGATTTCTCCGCCAACATTAATCTGGATCAGCAATTGTCGGGTGGACAAGTCCAGTCCAAGGCAGCTTTTTTTGGAGAGCATCAGTTTCGTGTACAAAAAAGCAATGCCGATTGGGAAAAACT
>Ga0194128_10008500_pt1 | contig 12950 bp, 12 predicted proteins | sample TA2KigCa65mmetaG_FD_148650 | JGI IMG/M metagenome (GOLD analysis project Ga0194128, IMG submission 148650) | Freshwater microbial communities from Lake Tanganyika, Tanzania - TA2015037 Kigoma Deep Cast 65m | ecosystem: Environmental > Aquatic > Freshwater > Lake | place: Tanzania: Lake...
ATCAATTTCAGGTACTTGCGCCGTTCATCCACGGTCATCTTCTCTTCACTCGCCATGATTCCCTCGGTAACATTTCTAGCTGAGGGAACCATACCCCTTTGGGTAACATTTTAGGTGAGTGAATACGCCCAGGTGACACCACAAGCCTTGGGGCTTATACTGCGTCCCATCATCTTGGGCTGCCAGGAGACCCGGCCATCAAAAGTTCCTGGCAGCCTGCTGCCTCCAAGTTAGTCCTTATCCGGGAGCAAGCCATGCCTGACCTTACTTCCCTGGCCTCAGCGGTGGGCGCGCTGCTGAAAGAGCGCCAGGAGACCATCTCCGTATCTGAGTCCGCCTGCGGAGGGCTTATCTCCGCCACCTTGGTATCCATCCCCGGAGCTTCCGCCTACTACGTGGGCGGCGCGGTGGTTTACACCGGCACGTCGCGCACAGAGTTGCTGCGAGTGCCGGAAAGCGCCATGCGGGGGATGCGCGCCAGCAGCGAGCCTTACGCCCTGCTCACTGCCCGCACGGTGCGGGAACTGCTGGGCGCCACCTGGGGCCTCAGCGAGACCGGGGCCAGCGGCCCCACGGGCAACCGCTACGGCGACGACGCTGGGCATGCCTGCGTAGCGGTGGCAGGCCCAGGGGTAGAAAGGGTGGTCACTCTGGAGACCCGCTCCGCGGACCGGGAGGCGAATATGTGGGCCTTTGCCCGCGCCGCATTGCACCTGCTGGAGCAGTGCTTGCGGGAAGCCAAGTAGCCAGGAAAGATCGCCGGGATCAGGAGATCGGGGGATGCCTATATGGTTAATCCCCTAATCCCCCAAATCCCGGCAGAATCCCCAGGAGATGTCGCAGGGAGGTTGGCCATGCAAGTCGGCATTTTTGCCCACATTGAGCCGGCGCCCGGCGTGGGCCTGCATCAGGTTTACCGCCAGCGGCTGGAACAAATTGAGCGGCTGGACGACGCCGGTTTCTATGCCTACCACCTGGCGGAGCACCATACCCCAGCGGTGCACAGCCTGGCCCCTTCCCAGAACGTATTTCTGGCCGCCGCCGCCGAGCATTCCACCCGCATGAAACTGGCCCCCTGCATCTACGTGCTGCCCTTGCACCATCCCCTGCGGCTGATTGAGGAAATCTGCATGTTGGACAACATCAGCGGCGGGGCGCATGGAGATTGGTGTCGGCCGGGGCGGCGTGCTGGAAGCCTACTTCTGGGGCCAGGACTCGGACGTGGAGACCAACTACGCCCGCTACCGCGAGACCCTGGCCATCGTGCAGGAGGGCCTCAGCCACGACGAACTGACCTACCAGGGCCAGTTCTACAACTTTGACCGGCTGCCCATGCGCCTGCGCCCCATCCAGCAGCCGCACCCGCCCTTCTGGTACATGCGCAACGTGGAGACCGCCGCCATAGACGGCATGAACACCATCATTGTGGGGTCCCTGGACAGCTTTGAGGCCAACGTCCGGCGCTACCGGGAACTGTGGGCGCAGCACCACGGTCCGGAGTTCCGCACGGCCCACGGCACTGCGCCCAAGATTGGCCTGGTGCACCATATGGTGCTGGCGGAGACCGACGCCGAAGCCCTGGAACTGGCCAGGCCTGCCTGGGAGCATTACAAGTGGAACCTGAGCGCTCCCCGGCGGCTGGAAGCGGAGAAGCGCGGCTTGAACCAATTCCTGGTGCCCAACGAGCGGATGCGCCCCAAGGCGGCTCCGGAGCGGGAGGCCCGGCGGGACCTTTACTGGTCCCTGACCGAGCGCACCGAGGAAGAGAAGCAGGCCCGCCAGACCCCCGGCGGCCTGGGCGGCGACGGCCAGGGGGCGGGCTTTAGCGTGGTGGCGGGCACGCCAGATTCGGCCCGCCGGTACATGGACGAGTACCTGAAGACCGGCGCCAACTACTTTGTCTGCTCTTTCCAGTGGGGCAGTCTTACCCACGACCACGCCCTGCGCTCCCTGGAGCTGTTCGCCACCGAGGTCATGCCGCAGTATGGGGAGGCACAGGCGGCTAGCAAGCGCTAGGACAGTGTCTCCTCTCCCATTGCGGGGATTTTGTCTAAAAACTCAATGGCCGCACCAGCGAAGGCCGGTAACCAGGTTCCAAAATGGCTTGAGCCAAATAAGGGTTCCAGCTTTCGCCGGAACGACGAAAGTGTAGCCAGCTACTTTTGCGGCAACGCCCCTTGTGGAAGAGGATTAAGATGAGTCCCGATGCAATCTGGACGAAGGACTCAGGGTGACGAGAATTGGATGCAAATCGTATTCTCACAGCGAAATCATTACTTTTGAAACAAGGCCCATCTAGGGAGAGGGAGTAGAGGTGCGGGGTAAAGGCTGAATTTCACTACCGACCAGCGACCCAACTTATGCAGGGAGGTGACCACCCCATGACTACCGTCGGCAACGGCAAATATACCTACACGGAAGTCCAGAACTGGGCCAAACTGCCCGCCGGGGAGAACTTTGCCATGGTCAGCGCCGTGGCCGCGGACTCCCAGGACCGGGTATACGCATTCCAGCGCAAGGACCCGCCCATCGTCATCTTTGACCGGGAGGGCAACTTCCTGGGTTCCTGGGGCAACGGGGCCTTCCAGTTCGCCCACGGCATCTACATAGAAAATGACATTGTGTACCTCACCGACCGGGACAGCTCCGTCTGCCTGGTCTATACCCTGGACGGCAAGCCCCTGCAAATGCTGGGCAAGCACGGCGTCCACTCGGACACCGGCTGTGAGAAGGCGGGCGACCTGTGCCCCCGCGCTGCCGGCCCCTTCAACTACCCCACGGAGATGGTGCCCCATCCCTCTGGCGACCTCTTCGTCTCCGACGGCTACCGCAACGCCCGGGTGCACCGCTTTGACCCGGAGGGCCACTTGAAATACTCCTGGGGCCAGCCGGGCAAAACGGGCCGGGGCGAGTTTCACTTGCCCCATAGCCTGGCGCTGCACGAGGGGCTGATTTACGTTTGCGACCGGGAGAACCACCGGCTCCAGGTATTTAACACCGAGGGCGAGCACATCAGCACCTGGACCGACATCCAGCGGCCCATGGACATTTCCGTGGACCCAGATGGGATGCTGGTGGTCAGCGAAGGGTCGGTGAACAAGTCCTCGGCGCGGGTAAGCGTGCTGGACCGGGAGGGCAACGTGCTGTCCCGCTTCAACTGCCGCGGCCCCGGCCACGGCAGCTGGGTGGACTCCCACGGGGATATTTACGTGGGCCTGGGCGAACCCGGCGGCGGGGTAGACAAGTTCGTGCGCCGCGCCAGCGGGCGGAGGTAAAGAATTGCCCCCATCCCAGCCCTTTCCCCTGGAGTGGCTAATAAGATGAAGGACGCCATTCTGAGGAGTCCCGGCTGACATCGGGACGACGAAGAATCTGGGGTGGTGGGCGTTTACCCCACCCCAGACCCCTCGTCCTTCAGCCGAAGGACTCAGGGTGACAACTCCTGCATTTTGTTAGGGGTTCTTATAAACTGGGAAGGAGAGAGAGCGCTCTCTCTTGGCAATGGGGAGGGACCGTTCACCCCTTCTTCCTTGATGTGGGAAGGTTGGGATGGGGATGCTAAATCCCCTGGCCCCCTTTCGCAAGGGCGTTGAGGGGATTTCCACCTCGCCAAATCCGAATCTTGTTGAAACTGGAAACCGCAGCCAGGAGGCGCCCATGCGCAGCATAGACATCCATGCCCATTCCACACCCCAGAGCTTTGTCAAAGCCGTGGCCGCCGGCAAGGACTGGCACGGCCTTAAAGGCGGCGACGCCTCGGAGAACCCGCGCAACACCTGGACTCCGGAGCAGCGCATCGCCGACATGAACTCCCTGGGCGTAGACATCCAGGTGGTGTCCACCGCCGCCGCCTTCTACCAGTACGGCCTGGATCCCAGGGTGACCACCGCCATCGCCAGGGACTGCAACGACGAGGTGCGGCAGATGACCCTGGACTACCCAGACCGCTTGGCGGGCTTCGCCACCCTGCCTATGCAGGACGTGAAGGCGGCCATCGCCGAGCTGGACCGGGCGGTGAACCAACTAGGCCTCAAGGGGGCCATGATTGACGACGAAGTGCGGGGCCGCACCTACGACGAGCCGGAGTTCCTGCCCTTCTGGAAGGCGGCGGAGCAGATGGGCGCGGTCGTCTTCATCCACCAATTGGGCGGCGACACCCTGGTCAAAGGCCGGGCCAACCGCTACCACTTCCCCAACACCATTGGCAACCTGGTGGACCGGGCCGTCACCTTTTCCGCCCTGGTGTTTGGCGGCGTGATGGACGCCTGCCCCAACTTGAAAGTGTGCCTGGCCCACGGCGGCGGGTACACCTGCTACGCCATTGGCCGGCTGGATCGGGGCTGGCAGGTGCGGCCGGAAGCCAAGGTCCACCTGAAGAACCCGCCCAGCAACTACCTGCGCCGCTTCTACTACGACTGCATTGTCTATGACGAGCGGGCATTGCGCTTCTTGATTGACTCGGTGGGGGTGGACCGGGTGGTGCTGGGCACCGACTGGCCTGCCGACATGTGCCTGGACTGGCCGGTCTCCTGGGTGCTGGCCATGGAAAGCCTGACCACAGAAGAAAAGGAAGCCATCCTCTACAAGAACCTGGAGAACCTGCTGGGGTTGTAAAAAAGTTGTTGTTGAAAGTCGTTCTGAGCGAAGCGAAGAATCTAGGGCGGGGCTACCCTCACCACCCCGGATTCTTCGGTCGTCCCGATGAAATCGAGACTTCCTCAGAATGACAAATCAATTGGCTGGAGTTTTTACACATATGCGCAGCATAGACGTTCACTCTCACCTGATGCCTCAAAGCTTCTGGAAAGTGGTCAACGGCGGCGGCGAGTGGCACGGCATCAAGACCGAGGCAGGCACACCTGGTTTTACAGTAACAGGAGGTCGCCGGGATCCCATCACATCGCCCAAACTGCGGTTCACGCCGGAGCAACGCCTGCAAGACATGGACGCCCAGAAGGTGGACGTGCAGGTGGTGTCGGTGGCGCTCCCCCTGGTGGGCTACCATTTGCCGCCTGCCCAGGGTCTGGCCCTGGCCCAAGAGGTAAACGACGAAATTGCGGGCATGACCCGCCGCTGGCCCCAGCGTTTTGCCGGTCTGGCCACCCTGCCCATGCAGGACATGAACCTGGCCGTCAAGGAACTGGAACGGGCGGTGCAGACCCTGGGCTTGAAGGGAGCGGAGTTGGACACGGTAGTCAACGGCAAGAACTGGGACGAGCCGGAGTTCCTGCCCCTGTTCAAGGCGGCGGAGCAGATGGGGGCGCTGCTCTTTTATCACCCGCAGCCCAACAACAACTTTGTGTCCCGCTTCATCAACCGCTACGCCCTGGGCAACAGCCTGGGGGTGATTGTGGAGGATACCCTGGTGACGGCAGCCCTCATCTTTGGCGGGGTGCTGGACAAGTGCCCCGATTTGAAGGTGTGCATCGCCCACGGCGGCGGCCCGGCTTGTTACGGCATGGGCCGGCTGGACCGGGGCTGGCAGGTGCGGCCGGAAGCCCGCGTCAACATTTTACATCCGCCCTCTACCTACCAGCGCCGCTTGTACTACGACTGCATCACCATGAGCGAGCCTGCCCTGCGGTTCCTCATTGACACCGTGGGCGCAGACCGGGTGGTGCTGGGCAGCGACTGGCCTTACGTAGGCTGGGACCCCTCGCCGGTGGCCTGGGTGCAAAGCCTGGAGAGCCTGACCCAGGCAGAGAAGGACGCCATTCTGTGGCAGAACCTGGAACGGCTGCTGGGGTTGTAACATGCCCAGGTACGTGGCGTTCTTGCGGGCCATCAACGTGGGGGGCCATACGGTGAAGATGGCCCAGCTCCGCAGCCTGTTACAAGACCTGGGGCTGGAGCGAGTAGAGACCTTCATCGCCAGCGGCAACGTCGTCTTCGATGCCGCCTCCGCTAATCCCCAGGAACTGGAGCAGCAGATAGAGGGCCACTTGTTGAACGCCCTGGGCTACGAAGTGGCGACCTTTATTCGCACCGCGCCTGAACTGGCCGCCATCGCCCACCGCCAGCCTTTCCCTGAACCTGGAGCAGGCCCAGACCAGTCCAACTTGTATATTGCCTTCACGGGCAACCCGCTGGGCGCGGAAGATGCCCGGAAACTGGCTCCCTTCGCCAATGACGTGAACCGGTTCCACATGCAAGACCGCGAAGTTTACTGGCGCTGCCGCACCACCATGAGCCAGTCGGAGTTTTCCGGCGCAATGCTGGAGAAAGCCCTGGGCATGTCCGCCACTTTGCGCAACTCCACCACGGTAAGAAAGCTGGCGGACAAGTTGGCATAGGACAAGCCATGAACACCAACTCTACGCCTGTGGGACGTCGGTAATGTATCAATTTGGTCTTCGTCGTTCCGGCGTATGCCGGAACCCAGTAGCAGCTCTCAGTCATATGCCTATCTGGGCACCGACTTCCGCCAGTGCGACGAATTGGCCTCTCAGCTGTCGCAACGGCAAGCTGAACCGCTACAAACCATGAGCGGCTTTTGTGCTCTTCACGGTTGTCAGAATCAGCCCTTCTAAATGGGGTGCCTGCTACCCGCGCATTCCTGGGCCGCCACCGCTGACCTCCACCTGATCTCTGCCGGACAATGGAACAGTTATGCGTCAAAAGCTGCTGTTTTTTCTGGCCGGCGTAGTGGTGGGCTTACCCTGGATTCCGGGCATGGCGCGCATTGCCAGCCAGGTGCCAGCAGTGGCCACCCACACTGGACTGCCCGTTACCCTAACTAGAGAGAGTGGTATAGCCGCCTACGCAGGTTACTCCGAGCTTGCCCAAGAAAGTCCCCTGGCAGGCGTGATGCCTTCAGTAGTGCGCGTCACGGGCCGGGCCTTTGCCGGGTCTGGGGTCATTATCGAACCTTCAGGCCTGGTATTGACCAGCGCCCACATCATCGGCGACGCAACCCAGGTGGGAGTGACAGTGGGGGATTCAAAACTGCTGACTGGCGCCGTGGAACGGGTTGATGCGCAGCGAGACCTGGCCCTCCTGCGGCTGCCTCCTGGCAGCTACCCAGCCGCCGTCATATCCTCGGACTCAACCCCTTCCTTGGGTAGCCGGATTACGATCATCGGGTATCCCCTGGGGCTGCCGGGAACGGCCAGCGTCACCACCGGAATAGTCTCCCGTGTGCTGGATGAGCCGGAATTGGGCCGCACCATGATCCAGACCGACGCCGCCATTAACCTGGGCAGCAGCGGCGGTCCAATGCTGGACCAGCAAGGAGCGGTGGTTGGAATCGTGGCGTCCATCCTGGGAGACTACCAGTCCATTACTGCTCGGGGCATCAGCTTTGCGGTCTCTGCGGAGACCATCCGCCGGGAGTTCTTGGCGATGCCAGGCAGGTAGGTTAGCGCCAGTGGGGCGATTTTCAATTCTCCCCTCTTAACAAGGGGGAGATACAGAGGGGGTCGTCCAACCCCACCCAACCTCCCCTTAACAAGGGGAGGCGACTTTTTAGACGCTTTCTTACACCCGCGCCTGCCGGCCTGACTCCACTGGGCGGGGCGCCCGCCGCCGGGGCCGCCGCGTCACCAGGAAGGTGATTGAGCCCAGGGCAAAAACGCCGGTGAAAATCCACAGGGGCACAGTGTAGTTCTGGTGATGGTCGTACCACCAGCCCACAAATACCGGGGCCAGCAGCACCCCCGGAAAGGTAGCCATCTGCACGTAGCCCCGAAGCTGACTGAAGGTCTTGGTGCCAAAGTATTCGCCCAGCAACGCCCAGTTGCTGGGAGCGCTGGCGTCGGCGACGGAGAAGAGCAACACAAAGAGCAGCACCGGCCAGATGGATTGGATAGGCAGCGCCAGCAGGGCAAAAGAAACCGTGCCGCTGGCACAAGTGACCGCCATCACCCGGTTCTTGGGATGCCGGTCGGCCAGCCAACCTACGGCGAGGTACAGGGGCACGCTGATGAACAGCATCCCGCCGAAAATAGTTGCGGCAGACTGCTCTGAGACGCCTTTGCTCACTAGAATTGGAATGATATGCAGCATCACGGCGCCCTTGGCAACCAGGCGCAGTGTGGTGGCCGAGGTCATCACCCAGAAGGCGGGCGTGCGCATGGCGTCGCCTACACTGTATTCCTCACCTGCTCTGGCGGCCGGGACCGTCCCGTGGCCCTTGGCGGAGGGTCTGGGTTTATCGGTGGCTGCCGAAGGGTCTCCATCCACGGCCAGACCCATGCTTTCTGGACTATTCTTAATCCGAAAGGCCAGGGGAATGATGATGACCATCAACACGATGCCCAGCACCACTGATGTGGAACGCCAGCCCCATATGCCAATGGACAGGGCCACCACCGGCACCAGCAGCGCCGGTATCAGGGAGTCTATGGCCTGGTAGCTGGACATGGCCAGGGCTTTCTGGCGGTAGAACCAGTTATTGATGAGGGCTGACATGGAGTAGGAGAAGCCCAGGTTGCTGCCCATGGTGATGGCGCCCATATAGACCAGGCCAAAGACCCATACGTTGGGCGAAAGGGCCAGCAACACGAACCCCACCCCCACCAGCAGCACGCCGAAAAACAGCGTGGTGCGGGGGCCAAGGCGGTCCACCAGCCAGCCATCCAGAGGGCCGGTAAAGCCGCTCTCCGCCCGGGCCAGGGAGAATAGCAGCGACACCGAGGCGCGGTTAAGGCCAAAGGCTTCCTCCACCGGCAGCACAAAAACAGGAAAGCCCTTGTTGACGGCAGTCTTGTTCAGGGAACTGATAAAACCGCCCAGACCCACCATGCGCCAGCCGTAGTACATTTGCCGGGGTCGTTGCAGGACCGCCGATAAGCTCAAGGATGCTCCTCAGGGGAATTCATAGGCTGAAAGTGATGTAGGGGGCGAGGCATGCCTCGCCCCCTACATTGAGGCATCAAGACAGTGGATTACGGCCTACACAAAGTCCAGTTGCGGGAAGTTGCCGCCCACCACCGGCGCCGCATCCAGGCCCAGCCACTTCTCCACCAGGGTGGCGTGGGCGCTGCGGAAGTCTACGGTGTAGTGCAGGTCGCCCTCCAGCAGCTTGTCCGCCGCCAGGGAGGGGTACTCCCCATGCAGCCCACCCTTCACCGGGTCGCCGATGGCGAAGGCCACGCCGCCAGAACCGTGGTCGGTGCCGGAGCCATTGTCGTGGACGCGGCGGCCAAACTCGGTGAACACAAACATTACTACGTTGTCCGAGGCGTTGTGTTCCTTCAGGTCAGAGTAGAAGTCGGCAATACCCTGGGACAGCTCAGTCCACAGCTTGGGGTGCTGCGGCCCCTGGTTGGCATGGGTGTCGTAGCCGCCGTGCTGGGTGTAGAAGATGCGGGAGCCCAGGTTGGCGGTCAGCACCTTGGCAATGCCCTGCAGGTTCTTGCTGATGCTGGTGTTGGCGTACTCCACACTGGACTGGTACTTTTCTGGAGCGGCCTTGAGAATGTCCGCGCCCCGCAGCACGTCGTTGCCGGTCTGCACCAGGTAGTCCAGCACCATGCCGCTGCCCACCGTGGGGGCGTACATGCGGGAGAAAATGTCCAGGGCTTCCGTGCGCTCCGTCTGGTCAGTGATGCTGTTCAGCACGCCATAGCTTTCCAGGATGGAAACCGAGGCCACCGGAACGCCGGAGACCGCCAGCGCCCGGGGCAGCCCGCGGCCAAAGTTCACGCCGGTAAGCACGTTCTCCTTGCGCGGGTCAATATCACGAATGACACGGCCCAGCCAGCCTTCCGTGCCCACCTTGTCCGGCTCGCAGGTGTGCCAGATGTCCATGCTGCGGAAGTGGGAGCGGTTGGGATTGGGATATCCGATGCCCTGGATGACGGCCACCTTGCCCTGGTCGTACAGTTCCTTCAGGGGCTTCATGGCCGGGTTGAAGGCGAACTTGTCATTGATGGGCAACACCTGGTCTTTGGCCACGCCCACAGTAGGGCGGTTGTCGTAGTACAGAGGGTCGCCGTAGGGGATTACCGTGTTAATGGCGTCGTTGCCGCCGGTCAACTGGATGATTACCAGGATAGGGTCCTTCTTGGTAGTGGTCATCGCGTTAACTTCCTCCTCGCTAACTCTGTCCTGTGCTAGTCTCCGCCTACCCGCAAGATCGTTGCCCTGTAGGGGCGAGGCATGCCTCGCACCTACGTTGGCGAGTGCCACGCCCTTGGCAGAACTGCAAAATGCGGCTTTCTTGCTCTTACCTGCCCTGTTTCTGGTAAATCTGGAGGCGGTGCCTGCCAGTATCGGTGACAATAATGCGGTTCTGGTCATCCACGACAATACCTGTGGGCTGATAGAATACCCGCTCCGGGGTGAAGTTCTTGACCAGGTCCCGCTGCTCCTTCATGTTCTCCGGGTTGGAGGCCATGCGGTCCACCGCCCACTTGGAGTAGCCGGGGCAGTCGCCCAGGAACTTGGTGACATAGCGGCCCTGGGGGTCAAAGACCTGCACGCGGTCGTTGCGCCAGTCAGTGGCGTAAATGTAGCCATCCGCATCCACGGCCACGTCCGCCGGGCGGTTGAACTGGCCGTCGCCGCTGCCCGTGCCGCCCACCGCCATCATAAACTTGCCCTCAGGCGAGAACTTCTGGATGCGGTCATTGCGCCAGTCGGCCACGTAAACGTTGCTCTGGCGGTCCAGGCAGATGCCCCAGGGCATGTTGAATTCTCCGTGTCCCGCACCAAACTTGCCGAACTTGGAGATATACTCACCGTCCTTGGTGAACTTCTGAATGCGGTGGTTCAGGCTGTCGCACACCAGCATGTTATTATCGGCGTCAAACACCATGCCCGCGGGGCGCTCCCACTGCCCGTTCTTGTTCCCCTTGACGCCCCACTTGCCAACAAACTTGCCTTCCGGCGAGAAAATCGTGACGCGGTTAAGCCACTCGTCACTGACATAAACATTGCCTGACTTATCTACTGCCACGGAGTTAGGCCAGGTGAACTCCTCGTCGCCCTCGCCTTTGGCGCCAAAGAAACCCATGTAGTCCTCATTGAAGTTGCACTTGACCACGAACTTGCTCTTGGCGTCGTACTCGTAGTAACTGCTGAGGACGTGCAAGAGCCCGCCAGGCCCCAGGGCCACGTCAATGGGCGCGGTAAAGCCAGGCCTGGGCGGCCCGGACTGGTTGCCAATAACCTGGTAATACTTGAAGGTGGGCGATGCCACCGTAGTAGTCATGTTTTGTTACTCTCCTGAGTTTTAGGTCACGTGCCTGGGAAATCCCCCCAACCCCCTTTGCAAAGGGGGCCAGAGGTTAAGACCCCAGGAGTCCCTCCCCTTACCAAGGGGAAGAACCAGGCTCTCTTTCCATTAAGCGAACTGGTATTCCGGCACCGCCACAATAAGCCGGAGCAGCCCCGCCACCCGCTGGGCAAAGGCCTCCCGCTGGGCCTTGGTGCGGCCAACCTTTACCTCGCCGCCGCGACGCACAGATTCCAACAGGTCCTCCCGGCGGGCGGCGGTGGGGTGAATATCCCCCATGAGATGCAGGCAGTTGTCCACCAGTTGTTCCGGGGTCATGGTTGGGCCCATCTCAGCCAGCTTGTCCACCAAGCGGCGCACGCCGGGCTTATCCGGGTCGCCCACCTGGTCGGCGGCAAAGTTAATGCGTTCCACCAGCGCGCCGCTGTCAATCCACTCCCGCCCGGTGTGCCAGCCCTCCACGGTGGGCGGATTGTAAAGGTCCTGGCCCATGTAAGAGCAGGAGTAAGCAATGTTGTGCAGGTCCGGCTTGGGGGTAGTGTAGTCGTCCACCAAGCGCATGACGCCGGCCACCATCTCCGCAGGGCTCTTGACCTTGGCGAAACGGGACTTCTTGAACCCCTCCGAGTTGAACAGCACCCGCAGCATGGAGCGAATGTCGTAGTGGGAGCGGAAATACTCCTCTTCCAGCGCCTGGATGGTGGCAGGGTCAGCGGGCGGCGTGTTTTGCCAGGAAGGTACGCCTGGCTCGTCGGCCACGAAGAAATTGTAAAGGTGGCGGGACAGGAAGCGCGCAGTGGAAGGCTGCTCTACGATAATGTCAACAACATCTTCGCCGTTGAAGCGGCCTTTGCGGCCCAAGAAGGTTTTTTCACCGTCGTCGTGCAGGTCGGGGCGGTACTCAAAGTCCCAGAAGTAGTCGCCGTAGGGATACCGCGGCAGGCCGGGCGCCAGGGTCCAGCCGGTAAAGGCGCGGGCGCACTCCTTAACATCGTCCTCGGAGTAGTTGGATTGGCCGTCCATGCCCACACCCATGGAGAACAACTCCAGCAGCTCCCGGCCGTAATTTTCGTTGGGACGGCCGTTGCGGTTCTCGTTATTGTCCAGCCAGAAAATCATGGCGGGGTCCTTGGACAACTCAATGAGCATGGTGCGGAAGTTACCCAGGGCGTGGTTGCGGAACATCTGGATCTGCTTGTTGGCCTGGGGATTGCGGTTGAGCTTGGTGTAACTGGTGGCGAAGACGTGGTGCCAGAAGAGGGTCATCTTTTCTTCCAGGGGACGCTTGGTGCTAATCATGCGGTACATCCAGTATGCCTGGTAGCCCTGCATGCCAGTGCCGCTGCGGAAGTAGGGCACGTACCGGTAAATCAGGTCGTCCTCAAAGGGCGGCTGGGACTCGGGATTCAGCAGTTCTTCCACCGTGGCGCCATACCCCTTGGCGGCGTAGGCTTCCACTGCATCAGGGTGGGCGCCAAACCCGGCCCGGCGAATCAGATGGGCCATCAGATTAAGTTCCTCTTTGGTCGCCATGCTTACATCCTCCAGAGTATGTTTCATCTAATAAATTCGCCCAATTTGAAGGAAACAGTCTCAGCTTTCGAGGGTAGATTATAGACCTGTCGGAGTCAATCTGCCAACATGCGTATTCACTCACCTAAAATGTTACCCAAAGGGGTATGGTTCCCTCAGCTAGAAATGTTACCGAGGGAATCATGGCGAGTGAAGAGAAGATGACCGTGGATGAACGGCGCAAGTACCTGAAATTGAT
>Ga0194128_10008506_pt1 | contig 12947 bp, 18 predicted proteins | sample TA2KigCa65mmetaG_FD_148650 | JGI IMG/M metagenome (GOLD analysis project Ga0194128, IMG submission 148650) | Freshwater microbial communities from Lake Tanganyika, Tanzania - TA2015037 Kigoma Deep Cast 65m | ecosystem: Environmental > Aquatic > Freshwater > Lake | place: Tanzania: Lake...
TACGGTGTACACATTTGAACCAGAACCGTTGCCTATATAAAAACTATCAGGAACTAAATTAGCCATTTATACCCCCATCCATACCAAAACTTGATTATCATAAGTTGTGGTGTTCATATCTTGTATTATGCTTGCATCAAGAACATGGTCAACAAAAGCCCCAGAACTATGTGCTACAGCAGTAGTCCCATCATATCCTCTTTGAGATACCGTCAAAACATTGCTCGCCCTAGAGGAGATTAAAATTTTTTCTTCTGTTGCGACCCCGCGATCAACGACGATAACAAAAGGGTTTGCACCGCTGGGATAGGTGGAGCCGTCTACGACAGAAAAAGAAGTTGCAGCAGAAGAAATAGCAGAAGCCAATCTTGTTTGTAACACTGCGCCGTTAAATTCTCTTCTCATAGTCAACCTCCATTTTTAATCAATACTTATCGTTAAACTACCCGATGCAATTCTTAATGTATCTCCTGCATCTGTTGTTTTTGGGGTAGTTAAAGCGCCATACAGTAACATATTTCCAGATGTGGCGGCATCAAAAATACCAATAGACACCACGCTGGCAGCTGGCATATTTATATAATCCACATTAGCATTGTTTGTAGTGCTACCGTTTGTTGCGGCACTAAATGTGGCAGACTGACGGGCGTATGAACCGCCACTAACTTCGGTTCCACCACCGGTCTCGCCAGGGGCTGATGTAAACAGCCCAACATAAATAGTAGCAGCGCTTGCATAAGTAGTAGTACCAAGAAAATGATCAATCAATTTATTTTCAAGATAATTTGTTAAATTTCCAGGCATTATTAAACCTCTGAATTAGTATAATACATTTCTGTTTCTTCGGCATTTGGAAGTCTAAAATTGCTTATTCTTAACAGCAACTCGCCTTCCTCGGCTGAAATTTCTTGTATTCTATTTTGTTGAGAAAATGTAACTCCAGAACCAGTTGTGTAACTTGCTCCTGTTGCATAACAAACTAAAATAGTTTTTTTGTTTTCTTCTTTGATAGCGGTTTCAACTTTTTTATTTGTCTCAACATTTTTTTTAACTATTTTTTTCTTTGGTTTATTGATAAGTTCCATTTCTCGTTCAAATTCTTTTATATCGTATGTATCTTTGCTAGTCATAATATAAGTTTATCATCATATTGAATTTTAATCAATTTGTTTCCTACGGATAATTACAATAAATAAGAAGCGGGGCTCTTGCGAGCCCCGCTTGCTTATAACTGATTATTAATTTTACAAAGTGCGGATCTTTACGTTTTTACCAATTACATAAGAGTCAGCATTTTCAATATTAGATGCAAGCCTCATGTACTGAGTATATTCAATTGTGTCCGTCTTTGGCTTAAATTGACGATAAACCGTAATGTCTCGATGAATACCAACAACACGGTTGTTCGGGAATGTAAGCTCAATGTGAGCATGACTGCCAGATGCACCGGAATAGTCACCGGATTCAGCTTCAGGCGTCAATGGCACTTCAATTAGTGGAATGCCAAATGGCGAAAGGCCGGTTGATCCGGGACCACCATTAGCCCTCATTGAACCTTGAAGGAATGCTACATCACCTGTGGTAGAACCGGGCGATGGAGCGCCAGCCGTTGCTTCGGTTGCCGAGTTCGGGTTGCCAAGGCTATAAATAGCATCTTGTACCGTATTCGGTCCAGCAAAGAAACGCAACTCATTGCGGCGTTGCAAATATTTGTTTGGCATTTTGCGCAAAACTTTATCAAATACAGATCGTGATGTGTTAACACCAGCCAAATCTTGTACTTGACCACTTGCCTTCGCTAGCTTAATAAAGCCATCAAGCGCCTTGAGAAGGGCATTGCTGCTTGAGGTGTTGCCATTGATCAACAAGTCATCCAAGTCATTGGCTGTTTGACGAGCCATCATTTGTGCAATGTGATCTTCAAGCGAAGCACCTTCAATGTTGTCCTCAAGAGACTCTGTAGAAATGTTCCAATCAAGACGGAGCTTAACGGTAGAAAGCGAAACTTTGGAAAAAGTTACCGCTGCGTTTGCACCATCGTCGGTGATTTCTGTTGCCTTTTGAAGAAGACGAGTGCCAATAGATACTTTGTCAATATCCATTTGTGGACTCTTCATGCGAACAACCCGTGCGTTTTTCATCAAAACAGATTGATCTGTAACAAAGTCCAAAAATCGGTTTGATTGCTCTGGGTAGAGCAAACCTCCACGACTGGGAACAGCGGCGCCAGCGGCGACAACTGATGTAGTTACTTCATTAGCTTTTGCTAAAATTTCTTCTTGTGTTGCCATATGTTATTTCCTCCCTTATGACTGATAGCCTAAGGAATTAATTAACTCCTGTGGCAAATATGTGTTTTTCCAAAATGACGGAGCGGATATCTGTGAAAGAGTCTCTACTTCTTCTTCGCCCTCTGGGTCTACACTTTTCTTTGCAGCGCCCGCTGCTGAAATTACAGCAACTTTTTCTGTTTGCTCGGCTAAAGCAATTTCTGCTGCATTTAATTTTTCTTGAAGTTCTGAATTTTGAACTTCAAAACCTTTTGAAACTGTGTCAATCTTCTCCTGAACAGATGCCTCTACTTCTTCTTTAATTGAAGCAGCGAAACTTGCCAGTTTTTCATCAACGACAGCACTCAAGGCCTCTTTAAGAACATTAATGTCCATATTTTCCTCCTGTGTGTTTTCGTCTACTTCAACTGAAGTTGAAGCATTTTCTTCTGCGACATCAGGAACAAGCCAACTAACAAACTTTTTTAAAAGACTTAATTTGCCGTTTTCTTGCTCATTCATGCCTGAAAGCATATCATAAGTATTATTTATTTGCAATTCTGGGTCTTGCTTAATAACAGATTCCATATCTTTGCTCATCTCCTTAATTATATCAAAATGCCCTTCTTCTTGTAGAAGAATATCATGAGTTTTTTTAACAACTTTCTTTTTTTTATATTTTAACGGTTTTGGCATTGTTGGGGATATAAAACCGTTTCTTGCGGGTGATTTTAATGCAGCATTTTGAGTAGTAACTGAGGCATCCTTTTCTATCTCACCACATTCACATTCTTCGCAACTGCAAGGATTTTCACTGTTTTTTAAAATATTAGCAATTTGTTGAAGCAGGGCGTCATCAAAAGATAAATCGCCTTCTTGTTTAAAATGAAGACGACCCGCTGCGGTCAGCCTGTCGCGAGGATCTTTTATGGGTTGTTTCTTTTCTACTGGAACATACTCACATATGTCACCGCAGCATTTAAGGGCATATTCAAAACTTCCATCCTCAGCTTTTTTAATTAAATTAATTACGGCTAGCGCATTGGCGGGATTGTCAACAAGGCTTAATTCGCCAAGTTCATATTCTTTAATGATATGCATTTGTCTACCATTATGCATCTTGCCTTCCATCGTTTCTTTTTTAATAATTCTTCCGCCAATCGAAAATGCTTTTAATGTACCATCAAGAACTTTTTCCCAGGTGCTTTGCGCACCCTTAGAGATATAAGCAGAAATCTCAATAGCGTTAAATTCATCACCTTTTTCATTGTTAATTTTAATTGGTTTGTAAGAAATAGCTTTACCGACAGCAATAGGGGCATGCATTTCACGAATATTTCCAGCCCAATTTTTAAACGCAATTTCGGAAGCAGAAAAGTCTACAATATCACCAACTTTGTCTACATTGTCAGCCGTAGCAATACCAGTAACGATTCGTTCTTCTTTTTTAACCATCGTAATTGGAAATGTAAGAAAAAATTCACTCATAGTCTTATAAGATATTGTAGAACTATTTTATATTAAAAGCAAATTAACCAATTGCAAAAACAGAAAGATTAACGCTTGCTGTAATAACTTGAAATTTTGTATAGTCGCCTTCAATTTTAACATAACCACCGCCGCTATCTTTAGCTGGTATGATTACCCTTACAGGACCGCCATTTAATTCAACGGTTGCATTGGTTCCACTATCTAAATTTAAAAAATTTATACTAGTTGTGTGCTGCCCTACGGACACTAGGCCTGTAGCGCTTGAAACCGAAACATTGCTGTAAACAATACTTTCACTCATATATTCCTCCTTAATTTAACTAACCGACCGAACCACTGCTCGGTCTAGAGTCTTGATTTTCTCCCCTTTCTGCTTGCGCCCCATCAGCACGGGGATTGCTGGTTGCGCCATCTCCGGTCTGGGGTTTTTGGGGCTCCGAAGCAGAGTTGTTGGAATTACCAATTGGAGCCCCTGGGTTTTTTATATTATTTTCGTTTTCCTCTTTTTTTAAATTTGTTGGGAATGGCAAAACATCGTCGCCACGATGACGCTCAGCCAGCCCAATCTGAGATCTAACTTCATTAGGCGTTAACACTTCCGTTCTCAAATATCTATCATTTATTCTTGATTGTATATCTTCGTCAACCAAATCAATTTTCTTTAAACGAAGTACAAGCATGTCTGTAAATTCAGCAACAAGTCTATTAAGTTTTTTTTCAATAATAGATTGATCTGGTCCAATTACTTGCATTTTAAAACTTTTATCTGCATCTCTTGAAACTGCTAAGTTAGCATTGTCATACACGCCAACTTTGGGGGCTGGCACTCTATTGGCAACCAAAATTTCATCTCTGTTTGATTTGCGATATTTATCAAAAGAAGCATCTTGTATACCGGCTTCTAATTTTTCAAATTTAATATCGGTATTTGCGCCGATGCTCGCTGGAAGAGGAATGACAAGTGTTCCGTGATTTCTTCCTTTTACTTCGTTTTTGAAATAACTAATTAATTCTTGTTTAGACTTGTTACTAAGCTTTGCCCCCTTAAGCACAATTGCGTAACGAGGAATTGCTTTGTTTTCAAAATAATCAATATTGTATTCTTTGGCAAATTTATCTCCGACAATTGCTGCCGCCGCAGAAACTGCTGATGGTATGCCGTAATAATTATTATTTGGAGAATAAATTTTAAAGTGGACTAATTCATTTGGTTTAGGATCATTATTAATTGGATCTGGAGTTTTTAGGTCTTGAAATTGTCTAAAAAACACTGCTTGAATTTTATTTGTTTTTGCAATTTGTACATAACCATCTCTCTTTCTGCGCACACGAACAAGAGTTGCTGGAACATGACCAATATATCCTATTTTTCCAGAATTGTTTCTTCCGATTTCAAGATAGCCATTACCAACAGACAAAACATCTTGCCAAACACGAACTAAAGTTTCAACCAATGTTTCTTCAACATTTAATCTTTCAAAAACCTCATCCATTTCTTCTTTTAAGTCTTGAATTTGTTGTCTTATTTTTAATACTTTTTCTTCAACGCCATGAGCTTTTTCAAGTTTTCTTTTTGCCTTTAATGTTTCTATAAATTCATAACCAAGACCAACGGTGTTCATAACTCTTGCATTAATCGATGCATAATGGATTGCGCTTTGATCGTAAAGACCGGCCAAAGTATCTAGATCGTAAGGTGGAGTAACAATGTCATATAAAGAATAACCACTAACAACCTCTGGGTCTACAAATTTAGATTTGACCCCATCTTCGCTTTCATATTTTTTATTTAAACGCAAAGCCTTTCTTTTCATTTTTAATGAAAGGTTTTCGATTCTTACAAAACTGAAGGGGTCTGTTGTTTCAATTTTATTTGCAAACCCCATGTATGTAATATCGTCAAGTTCGTCGTTTAAAAATATTTCCTCTACTTGTTGCATTTTGTTTTCCATATCAATCTTCCTTGTTACTTATTATTAAAATGTTCATCAAACATGTCTTCAAAAGGATCTGCTATTAATCCATCAAGTAGCCTTTCCATTTGATCTTCTTGTTCCGAAGAAGAAATTTTTCTGCCGCCGGCCACCCATTGAACATAGCCATTATCTTCAGAAGTCCAATACTTGCCAGCCTCTAAAACCTTTTTTTCAATTACATTATCGCCAACAATGCCTTCCGCACATAAAACCCCATCCCCGTCTGTCAGGGTTTGTCCTTCTTTTGTAAAATAAATACATACACCAAAACTTCTTTCTGGGATCCACATTGAATGCTTAGAGGTGATTTCGGTGTTCATTTTAAACAGTATACATCATTTTTATTTATAAAAGAACAAACAATGATACATAAAGCTGCATTTTAAAGAAAATTTGCAACAAAATTATTTAATTGGACAAGATCCAGTTGAGCAATCTTCGGCTTCAATGTTTAAATTGTTTATAGTGTCGTTTAAGGGTATTGTTAAATTAATTTTTGCCATTGTTTTATTGTAAATTTCCTCTGTAATTTGCTCATACGGGGGCAAAGGAAAGTTATGTTCAGAATGTAGCAAGAAAGATACCGATTTAACGCTTTTATCATAATTTTTAAAAAGCCATTCTTTAATTGCATCAAGCTCTTCCTTGCGATAATAAACCGTTACAGAAACAGCGTTATCAGCCCATTCTGCTTGCATTTTCTTGACCCACTCTAATTGTTCAACAGCCGTCATGTTTGCTGCAAGTACGGCGTTTTTGGGAGATTTGCACGGAAATTCAACAACGTATTTGGTGTGGTCTTCTCTGCCGTCAATGCCAATATCCCAAACAACCCTATATCCTCTTTTTCTACAGGATTCAACAAGTGGGTCAACTGAACTAAACCTGACTCTACGAATATAGTATTCTGCAAACGCTGGGTGTATTCCAGGAGTTACACCTGGAAGCAGGGAAAGAGTACCTGACGGTTGAACGGTTGTCAGTCTGATGGACCGATTCAATTCTTTCTTTTCGCTGTAAATTTTGTCAAAAGATTTCAAATTCTCATAACCTTCTTTTAGCCAAGAAATTTGTTCATTGCTAGACTGTAGCACTCCAGTAATGGATTGACCTAATCTAGCATTTTTGTGAGTAATATAATTTGTCTTCTCATATGGATAGGACATTCTTGTAATTTGTTTTTGAACTATATACAATAATTGTGAAATTTCTAAAAACTGTTCAAGCGATTGAATGTTTGGCAAAAATATTGTTGCAAGATTGCAAGACTCTCCATCGGCAAGAGCAATTTCTGCACACGGGTTAAACCCTTCTATGCTTGGATCCAATAATTTTTCGCCAAGCCTTCCGTATGTTCTGGCAAGCTTTCTGTTAAGCAAACCGTATGGCTCCCCAGTACCGTCATAGCCTTTCCAAAATTCAGACAAAATTTCATCAAACGAATCTGCATAAATGCTGTTATTAGAATTTGATCTCCAAGCAGGAATCTCGCCAGAGCCCCAATTTTTGGCTCGTAAAAACAAAACATCGTCTGGGTCGCCAATTGCAATTTGTGCGGAGCGACGAGATGAGCCAGAAACAACAACTCTTCCAATAATATTGCAAATATCTAATACATCAACAGAGCGCAGTTTTTTCCCAACTCTTTCATTAAATACATTACAAATATCTTTAATACCATCTACCAGTGATCCGGGACCAGAAGCCGTGCCCCCAAAAGTTTTCACTGGTGCTCCAAACTCGCGAATTAAAATAGTTGAGTATGTAAAAGATTTACCGGTAATAAAATAAGACTCTAATACTTTATGCAACAATTCCCTCCAGCCTTGCCTGGAGTCAGGAATAATAAAATCTGCGTCTGATGTTCTTTCAGATGTAATAAATTTAACATTTTTTATTTTTGGTAAATCATGAATTTTTGAACGCTCCACAGAAAAACCAACTCCTCCGCCAAGCATTAAATAATCAAACAATAATTCAAAATCTTCAATTTTTTCAATATTGGTAAAAAAACAATTATTTAGTGAAGTCCCAGAAAATGACTGAACGAGCGGAGTCCCAAGTTGCCACAAGGCTCTACCGGAAACAGAGCATCTTAAATTAAACATATGGTCAAATAACTTTTCCGCTTCTTGTTGCGTAAAATCAACACCAATCTCCGCAGCGCCATCTATAACTCTTTTAATAGTTTCTATCCATGTTTCAGACCTATTTGTTTCGTGGTTTTTTCTACTATATGTTCTTAGATAAACAATCTCGCCTAAACCACAAAAACCCCAAGGCGGGGTTTTTGAATAATAGGAATTAATAAATTTATCTGTTAGCAATGTCATAAGCCTCCGCAACGAAGATATAAAAATTATATCAATTTAAAAAATTTAACACAATAAACAATACTTGGGTCAAATCAAATTTTCGTAGAAATCAATCCTTTCAATAATTTTATCTGCGATTGATAGCCAAGAATGATCTTGATGTAAAATTTTTGCTGATTTGATAGAGTGTTTTTTAAATTCATCGTATTCAGATACAACATTTTCCATGTGATTAATCAGTTCATCATAGTCTGGGTAGGCCCACATCCCAGTGTCTTCTCTGTATTGCAAACTATTCCATTCTGCTATTCCCAAATCGCATGTTAAGGGGATTGAATATTGCGCAAAATCACTACAGCCGGTTGCGTTGCTAACAATGGTTGGCATTCCTGTACATATAGACTCAAAAGGTATCATCCCAAATCCTTCGCCATTTGTTGGGTAAACAAGACAATGGCATTTATGATACAGCTTAACAAGATCTTCTGTTGATAAATTTTCTGGTATTCCCAAAATTTGTGGATGTTGATACGCTGGAACTAATTGATTATCAACATAGCATTCGGCGCTACAAAAATTATTATATTTTAAAATTAATTGATAATTAAAATCTCCATCATATAATTCTAAAAATGCATCAACAACCATCTGCGCATTTTTTCTTTTATTGTCAGCTCCAATATGTAAAAAAATAAATTTATCAATCACTTCTCTATCTATAATAGAAAATTCTGGGGATATACCGTGCGGTATAACATGAACATTCGGGTGTACTTTATTTTTTATATAAACATCTTTAACAAAATTAGATGTCGCCCATATTTCGTCCATTAAGCTCATATTGTAATACCATCCAGAAGGAACTTTTGTAGACTCCCAAGGGGTGTAGCCAATTTTAAATTTATTACCCATTTGATAATAATGCGGTTGAGAAAAATTAATATGAAATGCAATTTCGTTTCTATTATAGAACACGGCAACATTTTTTTCTTTTAACGCGTTAATGATGCTTACAGCTGCATTGCTGTACCCTTGGCTGTACCAAGTCAATCCGCTACTGTCATAGCGACCAGGACTAAACCAACTAATTTTTTTCATACAATTTATTATTTTTTTGTTTTTTTGGTGGTTGAAGTTGTTGAATCAAAGTTTAAATATTTTACACCATTTCGAACCAGAGATTCTGCTTGTTCGGAAGAAATTTCACAAGTAATTGGGATGTGGCTAAACATACATTTTGAAGCAGCCATCCAAAATCCATTCATGTGGACAATTGATATTTGTTGTGGGTCAACTATCGCAGCCCCGCTGTAATCATCGGATTCAACAATTGCTATGATTTTCATGGTCAGAGTATAGCACCAATATTATTATCCAGATCTGTATATCAGTATATTGGTTATAAAATAGTATATAAGTATTTTAAATTACCAGTATGCTTAGTATTCTCGCATACTGGGTATGCGAAGCATACCACAAAAAAAAAGAATAAAATGAATTTTTGTATATTTTTCTCAAATACAGGATTTTTTCTAGAAAGTGTGGGATGATGGTACATATGGTATCTGGACTTATTATATATATTATTTATACATTTTTTAATGCTTGGTGCATTAAAACTGCAATTAATCTAGGGTTTGATCACGACATTGGCTGGAAGTCTGCGTTATTAATTTCTTACATTTCCAGCATGTATGTTGTTTTGTTTAAGTATAGATCAACAAATGTTGAAAATAAATGAAATTGATTTTAGTTATTTAAAAAATAAAAAAGTATTAGTATTAAGTGATACTTTTGTTCCACACAAATATATAACAGATTTTATTAAAGAATTACATGGTTCCCAGATTTTTATTTATATATGCCCAGCAACAACATCTGGATTTGTAAAATTATGGATGAAAATTCATTTAGATAAAAAAGTTAAAATTATTCAAGACAAGCATTACAAAATGTTTTTTACCAAAGATGTTGACAATTACGAAATTATTATTATTTTTGGCAAAAAGAAAAACAGGGAACAAGAGTTGTTAAAAAAGCTATTAAAGAATATGATAGTATCGTATAAAAATATTACGGTTGTTACTCAAAAAGGAATTGATTGTGATGAAAATTACGCCCTATGAAGGAAATGAAAATTTAGAAGATATTGAAAGTCTTACTATAGTAATCAAAAATGTACCGTTTGAAGACGGACATGTTCCTGCTTTTTTCATTCAAAGCCCAAGCGAAAATTATGACATGACACTAGATGAGTTAAATTGTTTAATGGATGGCATTGAAATTGCTCGTAAAAGTGTAGATTCAATTATTGCTTTTATGTTAAAAGATTTATTTAAAAAAGAAGATAAAGAAAAGGATGGCGAGTAATGATATTGGGTGGCCTTAAAAAAGATTTCCCCTATCCAGAAAAATTTTGTCCATATTGCAATACAAAACTAATTCCAGTTAATGCAATACATTTAATACAAGATATATATCATTTTAAAGTTTTATATTTCGACAATAATATAAATTGCCCCGCCTATAATGAAGGAGCTAGGCTTGCATATGCTAGAATTTATTATTCTTCACAAGAAGCCTTTAATGCTTTCCATAATGTTGAAATACCGGTGCAAAGGTGGTCGCAAAAATATTTGTATTCTATTTATAAATAAATGTGCTAACATAGTTAATTATGCCAATTAATTCATGCTTCGAAAACGGTAAACCAGGTTACAGGTGGGGAGAAAGAGGTAAGTGCTATACATATACAGCCAATGATAAAAAATCCATGCAGGAAGCCAAGAATAAAGCCAATCTACAGGGCGTTGCCGCCAGAATTAATGGTTATAAAGAAAAATCTAACAATGCCGCCCAGATCATAGATAAAAAGACAGATAAAGAGATATATGATATGCTTAGAACGGTATCTATAGATACAAGGAGTTTTATGAAAGATAATATGAAAAAAATGATTAACGATCATCTGACAATGAAATCCTGGCATGAGGTGTCTGCCAAAACAGCCGCTGAGCAAATGCAAGATCACATTAAAGCCGCGGCTTGGCATGATTCTCAAATTAATATAATTAAGGGAATGATTACAGAAGTGCCGCTAGATCCAGAAAAGAAGTCGCTCTCTATTCCGGCGGGTGGGGCATCTTCCGTGCCGGCATCTCGCAAAGAAAAGGACAGCGCAAGGGAAGTACCATTAGACCCAAAAACTCTTAGAAAAAATGATTTAGTTGATATGCTTTTAAATCACGAAGAGCAGTATGGGAAGTTTGATATCCCAGTTGAAGATGTAGCAAATTTTTTATTTGAGAAATAATTCAAAATGGAAACAGAAATTGTTGTTGCAATAATTACGATTATTGGGGGGATTATGGTCGCCCTAATCCAGAAAAGTAGGCAAGAAAATAAAATAGATCATAGTGTGGTGGCAACAATGATTAAAAATGTTCACAAAGATGTCGTTAAAGTAGAAGACAAATTAGAACATGTTGAAGTAAAATTAGATGATCATATCAAAGAACACAAAACGCCCGTAGGGGCAGCAAAAAAAAGATAATTTTTAAATAACCAGCCCTGGTTCGGCTTATTTTGCAAGATTAAGCCAAATATGGGGTTGGTTATTTTTTTTATAAAATGGCAACATTTTCTATTTTGGTGTGGTAGAGTTGTTTCTAACAAGAAAGAAGGACACCGTGGATACCGAAAAAACACCCAAAATTGCAGAGCCTAGCAGTTTTATAGTTAGCGACACAGAACTAGAAAGCATTTATGAAAAATTGATGAATACCATAAAAGAAACGCTCACCCCCGTAGCAGAAAGAACCGCTAGCGCAGTCATTTTTGGTTACTACAGGGGCTGGAATTTTTCTAAAACTGTAAAATATTACAACCTAGAAGAAGGCACGGCGACCAATTTTTGGAAACATTTTAATTTTAAATTAAAGGAAGGAGGTAAAACTATGAGTAGAACAAAAACCAAGCAAAATAATATTGTACGTTATTTGGAAAAAAATGTTGGGCAAGTTGTAACACCCACAAAGGTATCAACAGATGTCAGCATTTCTCTTCCAACATTTTATAATTTCTACAACGCCAATCGTCAATTCTTTAAGAAGGTTAAGCGCGGTCAATTTGAAATTATAAATCCAAAAGAACAACGAGAATCAGAATTAAATTCGTAATAAAAAAGCAGCCATTTTTTAAGGGGTGACATGACAATAGTAAAACAACCAATCAATAATAATTCAGTCATTACTTGGGAAATGGCTGCCTATTCTTCTGCCGAAGAATTGTACAGCAGTATAGACGCATGTGCTAAAAACGAACTTTATACTTTACGATATGCGATTGATCACTACATAAATTCAAGATTTTATTTGGATGTCGATGGAACAAACAAATTTGCAGAGCACAAATATCTTTGGACATTGCTTTCTTCGGGCGCACTTGATATTGCAAAACAGTTTGATATTACTTATTTGTTAAGTAAGTCAGAAATATTGAATACTGTTATTAATAAACAAAAAGATTATGGGCATAAAAATATTGCAAGATTTGGGATAACCGGCCTGGTAATTAGAGTCCACGACAAAATTGCCAGAATAGAAAATTTAATGGCAAAAGATAAATATCATAATTCCGTTGCAGATGAAACATTATTAGATACCTTGATGGATATTGTTGGTTATTCCATTATTGCTTTTATGTGGTTAAATAACACCTTTATGTATGAACTAGAAGGTCATCGGTAATGCCGGCAACCAAAAAAAGGGACAACCACATTGAAGCCTGGGTTTTACGATATGTCGTTTCTTTAAAAAAACTATTACACCTAACTGATTGGAATATTGTTGTACAAAACGAACCATGCGCATCTGACTCTTTTGCAGAAATAGATG
>Ga0194128_10008507_pt1 | contig 12946 bp, 9 predicted proteins | sample TA2KigCa65mmetaG_FD_148650 | JGI IMG/M metagenome (GOLD analysis project Ga0194128, IMG submission 148650) | Freshwater microbial communities from Lake Tanganyika, Tanzania - TA2015037 Kigoma Deep Cast 65m | ecosystem: Environmental > Aquatic > Freshwater > Lake | place: Tanzania: Lake...
GTCGCGATGCCGGAGTGGCGCTTCGACACGTTGCCCTCGCGGTCGATGAACACCGACACGGGAATCCCCCACAGCGGCCCGTAGGCCTCCTGCATGTCGTCGTGCCCGAGGCCGACGAGCAGCGGATAGTTGATCTTCAACTGTTCCGCGTAGGGCTTCATCTTCTCCGCGGTGTCGTCAACCGACACGCCGAGGATCACGAGGTCGTCCTTGTACTGCTCCTGCAGCTCCACCAGATGCGGGATCTCGACCTTGCACGGCGCGCACCACGTCGCCCAGAAGTTGACGAGAATCACCTTGCCCTTGAACGACGACAGCGTGACGTCGGTGCCGTTGACGTCCTTCATCGTGTAGTTCAGCGGCGCCGGCGATCCGGGCTGCAGCAGCCCGCCGTCTCCCTCGCTTCCCGCCTGACCGTCCGCGGCGGGCGGCGGCGCGTCCGGGTCGTAGCCCGGCTCGGGAATCATCGTCAGCATGCCGAGCGCGACGGCCACGGCGGCCATGCCGATCCACGCCTTCCCGCGGCTCACACGCGCCGGTGCCTGAGGTGCCTCGGGTGCCTCGAGGGCGTCGAGGGCGTCGGGCTGCTGTTCGTTTTCCATCGAAGACGTCCTTGTATTCTACCGCGCTTCCTGCATGAGGTATTCGGCCGCCGCATCGAGGTGACTGCCGGCCGATGCTGACGAAACAAGCACGAACGTGGTGTCGCCGCGGGTCCAGATGCGCGACCGGTGACCGAAGGTGATGACGTCGGCGTCCCGTCGCGTCACGCCCTCGAGCACGTAGAGCGAGACGTCCTCGCCGTTGACGCGGTACAGCAGGTGCGGCACGAGCCCTTCCGGCGACAGGCACCGCCGCGCATGGATCAAGTGGACGCCGTCCTGGGCGCGCGACGGGGGCACCTGCAGGCTCCACCCGAACTCCCTCGCCAGCTGCGCCTCGACCTGCGCGGCGTCGAGCTCCGGCGCATCCGCCGGACCGTGGCCCCTGAAGCACACCGTGTGGTCGGCGGTGAGCTGCGCGGCGAACAGGACGTCGGAGCGCTGCGCGGCGACGAAGAACACGGCGCCGCCGACGAGGATGACGACCATCGCGGCAACCGCGGCCGGCACGAGGCGCGACAGCCACGGGCGCCGCGCCGCTCCGCCAGCCTGCGCCGAGGCCGCCAGCGCCTCGCATCGCGACCGCAGTCCCGGCGGCAGCGGCTCGGCGCGGAATTGTCCGGCCCGCGCGCGAATCACGGTCCGGCCGCCCGACTCGAGCGACGCCTCGTTCCGGCAGGGCGGGCACGCGGCGAGATGACGCTCCACCTCCTCGCGCTCCGCCGGCGGGAGCTTCGCGTCCGCGTACGCCGCAAGCCGGTCGGTAACGCTTCGACAGTCGCTCATGATCAGCTCACCATCTTCACCTGCGAGGCACTGAGTCGCTGAAACAGCATCTTCCGCCCGCGCGAGATTCGTGACATCACGGTCCCGATGGGCACGCCGACGACAGCGGCGATGTCCGCGTACGAGAGCTCCTCGACGTCGCGCAGCCAGACCGCGGTGCGGAAGGCCTCCGGCAGCTCGTCGAGCGCGGCCTGCAGATCGGCGTCGAGCGAGGCGCGCAGCAGGATCCGCTCCGGCGTCTCCGGCGCGCCAGCCGCGTCCTGGCCCGCCGCCTCATCCACGCGGTCGCCGTCCACGTCCACCGTCACCTGGCGTCGCGTGTCGTCACGGACGCGGTTCCTCCACGTGTTGTGGAGGATCGTGAACAGCCACGCCTTGAGGTTGGTCCCCGGCCGGAACTGGTGCGCGGACCGCAGCGCCTTGACGTAGGTGTCCTGGACCAGATCCTCCGCGTCGGCCCGGTTGCGGGTCAGGCGCAGCGCCACGGCGTACAGCGGCTCCAGGTACCCGAGCGCGTCGCTGGCAAGGGACATCAGCGCTTCGAAATGGTGAACACAGGAAGGGACGCCTTTATTCCGCAGTATACGAATTCAGGCCGCCTTTTACCCCAGCTCTTCGGTACGTCCTTTGCTCCCGCGCCCTCGCGTCAGCGATTGCGGCGTCCAACTGTCGGCAGTAAGATGCGGAACATCGACCGTCCGACCTTTCACCGGTCTTGAGGAGAACTCCCATGAGGCTGCTCCAGGCAGCTGCTGCCACGTTGGTCGCAGCGTTTGCCTTCGCCCCGGCCGCCCTGGCGCAAGGCACCCCGTACATCCCCTACTACGGGAAGAACCAGATCCGCTACGACAACTTCCGCTGGCAGATCTACACCACCGATCATTTCGAGATCTATTACTACCCGGAGATCGAACAGCACCTCGAGCGCATGGCCGGCTACGCGGAGAGCGCGTACCAGCATGTCAGCGGTGAGCTGAAATACGACCTCGCCTTCAAACTTCCGCTCATCCTCTTCAAGACGAGCAGCGAGTTCCAGCAGCAGAACGTCATCCCCGGCGCCGCCCAGGAAGGCGTCGGCGCGTTCGCCGAGCCGATGCGCTACCGCATCGTGATGCCGATCGACGAGCCGCCGGACCTGCTCTACCGGCTCGTGGTCCACGAGCTGACGCACCAGTTCGAGTTCGACATGATTCCCACCTCGCTCATCCGGCGCAGCGTGCCGCTGTGGGTGAACGAGGGGCTGTCGGACTACATGACCGGCGTCTGGCGCGCCATCGACCTGATGACGGTGCGCGATGCCGCCGTCGCCGACATCATCCCGAAGATGAGCGAGCTCGAGGGCTACACCAACGTCGGCAGCGTCCGCATGGTCTACAACCTCGGCCACGCGGTCTTCGAGTTCATCGAATCGCGCTGGGGCAAGGAAGGGATCCGCCAGTACCTGTTCGCGCTGCGCAAGGCGGTCATCGGCGGCGGCGACGACGCCTACATGGAGGCGTTCCGCATCTCGCCCGAGGAGTTCGACCAGCAGTTCGACAAGTACCTGAAGGACCGCTTCAAGCCGTTCCGCGACAAGGAGCGGCCGGCCGACTACGGCCGCAACCTGGCGCCCGATCCGGAGCGGACCCGCTTCAACGGCGCCGCGTCGATCGAGCCGTCGCCGTCGGGCGATCTCATCGCCATGGTCACCGGCAACCGCCGCGACCGCGAGCTCGACATCGTGCTGGTGTCGTCGAAGGACGGCTCCATCATCCGCAACCTGACCCCGGGCTTCGACCAGGACCACGGCTTCGAGTTCATCATCCAGCCCGGCATGCGGTTCAACACCGTGTCGTGGCTCTCGTGGGCGCCCTCGGGCGACCGCCTCGCCTACTTCGTGCGCCGCGAGAAGTGGCGCACGCTGATCCTGCAGAACGTGCTGACGCGCGACATCGAGCAGCGCATCGAGCTGCGCACGGTGGACGACCCGGAGTCGCCCGACATCTCGCCCGACGGCCGCCGCGTCGCGTTCGCGGCGCTGCAGGGCGGCGTCGGCGACATCTTCATCGTCGACCTGCAGACCAATGAGGTGACCAACGTCACCAAGGACAACTTCGCGGATTCAGGGCCGACGTGGTCGCCCGACGGGCGGTCGCTGGTCTACGTGGCGCGCATCAGCGGCAACGAGAAGCTGTTCCGCCTCGACGTCGCCACGGGGCAGAAGACGCAGCTCACCTTCGGCACCCACGACGACTCCGCCGCGCAGTTCCTCGACGAGGACACGCTGGTGTTCTCGTCCACCGCGACCGATCCGAACCAGCCGATCGATCCGGAGGTGGCGCGCAACGGCAACGTCTACAACATCTGGACGCTCAGCCTGAAGACCGGCGAGCTGAAGCAGTACACGGATGCGATGGGCGGCAACACCTCGGCGGTCGTGCTCCGCGACGGCACGCAGAACCCGCGCATCGCCTTCGTCAGCTACTACAAGGGTGAGTACGAGCTGCACACGCTCGAGCGCCGCGACCCGATCGTGACCGCGGCCACCTCCGACTTCGGCGCGCCGGGCCCGATCATCGACTTCCAGGCGCCGCTCACCCACACGCTGGTCACGCAGAACAAGCGGACCAAGGGCAGCTTCGAGAAGCTGTTCCTCGACGGGCGCCCGCCCGTGAACGTCGGGGTCACCAGCGGCGGCGACGTGTTCGGGGGCTCGGCGGTCACCTTCAGCGACGTGCTGGGCGACAAGCAGTTCAACATGTACGCGGCGTCGATTTCGCAGTACCGCACGCTGTCGTTCTCGTACCTGGACATCGGGCGCCGCTTCAACTACGCGCTCCAGGGCTACTCGCAGACGCAGTTCTTCTACGGGGCGCTCGAGGGCGTGTTCTACGACCCCGTCTTCGCCGGCGTCATCGACCGCGACTTCGCGGTGGCGACGCGCACCGTGCGCGGCGGCCAGGGGTTCGGCATCTGGCCGATCGACCGCTACCGCCGCTTCGAGCTGTTCGGCGGCGTCCTCCAGTACAACGAGTCGTTCAACGATCCAGGGCTGCAGCAGGTGTCCGAGGAGTTCCAGCAGGACCAGTTCGGACGCCAGCTCTTCCGCTCGGGCACCTACGTGCCGCTCGGCATCAACTACGTGCAGGAGACGACGGTCTTCCGCGAGTTCGGACCGCTGGCCGGAAACACCATGCGGCTGTCGTACGAGGTCTCGCCGGCCATCGGCGACACGCTCTCACGCCAGACGGCCGACGTGGACCTGCGCTATTACCTGCGCATGGGCGGCTCGGGGCTGCTGGCGATGCGCGCCCGCGGCTTCAAGAGCTGGGGCGACGCACCCGACTTCATGTACTTCGGCGGCAACTCGGAGATGCGCGGCTACGAGTACCTCGAGTTCATCGGCTCCGAGGCGGCCTTCCTGAACGCGGAGCTCCGCTTCCCGTTCATCGAGGCGATGCTCACGCCCATCGGCGTGCTCGGCGGCATCCGCGGCGTGCTCTTCGCCAACATGGGCGGCGGGCGCTTCGAGGGCCAGCCGTTCAAGTGGCTGTCCACGAAACCGGAGGTCTACGTCCCGACGATCGGGTTCAACACCAGCGGCTTCACGCAGACGCCCATCCTCGGGAGGCCGGCGGTCGTGGACGGCTTCCGCCTGGTGGACGCCAGGGCGTCCTACGGCATCGGGCTGGAGACGTTCGCCCTCGGCTTCCCCGTCCACTTCGACTGGGCGTGGAAGACGCTCTTCAACAAGCACTGGGAGGATCTGCGGTTCGCGGCCTTCGGCGGCAGCGCCGCCTTCCGCAAGCCGAAGTTCCAGATGTGGATCGGCTACGACTTCTAGGTCGTAGGTCGCAGGGGCAGGTCGTAGGTGGTAGGTGGTAGGTGGTAGGTAGTGGGACCTGCGACGACGAATTCCGCCGCTGGAGATTTGCGTCGCTGGTCTAGAGCGGTTTCTGAAACGTCGTAGTGTCCGGCTTTAGCCAGGCTTTAGCCGGACCAAGTCGATCGGCACCGCCGTATGTGGTCCGGCTAAAGCCGGACACTACGAAGAAGTCGAAACCGCGCTAGTGCCACGGGAGACCATCGATCAACTGCTTAACGCCGCCGGCCATTTGCATGAAGCGATCTTTGGAGCCACGGAAAAGACCAACACGTACCGGTGGCCAGGCATCACCCCAGCGTGTCGCCTCTTCTATCAACTGGACGTACGGACTCTCGATAAATCGTATGTGCAGTCATAGCTCGGCTTGGCGAGCCTCCCCAGGGCGCCAGAACCTCGTTGTCGCTCCCGACACCCGCGCCGCAGGCTTTGCAGCGTCGCTCCTTCGTGCGAGGCGAGCACTGCAACGTTCATCGTTCAATGACAAAAAGGGCCGGTCGCGCTAAAGGCACGACCGGCCCTGCACCTCAAGAAGACCAGCTACGACCTACGACCTACCACCTGCCACCTAGAACTTCTCCAGCCGCAGCTCGCTCCGCGCCAGGTCCATGGCCACGCGGTAGTCGCTCAGGAACTCGTGGCCGACGATCCCGCCGAGCTGGAAGCCGAGCAGGACGCTCGGCGCGCGCAGATTGAGTACCGCGAGGCCGACCTTGCGGTACTCGATTTCCTGGAAATCGAGGTCCACGCCCGGGAGCAGGAACGCGTCCTTGTCCATCCCGGACATCCCGTAGACACGCAGCGGAATCCGCCGCACCGGCGTCATCGACAGCGCGTTGGCGGTTTCCGCGCTGATCGAGATCAGCTCGCCGCCGGTGTCGACGACGAAATAGGCCGGGTGCTTGTCGTTGAGCAGCCCGCGCACCAGCGGCAGCCGGTTCATGCGCAGCGGCAGATGCACGTCGGCCTGGGTGTCGGGCAGGCTCCGCGCGAGCGTGATCTCCCGGCGCTGGTAGTCCACCACCACGGACACGCCGAGGGCCACCGGCGAGAAGCTCTCCGTCTGCCAGCGCGGAAGCGTGCCGCGGCCGACGCTGCGGACCGACACCGGCACGTTGCGGATGCGGAACGAGCCGATCTCCACGAGGTCCGCGCGGCCGAGATCGAGCCGGCGGAACGACGGGATGCCGACGCCGGCCGTCAGCGTCGAGGTCACGATCGGAACGCCGGCGCGCCGCGCCGCCACCGACGAGACGCCCGTCCGCTCCGAGCCGGTGTCGAGGACGAACTCGACGCCGACGTTGTTCAGCCGCCCGCGCAGCACGATCTTCTTGTTGACCAGCTTGAACGGCACGCGGTGCGTGCGCGAGGCCGTGCGCTCGTCGATCTGGAGCGGCGTCTTCCCCTTGAAGCTGCGCAGCAGCCGGATCTTGGAGATGAAGAGCCGCGCCATCACGTCTTCCTGGTTCGGCAGGAGCGAGATGTAGCGCCCGTAGGCGACGGCCGACTCCTCGAACTCGTTGCGCCGCTCGTGGATGTAGCCGACCAGCGCGTGGACCTCGGGGTCGTTCGGCGCCGCCGCGGCCGCGCGCTGTCCTTCCTCGAGCGCCTCGTCGAGCCGCGACTTCGACATGAGCGACCGCGCCAGCCCGAACCGCGCCCGGGACGACTCCGGCGCGCGGTCCAGCGCGTGGCGATACCCGCCGTCGGCCTCGTCGAAGAGGCCCATCGCCCACAGCGCGTCGCCGTGCAGGGTGTGCGACTCGGCGTCGGCCTCGCCCGACGACACGAGCACCGAGGCCTCGCGCTGCGCGACGTCGAAGTCGGCCACGCGCAGCGACGCCTGAATCTTCCCCTTGCGCGCCCGCAGCGCCAGCGCCGCGTCCTCGCTCTGCAGCGCCACCTCGTAGTGGCTCAGCGCCTCGCGGTAGCGGCCTTCGTCGTAGAGCGTGGTCGCCGCCTGGAAGCTGGCCTTCGGATCGGCCTCGGGAGCCTGCCCCCCGGCGGTCACGGCAACGGCCGCCACGGCAGCGGCGGCAAGCGCGGCTCGGGTACCCATGCGGCCTCTCAGGACTTGCTCAGGCGCAACTCGCTGCGCATCATGTCCATCGTCACCCGGTAGGGCGCCAGGAACTTGTGCCCGACGATGCCGCCGACCTGGAAGCCGAGCAGCACGCTGGGCGCGCGGAGGTTCAGCACCACCAGCGGGAAGTTGCGGTACGTGATCTGGTCGAAGTCCAGGTCCACGCCCGGCATCAGAAACGCGTCACGGTCCCACCCCGAGGTGCCGTAGACGCGGAGCGGGATCCGCCGGAACGGCGACGGCTCCAGCGAGTTGGCGGTCTCGGCGCTGATCGAGATGACCTCGCCGCCGGTGTCCACCACGAAGTAGGCGGGCCGCGTCGAGTTGAGCATGCCGCGGACCATGGCGAGGCGGTGCACGCGCATGGGGAGGCGGATGTCGGTCCGGTCGTCGGGCAGGTCGCGGCCGATCGTGAGCAGCCGCTGCTGATAGTCGATGGTCATCGACAGCCCGAGCGACAGCGGCGAGAAGCTCTCGCCCTCGCGCGTCGGGATGCCGCGCAGCGCCGGGTTCTTGATGAGCACCGGCAGGTTGCGGACGGCCAGCGTGCCGATCTCGAGCACGTCGGCGCGCGCGAGCTGCAGCCCGCGCAGGCCCACCTCGCCCACCCCCGCGCTGAGGGTGTAAGTGATCGGGCGCACCCCGGCACGGCGCGCCGTCGCGGCGGACAGCACCGTTTCCTCGGACCCGGTGTCGAGGACGAAGTCCTGCGGCGACCCGCCGTTCACCCGGCCCTGCACGATGACCTTGTCGCGCACGAGACGGAACGGCACCGTGTGCCGCGTGCGGTTGTCGAGCTCGTCCACCTGCACCGGCACGCGCCCCTCGAACGCCTCCAGGAAGCGCACCTGGGCGCGCGACCAGGCGGCCTTGTCGCTGCGGTCCTTGTTGGGCAGCAGGTTGATGTAGTTCGTGTAGGCGTTGGCCGCTTCGTCGAAGCGGTGGAGCCGCTCGTAGATCTCGCCGATCGACGCGTAGATCTCGCCGTCGCGCGGCGCCAGCGCGGCAGCCTTGAGCGCGACCTCGAGCGCCTCGTCGAGACGGTTGCGGGTGGAGAGGGACCGCGCGATGCCGTACTGCGCGCGCGAGGAGTCGGGGCTGATCGCGAAGGCCTTGCGGTACAGCGCCTCGGACTCGTCGAAGAGCCCCGTGGACCACATCGCGTCGCCGTGCAGCGTGATCGCCTCGGCGTCGGACGGCGCATCGGCGGCCAGCCGCTCGCCGACTTCGAGCGCCAGGTCGAATTCGGCCAGGCGCAGCGCGGTCTTCACGTGTCCCTTGCGCGCGCGGATGGCGAGCGCAGGATCCGTGGTACCCGCCGCCCGCTCATACGCCTCGAGCGCCTCCTGGTAGCGCGTCTCCTCGATGAGCAGGCTGGCGAGCTGGTACTGGAGCTCCGCGTCGGCGACGGAAATCTGCTGGCCGTGAAGGCCCAGCCCGGTGGCACAGACGGCGGCGAGAGCAACGGCAACGACGCGCGACCGCTTCATGGCCCCCCTTTGTGTGTCTATTTCTGGTAGTACTCCGCGTTCCTGGGAATGAAGCCCTTCCACTTCTCCGGCGTCCCGTCCAGCGCGTAGATGGCTTCCACCGGGCACGCGGGAACGCAGGCGCCGCAGTCGATGCACTCGTCGGGATGAATATAGAGCATCTCCGCGGCTTCCCAGCCGGATTCGTCCTTGCGTGGATGAATACAGTCCACCGGACAGACATCGACGCAGGCGCTGTCCTTCGTGCCCACGCAGGGTTCGCAGATGATATACGCCACCTAAGAGTGTCACCTCACAAAGCCGGGAAAGTATACCTGCTCCTCCTGCTGCTGAGTGTCGCGCCGGCCGCCCAGGAACCGGTGGCGTGGCGTGAAGCGCCGGACCTCGTTGCGGTTTTCGGGCCACCGGGACCGCGTGCCGCCTCCTACAGCGCGTATGTCACCGCGCTGGATCTCGACGCCGTCCTGCAGCGGCTCACGGGGGATGCCACGCTGCAGCGGCCGCCAGGCGCGTGGACGCCGCGGGCCGTCCTCCCCGCCGACGCGTTCGGCCAGACGGGGGCCTACGACCGGTGGGCGCTGGCGCGCCTGTACGGGGCGCGTGGGCCGCGCGTGGCGCGGGGGCCAAAGGGCGAGGGCGGACGCGTCACCGAGTCGTGGACGCTCATCTCGCCGTATCCGGACGCGACTTTGCAACGCCTCGAGCCGGGCACGCTCCTGATCGTGCTGCGCGTGCCCTGAAACAAGTCCCAACTCCCAAGAACCAGCTCCCAAATCGCCCTTGGGCGTTGGAAGTTGGGCGTTGGGAGTTACGATTTCCGAAACGGATGAAGCTCCTCGTAATGGCGCTGGCTGCGCTGGCGCTCGCGCGCACGGCCGCCGGCCAGGTCCTGCCGTCGGAGCCGATCACGGTCGGCAACGGCCGCGTGGTCGTTGGCGGCGACGTCGCGGTGTCGTTTGCGCCCCAGGATCCCGGCTTCTTCAATTACAGCGACTACGAGCACAGCACGCTTCGTGAGATCCGGTTTGGCGTGAGCGCCTCGGTCCGCGCCACCGATCGGCTCTCGTTCCTCGGCGAGATGCGGAGCGAGAACTTCGAGCACGTGTCGGCGTTCGCGCTCTACGCGCGAATCCGCCCGCTGCCCGACCGCCGCCTCGACATCCAGATCGGCCGCGTGCCACCGACCTTCGGCGCGTTCACGCGGCGCGCCTACGGGCGCGACAACCCGCTGATCGGCTACCCGCTGGCCTATCAGTACCTGACCTCGCTGCGCGCCGACGCCGTCCCCGGCACCGCCGACGAGCTGCTGCGCATGCGCGGACGCGGCTGGCTCTCGAGTTTTTCGATCGGCAACACCGCCGCGGAACACGGGCTGCCGCTCGTCACCTCGTTCCGATGGGACACCGGCGTCCAGGTGAACACGGGCTGGCGCGCGGTCGGCGTCACGGCGTCGGTGACCAACGGCAGCGCGTCCAACCCGCGCGTCTCGGACGACAACTCGGGCAAGCAGGTGGCCACGCGCGTGTCGGTGAGCCCGGTGACCGGCCTCGTCGTCGGGTCGTCGTTCGCCCGTGGAGAGTTCCTCAGCCGTCGCGTGCTCACCGCGATGGGCCGTGACGGCCGCGACTACGTGCAGCGGGCGCACGGGCTCGACCTCGAGTACTCGCGCGACCGGTGGATGGTCCGCAGCGACACCGTGTACGGCCAGTGGCAGATGCCGCTCGAGCCCGAGCCCCTGACCCGGGGACGGCTGAAGGCGGTCGCGGTCAGCCTCGAGGGACGCTATGCCTTCCTGCCCGGTGCGTATGCGGCCGCGCGCGCCGAGCACCTGGCGTTCAACCGCATCTCGGGGACGCGTGGCGTCGTGCCGTGGGAGGCGCCGGTCACCCGCTACGAAGTCGGCGGCGGCTACTCCTTCCAGCGCAACCTCGTGGGCCGCCTGTCCGTCCAGCAGAACCGCCGGCCGGCCGCCGGCCGCGTGCGTCAGACGACGCTCGTCGCCGCGCAGGTGCTGTACTGGTTCTGATGCGCGCGCTCATCTGCGTGGTCCTCCTGACGGTGACGGCTGCCGCGGCGCAGGCGCCGGAGGTGCGCGCGCTGGGCGCGCTGCGCGGCCGCGTGGACATCCGCCGCATCGTCCCGGCGCCCGAGCGTCGTCCGGGCGTGAGCGACCTGGGGACCCCGGCGCCGCGCGAGCTGCCCGACTCGCGACGCGCGGTCGTGTACCTCGAGAGCGCGCCGAGCGGCGCGTTCGAGGACCTCGAGCCGGCGCGGATGCGGATGGACCAGCGCAATGAGACGTTCATTCCGCACGTGCTCGCGGTCACGGCGGGCACGCTGGTGGACTTCCCGAACAACGACAGCACCTATCACAACGTCTTCTCGCTCTCGCGGGCCAAGCGGTTCGACCTCGGCCGCTACGCGCGCGGACGCTCCAAGGCCGTCCGCTTCGACCGTCCCGGCATCGTCCGCGTGTTCTGCGACATCCACTCGCACATGAGCGCGTTCGTGCTCGTGTTCAGCCATCCGTACTACTCGACCACCGAAGCCGACGGACGCTTCCGCATCGACAACGTCCCGCCGGGGAGCTACACGGTGACCGTGTGGCACGAGGGGCAGACGCGCGACTCGCGCACGGTGGTGGTGCCGCCGCAGGGCGGGCTGGTGGAACAGGACTTCGTGGTGCCGTGATGCGGTCGGCCACCTCCCTCACCAACCGCGTCTTCCTGGCGTGCACGCTGCTGGCGATGCTGTCGCTCGGGTTCGCGTTCTAATTCGTCAACGCGCGCGCGTCGTCGGAGGTGGAGGCCGAGCTGCGGCGCGGCCTGCAGGAGGCGGGTACGCTGCTCGATCAGCAGCGCGCGACCGTCACCGACAACTTCACCCGCATGGCGAGGGTCGTGGCGGACCTGCCGAAGCTCAAGGCGGCGGTGGAAACCGGCGACGCGCCCACCGTGCAGCCGCTCGCCGACGAGTACCTGCGCGAGGTCAACGCGGACCTGCTCGTGCTGACGGGCCGGATGGGCGTCGTGCTCGGCGCGGCGGGCGCCGACGCGTCCACGCTGCCGCAGGAAGTGCTGGGCAACCAGTCGCCGGACGAGACCTCCACGTTCTGGCCGCACGAGCGCGGCGTCCTGCAGATGGTGAGCGTGCCCATCCTGCTGCTGGGCGTGGAGCCCAGCGAGATGCTGGGGCGGCTGACGATCGGCTTCTTCCTGGACGACCGCCTCGCCACCCAGTTCAAGAACCTGACCGGCAGCGAGATCGCCTTCGGCGCCCGGGGCCGGATTCTTTCGTCCACGCTTCCCGTGGCATCGCGCGCGGAGCTGGCGCGCGTGATGCGCGCGCAGGACATCGCCTCGGTGACGCTGGGCGACGAAGAGTTCCTCGCCCTGTCGCGGCCGCTGCTGCCGGGATCCGATTCGCCGGTGTCGCTCATCCTGCGGTCGCGCACCGAGCGGCTGCAGTTCCTGAGCACGATTCGCACGGGGCTGATGGGCGTCCTCGTCGTCACGCTGCTGCTGGCGACGCTGCTGAGCTACGGCGTCGCGCTCACCATGACGCGGCCGCTGGCCGCCATCACGTCCGCCATGCGCGACGTCGCGCGCACCGGCGACCTGACGCGCAAGGTCTCGCTCAAGAGCCGCGCCTGGGACGACGAGGACGCCCGCGTGCTGGCGTCCACGTTCAACACGCTGACGGAGTCGATCGCGCGGTTCCAGCGCGAGATGGCGCAGCGCGAGCGGCTCTCGTCGCTCGGGCGCCTGTCGACCGTGATCGCCCACGAGATCCGCAACCCGCTGATGATCATCCGCGCGTCGCTCTCGACGCTGCGGCGCGACCGCATCGGCGCCGCCGAGATGCGCGAGGCCGTGGCGGACATCGACGAAGAGACGCTGCGGCTGAACCGCATCGTGACCGAGGTGCTCGACTTCGCGCGGCCGATCAGGTTCGAGCTGGCCGAGGCCGACGTGAACGAGATCTGCCGCACGTCCGCCGACGCCGTGGGCACGGCGCAGCCCGGCACGGAGGTCGCGCTCCGCCTGGATCCCGCGCTGCCGGCCGTCGTCACGGATGCCGAGCGGCTGCGGACCGCGCTCGTCAACGTCCTCACCAATGCGTG
>Ga0194128_10008520_pt1 | contig 12937 bp, 12 predicted proteins | sample TA2KigCa65mmetaG_FD_148650 | JGI IMG/M metagenome (GOLD analysis project Ga0194128, IMG submission 148650) | Freshwater microbial communities from Lake Tanganyika, Tanzania - TA2015037 Kigoma Deep Cast 65m | ecosystem: Environmental > Aquatic > Freshwater > Lake | place: Tanzania: Lake...
CGAGGGCAGCACGGCGAAGCCGGCCGCGAGCACGAGGTTGCGCGCCACCGCCCGGGGGGTCACCCGCGAGCGAGCCCCGAAGCACGCGCAGGGCGCCCCGGCGCGGCCGCGAAGAAGCGCGCTAACCAGCAGCGCCGCGAACATCGCCATCAGCGCCGCAGCGGCGTAGGCGGCCCGATCGCTCCCCGCTGCGACCCCGAGCGCGAGGCCCAGCTCGGCGAGCAGCAGCGTCGCCCATGCGAGGCGTCGCAGCGGGCCGTCGCCGAAGCCGAACGTGCTGAGCGCGGCCTGGCTCGAGGCGGGAGAGGCGAGCTTCGCCAGCGCGGCGCCGCCGAGCAGGCCGGCGAGCAGAAGGCGAAGTGCGAGCTCGATCATCCGGGCCTCGTCAGGCTAGCGCCGCTTCCTCTTCTTCTTCCCCTTGCACTTCTTGCCCCGCTTCTTGCCCTTCTTCTTGCACTTCGCCTTGGGCACGAGCTGCTTGTTCGAGCAGCCCGCGGAGCCGACCACCGGCTCGCGCAGCTCGGCGGGGATTCCCTCGGCGGCCTCGATCGCGGCGACGTTGTCCACGATCGCCTGGCACAGCGGGTTCTGGGCCACGCGGGTGTAGACCCCCGGTCGGTTGGCGAGGGCACAGCCGTCGCCGAAGCTGACGATGCCGACGAGCCGGGTCGCTCCGCTCGCGGCGCCGGCGGCAGTCTGCAGCGGGCCGCCGCTGTCGCCCTGGCAGGAGTCGATGCCGCCCGTCAGCACCCCGGCGCAGATCTGCAAGGACGGGAAGACCAATCCGGCGTAGACCGGGGTGCTGTTGCAGGTCTTGTCGGAGATGATCGGGACCTTGGCGACGCGCAGAGCGTCGCTGCGGCTGCCGTTGTCGTCGGGGATCGTGTAGCCGTGCCCGCTGACCCGGGTCGGCGCGCCGGGCTTCCAGGCCGTGAGGTCGTTGCGGTCGACGAGGTCGATCCGCTGCTGAGTCGAGGCCTGGGCCAGCGAGATGAAGGCGAAGTCAAGCCGCTTGGTGGGCGGGTCATAGCCCGACGGGACGTAGCGCCAGGGCTCGGCGAAGGGCTGGTGCACGGTGCCCCCCGCCCCGCTCAGCGTGGAGCGCCCGACGATCACCTCGATGTCGTTGCTGTCCAGGCGCGCGGTGTTGTCGCCACCGGGGTCGTTGGAGCCGTTGCAGAGGGGCAAGGGAGCCTCGCCGCAGTCGGGGTCGGAATCGAACACGCAGTGGGCCGCGGTCAGCACGATCAGCGAGGTGATCAGCGAGCCGCCGCAGACGAGGCGCTGCGCCGCCGTCAACCCCGGGAAGCTGGCCTGGTCCAACAGGATCGCGGCCTGCCAGGGATGGTGGGCGGAGGTGGTCGTCGAGCCGCCGATGATGTACGGGTCCGGCGAGCCCGCCGTTCCGCTCGAGCCCTCGCCGAAGGAGAGCAGCGGCACGGACCCGCCCCGCTCCGATACCCCGGAGGTGTCGACCGCGAAGGGGTCGGCTGCGGGGGCCGCCGCGGCCGCGGAGGCGGGCAGCGCCAGCGCACCGCACGCGAGCAGCACGACGACGATCTTCCCCCTGGCTCTCCCCGGTCTCATCCCAGCCATTGTCGGCGCGCGCCCCTGAACTGTCAAGTCCCGGCTGGACGCTCAGCCGATCGCGACCATGCGCTCGATCGGCAGCTTCGCCCGTTCGGCGATCTCGGGCGCGACCTTGACCTCGTAGCGGTCCTCGCGCAGCGAGTCGCGGACCTTCGGCAGCGTGATCATCTTCATGTACTTGCAGAAGGCCATCCGGTTCGCCTCGATCAGCTTCGCCTGCGGCGCGGCCTGCTGCAGCGGGTAGAGCATCCCGTTCTCGGTGGCGATGATGTACTCGCCGTCGGGGTGCTCCTCCATGTAGTTGAGCATGCCGCCGGTGGAGAGCATCTGCACTCCCTCGGGGTCGATGTCGCCGGATGCGACGTACTCCATCGCCTGGGTCGCGCAACCGCACTCGGGGTGGATCAGGAACTCGGCGCCGGGGTGCTCGGCCCGCATCTCGCTGATGTCGTCGGGCTTGATCCCGGCGTGCACGTGACACTCCCCGTCCCAGACGTGGAAGCGCGCGCGGCGCTCGGGGTCGTCGTGGAGGCCGGTCTCGCGCTCGACGAAGGCGCCCAGCCACATGTCGGGCCCGAACAGGATCTCGGTCTCGGGCCCGTGCTCGGCCCAGACGTGCTCGACCACCTGGATCGCATTGCCCGAGGTGCAGCAGTAGTCGGTCTCGGCCTTGACCTCGGCCGAGGTGTTGACGTACATCACGACCAGGGCGCCGGGGTGCTCGGCCTTCCAGGCTCGAAGCTGGTCCGCGTTGATCGAGTCGCTGAGCGAGCAGCCGGCGCCGAGGTCGGCGATCAGCACGCGCTTGTCGGGGCACAGGATCGACGCCGTCTCGGCCATGAAGTGGACGCCGCAGAACTCGATCACCTCGGCGTCGGTGTCGGCGGCGTGACGCGAGAGGCCCAGCGAGTCCCCGACGAAGTCGGCCACGTCCTGCAGCTCGGGCAGCTGGTAGTTGTGGGCGAGGATGACGGCGTTGCGCCGCTTCGCCAGCTCGCGCACCTCCTCGCTCAGGGACGCGATCTCCTCCTCGCTCAACTTGGCGGGCAGCTCGTTGACGGTTGGAAGCTCGAGCATTTGGGCTCCGGTCGCTCGTATGTTCGCCGCCCCGGCCGACTCCCGGTCGACCTCGAGGCCAACAGCGAATGTGCAGGCAGTTTACTGGGGGACATGCCCGAGCTGCCCGAGGTCGAGATCACCGCGCGGCGCCTCGGCGCTGCCCTGGAGGGCGCCGAGATCGAGTCGGCGCTGGCCCCGGGTCTGGCGACGCTGAAGACCTTCGAGCCGCCGCTCGAGGCGCTCGAGGGCGGCCGCGTCGAGGGCGTGCGGCGGATCGGCAAGATGCTCGCGGTGGACGCCGGCGGCGGCCCCGGATCGCCCGGCGGCGAGGGCGACGAGCTGACGCTGCTGGTCCACCTGATGTCGGCCGGGCGGCTGCAGGTATTCGAGAAGCGCGCCTCGCTGAAGGACCGCGCCTCGCGGGTGCTGGTGCGGATCGCGGACGGGCGCGAGCTGCGCCTGCGCGAGCTCGGCACCAGGCAGGCGGCGTGGGCGAAGCTGCTGCGCCGCGGCGCGGTGGACGAGGACGAGATGGTCTCCACGCTCGGCCCCGACGCCTGGCCCGCGCCCCCGCTCGAGACGCTGGCCCAGGCGATCGACCAGCCGAGCCACCTGCACCCGCTGCTGCGCCGCCAGCGGACGATCGCCGGCATCGGCCGGTCCTGGGTGGACGAGATCCTCTGGGAGGCGAGGCTCTCGCCCTTCAAGCAGGGCTCGGAGCTCGACCCCGACGAGGTCGGGCAGCTGCACGATGCCCTGCACGTGCTCGGCGACGCGATCGAGCACTACGAGCGGGTGATCGGCGACACCGTCCCCGACAAGCTGCCGATGCCGCTGCGGGTCCACCGCCGCGAGGGTGAGCCCTGCCCCCGTTGCGGGACCACGATCGAGGCCGTCTTCTACTCCCAGCACCAGACCAACTACTGCCCCGCCGAGCAGACCGGCGGCCGCGTGCTCGAGGACCGCCGCCTCTCGCGGCTGCTCAAGTAGCGGCCGGACCGAGGCTTGGCTGCTCAGCCGATCGAGGAGTGGATCGGCTGCTCAGCCGATCGAGAAGTGGATCGGGAACGCTTTGGGCCCCTATAGGGGCACGAACCGTTCACAGCCTCTCCAACAGGGGCCGCATCCGCGTCTCGCCGGCGCCGTGAACAGTCAGCTAGCCGGCTCCAGCTTGAGGCTGACGTCGAGGCTGGGAGCGGAGTGCGTGAGCGCGCCGACCGAGATCAGGTCCACCCCGGTCTCGGCGATCGCTCGCGCCGTCTCCAGCGTGACCCCGCCCGAGGCCTCCAGGGGCGGGCCGCCGGCCTCGTCGCGGATCGCGACCGCGCGGCGCAGGCCCTCGGCGTCCATGTTGTCGAGCAGCAGCCTGTCGGCGCCCGCCGCGATCGCCTCGCGGACCTCGGCCTCGTCCCGGCACTCGACCTCGAGCTCCAGCTCCGGCTCGGCCTCGCGGGCGCGCCGCACAGCCTCCCCCACTCCCCCCGCAAGCTCGGCGTGGTTGTCCTTGATCAGGATCGCGTCATCGAGGCCGATGCGGTGGTTGACGCCGCCCCCGGCTGCCACCGCAGCCTTCTCCAGCAGCCGCAGCCCGGGGGTGGTCTTGCGGGTGTCGAGGATGCGCGCGCCGGTTCCCTCCACCGCCCGCACGAAGCGCGCGGTCAGGGTCGCGATGCCCGACAGGTGGCCGAGCAGGTTCAGCGCCGTGCGCTCACCGGCGAGCAGCGCTCGCGCCGAGCCCGAGACGCGGGCCGCGGTCGCGGGCACGTCCTCGCGCCACTGGCCCTCGACCACCATCGGATCGAAGGCCACCTCTCCCGCCCCCTCCAGCTCGGCCGCCTGGCGCAGCGCCTCGGCCGCGGCCTTGAGCCCGAACAGGACACCGGGCTGCTTCTGCAGCAGCGTCGCGCGAGCCCTTGCCGCGGCCGGGACCACGGCGCGCGAGGTGACGTCTCCGGAGCCCAGGTCCTCGTCAAGGGCCCGGGCGACGACCTCACGAATCTCCTCTGTGGCAGGTTTCATCACCGATGACCGCTTCCGGGTCGCCGGCAACGCTACCGCCGTTCCAGCAGCTGCTGGACGAGCACGGCCGCGACGTGCTCGGCTTCCTGATCGCCTCGGTCGGCCCGCACGACGCCGAGGACTGCTTCCAGGAGACCTTCATCGCGGCCCTGCGCGGCTACCCGAGGCTGAAGCACGCGGGCAACCTGCGCTCGTGGTTGCTGACGATCGCTCATCGCAAGGCGATCGATCACCACCGCGCCGGCGCGCGCGGCGCACTGCCCTCGGGCAGCGCCGAGGAGGTGGGCGGGGCCCTGGGAGGGTCCGACGCGCGCCTTGAGTCGGCGGGCGACGAGGAGATCTGGACCCTTGTCAGCGTGCTGCCGCCGAAGCAGCGCAGCGCCGTCGTGCTGCGCTTCGCGACCGACATGGCCTACCGCCAGATCGGGGACCTGCTCGACTGCTCGGAGGAGGCGGCGCGCCGCAGCGTGCACGAAGGACTGAAGACACTGAGGGGTGAGCCGGTATGAGCGACCGCAACGGAAGGCAGGGCTACGAGATGGACCGCCTCGGCGAGGGGCTGCTGGCCCGCGCGGAGCGCGAGGGGCTGCTCGACGTGGCCTACGCGACGGTGGACTCCCCCTTCGGCGAGCTGCTGGTGGCGGCGACCGAGCGAGGGGTGGTCAAGCTCTCGCTCCCGCACCATGGTGCGGCGGAGGCGCTCGAGCAGATCGCCGCGGGCGTCTCGCCCCGGGTGCTGGAGGCGCCGGCGCGACTGGACCCCGCGCGCCGCGAGCTCGACAGCTACTTCGAGGGCAAGCTGAAGCGATTCGAGACCGACGTCGACTGGACGCTGGCGCGCGGCTTCACCGCCAAGGTGCTGCACACGGTCGCCCGCATTCCCTACGGGAAGACCCTCAGCTATGGCGAGGTGGCCGAGCGCGCGGGCAACCCTCGCGCCTTCCGCGCTGCCGGCACCGCCTGCGGCGCCAACCCCGTCCCCCTGATCGTCCCCTGCCACCGCGTGGTCCGAGCCGGGGGAGATCCCGGCAACTACGGCGGCGGCCCCGGGATGAAGCTGGCCCTGCTGGAGATGGAGGGCGCGCTGAGCCGCCCCGGGCAGTAACCGGCCTGAGCTTGGGGCCGGACGTTCCGAGCAGGATCCCCGGCTCTAGGAGGCCGGGATCACGGCCATCGTCGCCGTGAAGCCGTGCAGGAAGTTGCGGCCCCCGACCGGCCCGATCTCGCCGGCGGCGAAGAAGCCCGCCGCCGGAGCGCCCAGCGTGTCCTCGAGCGCGGTCGCGTCGTGGTCGGGGACGTCGAACATGTGGGAGCCGCGCCCGTTGCAGGTGAACAGCAGCGCGCCGGCGGCGCCGTCGTCCCCGAGCGCCTCGGCCTGGGCGCGCAGCGCCTCGCGCAGGTCGCGGTCGGCCGAGGCGCCGTCGCGCACGTGCAGCCGCAGCGTCTGGCCGACCCGCACCCGCTGCCCGGTCGCGACGGCCCCGCTCTCGCGGTCGGCGCCGGCGATCGGGCGCACCAGGAAGTCGCCCCGCAGGTGCTCGGGCCGGTTCTCGTCGATCACGATCCCCAGCAGCACGCCGGCGGCGGCCAGCTCGCGCTCGTCCTCCGGCAGTCCTCCGATCACCTCGCCCAGCCGCTCCAGCGCGGGCCGGCTCGCGAGCTCGCGGATCACGTTCCCCTCGGCCGCGGTGACCGTGATCTCGGGCCCGACCGGCATCGCGCCCTGCGAGACGCAGGGCAGCACCTCCACCCCCGAGAGCAGCGCGGTGACGGCGCCCTCGGCGAGCACGTCGCCGTCGCGGAAGAGAACGCCCCCGCCCCCGACGGAGGCGCTCGCGAGGCCGCCCAGCACGGGCAGGCCGGGCCGCGCGCGCTCGAGCTCGCGCAGCAGCACCTCCGTGGGGAAGCTGTAGGGGTCGGCGAGCACCAGCGCCGCGCCCGCCGGGCCCCGGTCGCCCTGATCGCGCAGCTCGCCCGGGACGCCCAGCAGGGTGAAGTCGGCTTCGCCGCGCTCGGCCGTCACCTGCGACGTCGAGATCTCGGCCCCCGGCAGGGACGCGGCCCAGACCGCGAGCCCGGGCCCCTCCTCGACCTCGCGGCCCGAGGCGAGCGTGCCGCCGGCGCCGCAGCCGAGCAGGTTGGCGGGCGCGAGGCGCTCGTGGACCTCGGACAGCACCCACTTCGCCATCGGCAGATGCGGCCCCGAAGCGAACACGAAGCAGAGGTCGGGCGCCTCCCCCAGCCCGGTCCGGGCGGCCTCGGCCGCCTCGGCGGCGGCCTCGACGGCGTCGATGCTGGTCGAGAAGCCGACCGCGACCCTGTTCATCGCTAGCCCGTCGCCGCTTCGGACGCCGCCGCGAGGTTCAGGTACTCGCGGATGAAGCCGTCGAGGTCCCCGTCGAGGACCCGCTGCGCGTCGCCCATCTCGAAGTTGGTGCGATGGTCCTTGACGCGCTGGTCGGGATGCAGGAAGTAGCTGCGGATCTGGGACCCCCATTCGGCCGGCTTGACCTCGCCGCGCTCCTTGGCGAGCTCCTCGGCGCGCAGGCGCTCCTCGCGCTCGAGCAGGCGCGAGCGCAGCATCTGCATCGCGACCGCCTTGTTCTGGGTCTGGGACCGCTCGTTTTGGCACTGGACCACGATCCCCGTCGGCTCGTGCGTCAGCCTGACCGCGGAATCGGTCTTGTTCACGTGCTGCCCGCCCGCGCCCGAGGCGCGATAGGTGTCGACGCGGATGTCGGCGTCGTCGAGGTCTGCCTCGACGTCGCCCTCGACCAGGGGGGCGACGTCGAGCTGGGCGAAGCTGGTGTGCCGTCGCGCCGAGGCGTCGAAGGGCGAGATCCGGATCAGGCGGTGGACGCCGCGCTCGGCCGCGAACAGGCCGTAGGCGTTCTCGCCGTGGGCGATGAAGGTCGCCGACTTCAACCCCGCTTCCTCGCCCTCGGAGGCCTCCTTCATCTCCACCTTGAAGCCGCGCCGGTCGGCCCAGCGCAGGTACATGCGCAGCAGCATCTCTGCCCAGTCCTGGGAGTCGGTGCCGCCGGCGCCGGCGTTGACGGTGACCACGGCGTCGCCGGCGTCGTAGGCGCCGCTGAACAGGCGCTCCTCCTCCAGCTCCTGCAGCCGGCTTTCGATCGAGGCCACCTGCGCGCCAAGCTCGGCGGCCATCTCCTCGTCCCCGGCCGCGAGCTCGACCAGCTCGTCGAGGTCGGCGACGTCGGCCTCGAGCGCGGTGAAGCCCTGGAGCCGCCGCTGGGCCCGCGCGTGCTTGGCCGAGACCTCGGCCGCCTTCGCCTGCTCGTCCCAGAAGCCGGGGCTCTGCATCTCGGCCTCGAAGCCTTCGATCTCTCCCCTCAGTGAAGCGGGGTCAAAGGTAGTCCGAGAGCAGCTTCATCTGCTCGCGGATCTGCGCCAGGCGCGCAGGGACCTGCTCCGGGGAGATCGCTTCGGCCATTGCCGACAGGGTATTGACCGCTGCGAGAATGGAGCGCGTGCGGGCACTGATCCTCGGAGGACTTGCGCTCGCCTGCCTCTGCGCAGGCGCAGCGACCCTGGGCGGGGAGGGCTCTCCTCGCGCGGCGGTTGCGAGCGATACCGCTGCGTCATCGACCGATACCGCCAATGGGAGGGCACCCACGGCGGGCGCCGCCGCGGCCGTCCGCCCGAACGCATACCGGGCTGCGCTGCGGCTATCGCGGGGGATCGGCTCGCGCCCCGCCGGCGGCCGCGGCGAGCGGCGGGCTCACGACTTCGTTTCCCGTCAGTTCCGGGCGGCCGGGTTGGACGTGACGATCCCCGGCTTCCGCGTCCCAGGCCGGGGCAGCTCGCGCAACGTGATCGGCGAGTACGCGGTTGGCGATCGCGGCGATGGCTGCCTGCAGATCCTGATGGCCCACACCGACAGCGTGCCCCCCGGTCTCGGCGCCAATGACAACGCCTCGGGGGTGGGAGTGCTGGTGGAGCTCGGCTTCCGGCTGCGCAGGCTCGATCCGGGCTGCGACCTCTGGCTGGTCGCGACGGGCGCCGAGGAGCGCGTCGTGATCGGCACCGGCTACCACGTCGGCTCGGCCTTCCTCGTCAAGACCGTCCGCAAGCGTGGCCGCCGCGCCGACCTGCGCTGGGCGCTCTCGGTCGACATGGTCGGCCGAGGAAAGCGCTTCTACCTGCGCTCCCCCCGCCCCCGCACCCGCCCTGGGGTGGAGGGGCGGATGCTCGCCGCCGCCCGCCGCGCCAAGGTCACCGTGCGCTGGGCCCGCGACTCGGGCGACGGCAACTCAGACCACCGGGAGTTCGAGCTGGCGGGCCTGCCCGCCGCCGTGATCGAGGTCTGGCGCGGCTACGACCCCTGCCACCACCAGGGCTGTGACCGGCCTGGGCGGCTGCAGGCCCGCGCCCTGCGCCGGGTTGTGCGGGTCGCCTCCGAGCTGGTCGGCTCCCGGCCCTGGGGCTAGATCGATCCTCAGTAGGGCCGCGGCAGCCGGGCTGGGCGCCTGGCGCGGGCATCCGGCTCGGTGCGCTCGGGGCGCTCCCAGACGAGCTCCGCCTCGGCCGCTGCGACCTGCTCGACGGCCGGGTGGCAGCTGCGGCAGACGGGCTCCAGGTTCTCGAGCGCATCGGGGCCGCCGAGGCGGCGGGGCAGCTTGTGGTGGGCGACCAGGTCCTCGCGCGCGCCGCAGTAGCTGCAGGCGGAGCCTGTCGTGACCAGGGCGGAGAGAGTGGCCCAGCTCGTCGGCTTCGCCATCAGGCGGGTCCCCGGCGGCTATGCCCCGTGGCACTTCTTGTACTTCTTGCCCGAGCCGCACCAACAGGGGTCGTTGCGGCCGATGTTCTCCTTCTCGTCCTTGACGACCGTCTGCGGGTTGATGGCGCCGTCGCCGTCGCCCTGGCCCTGGGCCGTGCCCTCCAGGACCTGCTCGGCGGCGGCGTCGGCGCCCGCTGCGGTGGCGACCGCGGCCTGGGCCAGCGCCGAGGGCTGGCCCTGCTCGGTGCCGCCGGTGTATTGGACGTTGGTGGGAGTCGCGGTCGGTGACTGCGCGGGCGCTCCGGCGGTCGGCGCGACCTCGACCTGGACGTGGAAGATCGTGCGCGCGAACTCCTCCCAGATCGAGTTCATCAGCGCCTCGAACATCGTGAAGCCCTCGTTCTTGTAGGCGACGAGCGGGTCGATCTGGGCGAAGCCGCGCAGGTGGATGCCCTCGCGCAGGTAGTCCATCTCGGCCAGGTGCTCGCGCCAGCGGCTGTCGATCAGCTGCAGCAGGATCGCGCGCTCGAGCTGGCGCATGACCTCGTCCCCGAACTCCGACTCGCGGCGGTCATAGGCAGCCAGGGCGTCGGCCAGCAGGCTCTCGCGCAGGCTCTCGCGGTCGGTGCTCTCGGGCGAGAGTCCGGAGAAGTCGACCTCGGAGGGCCAGAGCTGCTGCGCCTGGGTCTGCAGCTCCCCCAGGTCCCACTCCTCGAGCACGTCGCCGGGGGTGTAGACGTCGACCAGGCGGCTGACGACGCCGGCGAACTCCTCGCGGGCGACGTCGGACATGTCCTTGCCCTCGAGCACCTCGCGGCGGTAGCGGTAGATGATCCGCCGCTGCTCGTTCATCACGTCGTCGTACTCGAGCACGCGCTTGCGGATCAGGAAGTTCTGCTGCTCGACCTTCTTCTGGGCGCCCTCGATCGTCTTCGTCAGCATCTTGGCCTCGAGCGCCTCCTCGTTGCCCTCCTCGTCGACCGGCCCCAGGCGGTCGAGGATCTTGTAGATGCGCTCGCCGGCGAACAGCCGGATCAGGTCGTCCTCGGCCGAGAGGAAGAATCGGGACTCGCCGGGGTCGCCCTGGCGGCCTGAGCGGCCGCGGAGCTGGTTGTCGATGCGACGGGACTCGTGGCGCTCGGTGCCGAGGATGTAGAGCCCGCCCAGCTCGCGCACCTCGTCGGCCTCGGCCTTGGTCTGGGACTCCAGCTCCGCGGTCAGCTTCTCGAGCTCCTGCTCGAAGCTCTCCGAGCTGGGCTGGATGCCGCGGCGGCTGAGCTCGTGGCGCGCCATCTGCTCGGGGTTGCCGCCGAGCTTGATGTCGACGCCTCGGCCGGCCATGTTGGTCGCGATCGTGACCGAGCCCCTGCGCCCGGCCTGGGCGATCGTCTCGCCCTCGCGCTCGGCGTGCTCGGGCTTGGCGTTGAGGATCACGTGCTCGATCCCCAGCCGCTTCAGCTCGCCCGAGAGCATCTCGGAGGTCTCGACCGAGATCGTCCCCACCAGCACCGGCTGGCCGCTGGCGTTGCGACTGGCGACCTCGCCCGCCACGGCGTTCCACTTGCCCGCCTTCGTCTTGTAGATCGCGTCGTTCTGGTCGGCGCGCACCATCGGCACGTTGGTCGGGATCTCGACCGTCGGCACCTTGTAGATCTTCATGAACTCGGTCGCCTCGGTCAGCGCGGTGCCGGTCATGCCGCTGAGCTTGTCGTAGAGGCGGAAGTAGTTCTGCAGCGTGATCGTGGCGAGCGTCTGGTTCTCCTCGCGGATCGAGAGCCCCTCCTTGGCCTCGATCGCCTGATGCAGCCCCTCCGACCAGCGCCGTCCCTCGAGGATGCGGCCGGTGAACTCGTCGATGATCATCACCTGGCCGTCGACCACGGCGTATTCGGTGTCCTTGTTGTAGAGGGACTCCGCCTTCAGGGCCTGGATCAGGTGGTTGACGAGGGTGCCGTGCTCGCCCAGGTAGAGGTTCTCGACCCCGAGGAACTCCTCGGCCCTCTTCACCCCGCGCTCGGTCGGCGCCACGGTCTTGTGCTTCTCGTCGTACTCGAAGTCGTGCTCGAACTCGGAGGTGTCCTTGGACTCCCCCAGGGACTTCAGCTTCGTCTTCGCCGCCTCGCCCTGCATCTGCTTGGCGAGGCGAGCGAACGTGTAGTAGAGGTCCGCGGCCTGCTCGGGGCGGCCGGAGATGATCAGCGGCGTCCGCGCCTCGTCGATGAGGATGTTGTCGACCTCGTCGACGATCGCGAAGTCGTGTCCGCGCTGGACGCACTCCTCGAGCGAGCCGGCCATGTTGTCGCGCAGGTAGTCGAAGCCGAACTCCGAGTTGGTGCCGTAGGTGACGTCGCAGGCGTACTTCTGGCGGCGGAAGGCCGGGTCGTCGCCCTCCTGAATCGCCGAGACGGTGATCCCGAGCGCGTCGTAGACGGGGGCCATCCACTCGGCGTCGCGGCGGGCCAGGTAGTCGTTGACGGTGACCAAGTGCACGGCGCCGCCGGCCAGCGTGTTCAGGAAGACCGGCAGCGTCGCGGTCAGCGTCTTGCCCTCGCCGGTCTTCATCTCGGCGATCGCGCCCGAGTACAGGACCATGCCGCCGATCAGCTGCACGTCGTAGTGACGCTGCCCGAGTGCGCGCCTGGCCGCCTCCCGGGTCAACGCGAAGGCCTCGGGCAGCAGGTCGTCCAGCGACTCCCCGCCCTTGCCGCGCTCGCGCAGCTTGTCGGCCTCGGTCCTCAGCTCCTCGTCGCTGAGCAGCTCCATCTCCGGCTCGATCTCGTTGATCGAGGAGACGCGCGATTCGTACTGCCTGAACTGCTTCCCCTCCCCCATCCGGAGGGCCTTGTCGAGGATTCCTCTGGCCACGTGGTGAGCGTAGCAACGGGGGTTTCGCGGCCGGACAAGGGAGCTTCCGAGGGCTTCGCCGTGAGCCGGGTTGCCGGCGGCCGCCCACGCAAGTCAGGTGGTGCGGCCCTGCATCTGGGCGGTCGCTCCGGAGTCACCGGCCTGGCCACCCCTGCGCGTCCGCGAGACGACGCGGCGCGCGAGCTTGCGGGCGCGGCGCTTCTCGCGGTGCTTCTTGACCTGGCGGCGGATGTCCTCGGCCAGCTCGTGGATCGAGTGCAGCATCTCGGGCGAGGCCTCCTCGGCGCGCAGCGTGACGCCCTTCAGGTAGAGGGTCGCCTCGGCGACCTCCCGGTCCTTGATCCGGGGATTGCGCTCCTCGCTCAGCTCGACCTCGAGCGTCGCCAGCTCGGAGACCTGCTTGCCCACCCGCTCGAAGCGGCTCACCACCGCCTCGCGGAGATCGTCCGTCACCTCGACGTTCCTGCCCCGCACATCGATCCTCACGGTTCGCTCCTTTCGCTGGGTGAATCCATGGTACGCCCGCCCCTCATCGGGGACAAGGCGGCACGAGCCGCGACCAGGGCGACCACACGCCGGCAGCCGGCGGAGCGCAGGGCGCCCGCGCAGGCGGCGAGCGTGGCCCCCGTGGTGCTGACGTCGTCGACCAGCAGCGCGGCCCTC
>Ga0194128_10008522_pt1 | contig 12933 bp, 17 predicted proteins | sample TA2KigCa65mmetaG_FD_148650 | JGI IMG/M metagenome (GOLD analysis project Ga0194128, IMG submission 148650) | Freshwater microbial communities from Lake Tanganyika, Tanzania - TA2015037 Kigoma Deep Cast 65m | ecosystem: Environmental > Aquatic > Freshwater > Lake | place: Tanzania: Lake...
TGTTGGTTTGCACTTTTCTAACTATTGCTGCATAGCGACGGCTCTCCGTCACCGGACCATCGAATCCAAGAGGTGCCTTGCTCACTTAATTTCTCGTGGTTCGGGCTCCCTAGTTGGACAGTTGGCAGTCGCACGACCGCTTCCAGTGGATTGTGTTCACTCGAGTGTGTTCTCACTTCCATGCAAGTTAGGCCACCGCATCACAAGCATCCACGTCGCGATTCAGCTGTGATACGTACGCTCCACTTGGCTTTGTTGTCACGGCTTAGCTTGCTTGTCGTCGGGGAGGGTGTGCCCGTGCAGGAAGAGGTTGGCCATTCGGATTTCCTCTGTGAAGGTAGGGGCTTGGGTGCGGTGCGGTGAGTCCACGTGTTATTCCCCGTCAAGCCAAGTTGCACGAACGTTGAGCGAAGTCTTGCTTCGTGACAGTACACTAGTTAGTCAAGGTATGTGTGGAGTCTCTGCCGCATTATCAAGTCACCTTCCCAAAGTCAGTGTGCATAGTCTAGTCTACGGCCACCACACAACACCATTGATTGTCAAGTTCTTGCGGTCAGATGCCTTGTGTGGCACACCGCGACAGACCGCCGAGTCGGTCCAGCATGCCTTTTCCCCTCCGTGCAAGGACAGTTTTGTTTAGGTTTCCGGTGCAAGTGTTGCAAGTGCAGTTTTTTTAAGCGCTCAGTTTGCGTCCCCCTTCCCCCCGGGCTACGGCTGTGCAGCTTCTCGTCGCAGAGCACACGGGCCACTCGCACACGCCACATGGCGGAGATGCTGGCAGAGCATTGCCTGACGCCTGGGCTGGATCCAGCTCAAGTGTTGGGCATGGCGGAGACTGGCCACCTCACGGTGCTCCGTGCCCGCACTGACACTTTTGCTTGAGCACGCACGGCCGCCAGTCATGCTAGACTAGTCTAGTCTACGATGAAGATTCCACTTCAAATCTGGTCGAAGTGAAGCGTCATTGTTCTGACAGGGATGTACTTTTTCGGAAGAGGCCGGTTTGAGTGCTTGCACCCTCAAAGCTTCTCTTCGCGAGTCTTGTTTCCTTGTGGCTTGCCTCCTCGAGGCACGCCTCCCCCAGCCACTCGAGGCGGGTTCGTCGAGAAATGAAAGTGGCGTACCGTCGGTATGCAGCAATAGTTAGAAAAGTCCCTCGAGGCTTGCTTTGTCGAGCCTTTGCTTGCCGTTGCTTGACCTTGACTCGGTCGTCGTTGCCTGCGCTCTCAGCTTTGCATCCTTGCTTTGCATCCTTGCCTCCTTGCGGGCGGGGTTGCCGCCAATTCGACACGGTCCTTGCCTCCTTGCGGGCGGGGTTTCCGCCAATTCAATACTTGCCCGGCCAATCCAACACGGCCCCCACAATACGCACGCCTTGAAAGGGCATCGACGATGTGACATTTTTTTTCGATTTTTGTCGGTGTTGCACCGCGACTCCTCGCCCCCATGCTTCATCGATAAAAAAAATGGACCCCGGGGTCCTTTGAAAGGTTCTGTCAATGGCTCCGCTCGGGGGCTACGAAAAAAACGAGGGTCCATAACAAACCGCACGAAGCCAGTTTTTGTTCGTACGACGCCTTCCACTTCCCCATCCCTAGCACTTTTGCCTCAAGCCGCTTGAGTAAAAAGTGCTACGGATTGGGAAGTGGAAGGCGTCGTAGGAACAGAAACGGGCTTGGTGCGGCTTGTTATGGACCCTCGTTTTTTTCGTAGGGTTATGCGGCCGTGCGACCGCCTACTGCAGGCAGTCCAGTTGGTCAGCATCGCGTCGCTCCCGGTGGTCGCCATCACACGGCGCTACCACGAGCTTGCCAAGCAGTTGCATCCGGACAAGTGGGGTGGCCCCGGCGATCTGCCTGAATGCATTCTCAGTACGTGCTTCGCATCCTTTCGCATGCCAAGTTTCTCACAGAGACCTTCAATTGAGTTGAGCAAGTCTGTTTGGCCCGCACCGTGACTTTCCGTGCCGTAAATCACCGTGCCTGCTTTGTGTCCCAAGCGTTGTTGCACAGCATTTGTTCACTGAGGTGAATTTTACCTCAAGTAGTTTAACGCAGTCGTGTTTACCGAACGCATTGTTGATGATCACCGAGCCCAAAGCACATGCTCGGTAACGTGATTGCGGATACGATTCTCAGCGGTACGGAGCAGTTTCACTGTTCGACCAAGTCTATGTTGACTTTTCTAACTATTGCTGCACGCTGACGGGGTGACCTTTTTGTTCGTCGGGCTTGCAGTCGGGATTGCGGGTTCAGTGCGACGTGGCTGAACGGGGCCCGTCGACCACACCTGCAACCTAAGACCCTCGAGCTGTGTTTGCCGGAACGACGTTTGCAAAACGTTCGAGCAATGCGATTTTCTCCGGGGTTTTGTTGTCACGGGCCCAGCGGGCCCTGCTCGCGTGGTGATTTGCACACTGAGAGATTTATGATCTTAGTCTAGCACCACGGGGGCACCAACGGGGGCACCAACGGGGGCACCAACGGGGGTACCAACGGGGGCACCGGCGGGGGCGCCAAATTTTCTGCTGAATCCCCCACTGTAGCCTGTTTGTCGCAGAAATCCAGACTGGATGTGGCCCTCAAAACACAAACGAGGCCGTCAATATGGATCGGTTTGGTGGCGACGATACGTCGAACGATCGACCGCCGGGAACCGTAGTCTTTGATCAGAGCCTCAAGCCGCAATCTACCCCTTGTCTTCTCAAGCACCGTTTCTGCACGGATCCCCCCCCCCAAGTTCACGATGAGTGTCGTCGTGCTTGCTGACGGGTCCTATCGCCGGCGCAAGGGTTGTTGGGCCGCAGCCTCTGTGGACGTGGACCAGACGAACGCAGCGTTGAGCAGCGGTTCATGCGCAGTCATGCCGCGGCGGGCCAAGGACGCTTGGGCGGAGTGCGGGGCCCTCTTGTGCGGCATGAGGCACGCAATGACCGATACTTATCCATACCCACCGGCTTTGCTTGGTTATTCACTACAGCCGCAAAGCGGTCCCGGGGGCTGGTAGCCTTGCACAGGTCTGGCTATCCCCCCGTTGTAAGTCGACCAACGCTGATTTTGTAACCTTCGTGTTCTGTTTTTCAAGAGAAACACCAGGCTGACCCGGCGGGTATGGATAAATACCGCTTGCGTGTGAGGCTTGCCCGCCGTCTAGTGAGTGGCTCTGCTGCCGTCATTGTTGTGATTGACCGTTACGCGATACTGTCAAACCTCCGTTGGGAGGTAGAGGCGAAAGGCAAGATGGCCACGGACCCGGCGTTCAGGGCCTTCGTCCGGCTAGTGCTGGCCGACTTCTTGGAGTCGACCAATGCCCAGGGTGGAGATGCTGCTATCACCATCATGTCCCGCGATCAGGCGGTCAGCCGCGGCGTTGCTCCGGCGTACATCAAACTGAAAAAGTGGCCGCCCCATAGATTGATCCTAAAGGGGAGCTTGCCCAACATGCCGTCGCCAATCGACTTGCTGACCGACGTCGCTGGCACTTCCTGGGAGACACAAGAAGGTGTAACAGAAGCCGTCGATGAAGTCGACGCCGAGTTTTTTCAGCGTCGATTGCATCGCCGGCTGATTTAACATCTTCTTGTGTGCCCTGGCAGGCAAGCTCCAGGCAAGCGTTGAGGTCGGCGACGTCGGCTTGCAGTTGACCTGCAAGGCGGAGCCCGATGTTGGACACACCGAGTTGTTGGAGCTGCGGGCCCGTCGGCTGATTGTCGCGATGCCGCCGCAGCTGCAGCGGCAACATCAGCAGCCCGCGGCAGCAGCTGCAGCAGCTGCGTCAGCCGCAGATGCAGCAGCAACAGTTGCAGCAGCAGCAACTGCAGCAGCCGCTCCCGACTTGCAGCCCGCGGCAGCAGCTGCAGCAACTGCGTCAGCCGCAGATGCAGCAGCAACAGATGCAGCAGCAACAGTTGCAGCTTCAGCATCAGCATCAGCAGCTGCAACAGGTGGCACTTGCCGGACGACGAGGTGGCACTTGCCTTGCTTACCGCCGCCGCCGCCGCCGCCGGCCCAGCAGCCGCAGCCCGTGGAGCGTGAAACGAGACTGGGCCGCTTGAGTGTTCGCATGCAAGAGCACTTAGCCGAGTTCTGATGCATGGTGCTTTGTTTTTGTTTAGTGTTTTTGGTTTCAAGACAGTTGTTTTGTTTTTTGTTGTCCTGGGCCGCCTGAGTGGTCGCATGCAAGAACACGTTAGCAGAATGTGCCCTGTGTCCCGGAATCGTGCAGCTGTGCTGTGCCTCGTTTTTGCGTTGCTCTGGTCTTGTGTGTCCAGTAATCGCGCAGATGTGCTGTGCCTCGTGATAAGCAGAGCGAATTTAAGAAAACGCCTTCGGGGTTGGCCCGGTGCGCCGCCGGTGTCTGACAAAGAAACGGTTTCCGGCCACGCCCGCGAAGGTGGCGTTTTTGCATGGTCCGTGTGTTGTCGATTGCTTTGTCGCTGTGTGTACATGACGACGTGGACCATTTGGGGTGGTGCGTATAAAAAAAAAAGAAATCCCAGGAGAACTCGTCTACAGCTCCAAATGACAGCTTGGAGCTCGTGTCCCCCGGCGGTGGCACATAATAATATCAAGTCACATGCGGAGAAATTTGGCAATTTACAAAAACAAACTAATGACCAGTTACGAAAATATAGGGGCGGACTCCCGATCCGTTGCGGCCCAATCCGTCAGCACCAGGGTCTGACGAAACCGTGGTCTTAGACCGCCCCGATACCGCCGCCCCGGGTGCTCGGCACTTGGCTGAAATATGCCAGCCCGGGTTTTAGTGTTGTACCAAGGTGGGCAGTCAACACTGACCGTCTCTGCCAGGCAATGCGTTCGTGTGCTTGAAAGCCGCCTACGACACGATGTGCCATCCGGATCGGCCTGCTCGATACATGCAGCGGGCGGCACAAGAGGAGGCGCACCGTTGGCTGCGACGGTCAAGCGTGCGATCGAACCATGCACTTGACAAAGCTAGATTTTAGTCCTGTCGAGAACAGGTTTCTACAACTGGAAGTCGGATGCAGGACGGAACGGCTCACGCGGTGCCACAACTTAACTGGGTTGTCGTTTATTTGTTGGGAGTGCTCTTTGGGAGCCCACGGCTCTGTCGCGACTCAGTGTGTGCTGCAACCGCTGCTCGATGCCAGGCGGCGGAGCGTCGTCGCGACATGGATGCAGAACGCCAACGCATCCGCGACGCAGCTCGTGCTGCCCAATCGAGGGCAGTCGCAGCAACAGAGGCTCGCCGGAAAGAGCAGCTGGATGCCCGCATCGCGGCCAAGGACCGGGAGCTGGCCAATGACGGCGGCTGGGGTGCCCGGCAGGATTTGACCTTGTCTCGTCAGTTGCGGTTAGCAATTTTCTATGTGGCTGGTGTGGCAGTGCGTATTGTCACAATGTTTCTCACCATCAGAGCTTTGTCTACAGCTAAACTAGTCGAGTGCAGTCATTTCTTGCCGCTTCATGTCGCGAGGATGCTCCGTCAAGTCCTCGCGAGTTCACACCCTCGGATCACGTGAAAATCGTGCGTCGGCAGTTCAAGGTGCGTGCAAGTTCATCGAAGATCGCAGAGTCTATCAAGTCAAGTCTAGTTCGAGTCAAGGTATTGAGCAGATGTTGACAGCACAGGGTGTGATCTGACATCGTTTCTTGCTCACAGTTGGAATCGTTGTTGTTTTTGTTTTGTCGGCCACGTCAGGTAACCATGTACGATCGCAGCCGGATCTTCGCATCGACAGTCATCGGCTGGCTTTCGAAAGCCGAGACAGCGGCTCACGTCTTCGCGACGCTGGTTCGACGTGTGTGCTCAATGCATCCATCGTGTGTCATTTTTACGTTGCGGGGCAAGCGAAAAGGTGTGGGTACCTCGACTGATGCATCTGTCATGTTCCACGCTCTGGCAAGCTTTTGTCCATGCTTGGTTTTTGTCTGAACGATCTATAATGCAAGTCGCGACCCCGTCGGCAAGCGTGAGACTGAGAAATGGCAGTCGGCAAGCGATGGTTGTAAAAGTAGACTAGAGCAGTCGAACCATCTCGAAGGACCAAGGTTGAAACCGGTTCCGTCGTCCGGCGGTCGTTTTGAAACCGGTTCCGTCGTCCGGCGATCGTTTCCGGCGATATTGCACGACAGGTGGTGGAGCACGTTGCACGCCCAATGCTTCTGATGCACGCTTGATTAGCTTTCAGCGACGTCACTTTGCAGTGTCAGGTCGACGAGGAACTGGCGCAATTTGACCGTGGTGCTTCGCACAGGTCGAAGTTGTACGAGGTTGGCCAACTTGCACATTAACGTGCAATGACCAGTGCTCGCACTAGCATCAAGACAGCACTTTTTCGTCATCTTTGCGTGATCCTTTCACGCGTGCTGCATTATTTCTCTGTCTAGTCTAGTTTGATACTTTTGGCTGCCGTGTGCTTGGCCCGACAGGTGCGATCTTTCAGGGCTGCTGGCACCATCAAGAAGACAAGAGATCGCTTGATCGACGCATTGTTTGGTGAAACATGCGAGCAGTTTGAGAGTTACCTCACCGCGGTGGTTCACCACGCCACCTTGAAGGACGTCTGTCGCGTTTTACATAATCTAAAGTGATCCACGTTCGTGACCCAGATCACCCTTGTTGCAAAGCTATGACACAAGACTCGCAGAGGTCCGATACTCCGCAGTTATTGTAGATTGGTCGGAGCTCGGTTGGGTTTTGCACAGGACCCTTCATCGTGTGCGGCTGCGAGTTCCTCCGAACCTGCGAGCTCGTCTGCACAGGCAGAAGTGAAGGACTTGTACAACGCCAGTGCGGTAGTTTGCGGGCCGACAAGCGATAAGCCACAGCCCTAGAGTACCGTTCAGTTTTGACATTCGTCGATGTTCAGGCTTCATGTGACGACCAAACGTGGCAGTAAGCTAGTCTGAGCACGGGGGCCAGGAAGGTGCCGGAGTATCGGCCAGAGGCGAAACCTAGACTACACTCAATGTCGGCTTTCCCAATTTACCGGCCAGTGTTGCATATCGACGGCACGCTGCTTAGTCAAGTGATGGCGTGAATTACGTTGACGCACTAGTGCTGATCTTGCCGAGTTCAGCGTGTTGTCCAATAGAGGGCGGCCGCACACACTAAGTGTGGGCAGACAGATTCTCATTCAACATGTTTGGCCAGGCATAGTAGTCTACGTAGTCTTCGGGAAGCACAGTCATGATGATTATCAACAGTGTGCAGTCGATTTTGGTGTGTTTTGCACTTTTCTAACTATTGCTGCATACCGACGGCAGTGCACTTTGATTGCGGGCCGACAAGCGATAAGCCACAGCCCTAGAGTACCGTTCAGTTTTGACATTCGTCGATGTTCAGGCTTCATGTGACGACCAAACGTGGCAGTAGTCTAAGCTAGTCTGAGCACGGGGGCCAGGAAGGTGCCGGAGTATCGGCCAGAGGCGAAACCTAGACTACACTCAATGTCGGCTTTCCCAATTTACCGGCCAGTGTTGCATATCGACGGCACGCTGCTTAGTCAAGTGATGGCGTGAATTACGTTGACGCACTAGTGCTGATCTTGCCGAGTTCAGCGTGTTGTCCAATAGAGGGCGGCCGCACACACTAAGTGTGGGCAGACAGATTCTCATTCAACATGTTTGGCCAGGCATAGTAGTCTACGTAGTCTTCGGGAAGCACAGTCATGATGATTATCAACAGTGTGCAGTCGATTTTGGTGTGTTTTGCACTTTTCTAACTATTGCTGCATACCGACGGCAGTGCACTTTGATTGGGCATGCATGGCCAGCACTTCCAGGTTCAAGAACCCCGGGTTCGTTGATGTAGTCCATTCGGTCACAGTTCAGTTCGCACACAGGAATGCCACACGACTCAGTCAAACGTGGCTGCTTTCTTCTCCAAGTTCAGTGGTGCTGTCGTGCCGCCTTTGCCTCCGCCCGCTGACGGTCCACCGCCGGGCACTCATAGATGCTTCGTCAAGTCAGTCTGGTTTAAGTTCCTTTCCACGGTTCTTGCTTTGCGATGCATTCCAATCCAGTAAAGTGGCCGCGCATCCGTGACCATCTTCCACGGAGTGCTCTGTGCTCGTGCGATTCGTTGGCATAGGACACGTTCTTCACCAAATGTTTTTTGTCAGTCAGCTCCATGCTTGTGTGTGAGGTGTCGTGTTGATGAAGAGAGTGGTAAACAATCGTGTTCCAAGTTGCTCAAGATTGCTGGAGCTCGGGTGCTCTCCAAAAGCACGGAGGCTTCGCCCCCTGCCTTTCAGCGGTTTCTGGTTCGTGTGGTGTACAATGCCTTGCAAAAGTGCCCTCACCTTGCCCGGAAACGCCAGCCAGCAAGCCAGAAGCACTATTGAGCAACCTCGGATACAACGATCGCGCTATGTTCCGTCGTTGCTGACCTCAGGGGATGATGGTGCTGACATTACTTCGCGGTGGTTGACGCAACGGAAGCGTCCGGAGAATCCTTTGTCGGAGATCAACGTACGTATTGGTCACAACTTACTTGATCATTTCAAGGATTGGGTGTTGCGTGGCAGCCGTCACTGTACAACTCCAGGCTTCGTTTGCTATCAGTGTTCGTTTTTAACGAGGCGAAACCATTGCACAACCCGCCAGTTTAGTCTAGTCTAGTTCAACAGTGCGTGATCGCATGCAAGCACATTGAAGGGTCGGTCTTTGTGCTTAGTCTAGTCTAGTTGACCTGCTTGATTGAGATTTCTCGCTGCACCTAGTCTAACACTATCCTCTGCAGGAGCGAGGCAGCACTTCACCTCTTCGTGCCTTTATGCTCGCATCAAAACATGCAGCGGGCATCTTCCGCGTCCAGCACTTGTTCATCGGCTCGATGGCACAAGCAAGCGAAGCAGCATCTGATCGTTTGTTGTGTGTCGTCGGGATGCTGGAGTCCATGCCCGGTGTCCAGCGTGCAGACGCCCACGTGCCTCAAGATGCTCGAGACTTGCTCTCTCGGTGCTCTTGTGTGTAATACGCTACAGAGATCGTCATCACGTTTGTTTTTGTTGATCAGAAGCACAGTGGGCCCGTTGCAGGATCATGTTGATGTGGGTTTGTTGTTCTTCAGCACAGGTCAACATTATTCTGTTGTGTGTTCACTCCAACCAAGCAGTCACCCTTACCGAATAGATTGTTGACGAACGACGAGTCTTGCGTGCAAGCTTGGTGACGTGAGTGTACTAAGTTCATGTTCACTCGAACTCCAACTAGGCGAGTTTAGTCTAATGCGGTCATGTTTTCCGAACGCATTGTTGACGAATGCCCGGCTACGATTCTCAGCAGCACGTTGCTCGTCCGAGTCGACTTCGACTTTTCTAACTATTGCTGCACGACGACGGGTGGACCCCCACATCGCACCCTAGATCACCATGCACCGTGTTCCTTTTGTGTTGCAAGCTCTGTTGTGCAGCATTTGTTCACCAGGTTGACTGGACATGCGGACGGCGCAGTGGTTACTTACACGTACATCACGTACGACAGAGCTGCAACAGGTGAGACCACCACTACCAAGGTGGACGGTTCGTGTGTGCGGCTGGGGACCATCACTCGCAAGTTGGCAACCGAGAACGCCTTCACCATATTAGAGGCAAGCCGCGTAATGCATGACAGCACGACGCATTCAAATCCGACTCAAGCTCTTGCGTGACAGCACAATCGATTCAGCCTTTCCTAACAATTGCTCCACGGCGGTTTGGTTTCCCATCCCAATTCTCTGTGTACCATAGATCGACATGCTTCCATTGTGTGGACAACTCTGATGTGCTTGGCTTGTCTTGTTATCAAGAGTGTTTCCTTTCGCTGTAGTGTGTTGGGGCAGTCTCGCGCTCAGGCTGGGGCCATCAGTGCACACCTGCGAGCCCGCCATCGTTTGCGGCAGAGTCTCTTGACCAAGGCGTCTTTTCTCACACCAACACCCGCTGTGGATTCTGACGATTGCACAATGACTGCCGATGTTGGAGACGACGCTCGGTTTGTGATGCTCACCGTGCAGCCGGACGGAAGGTTCCAGAGTTATCGTACCAACTTGTTGCAGGCAAGATACTTAGTCTAGTCTAAGTTGAGTCTTGTTCAGTATGGTTTCGTTTCGATGCAATGCAAGATGCATCGACCTTGGTTGTCAATCTGTTGATCGTTCCTCAACGAAGCAGAAGCGGTTATTCTAGTTTCAACTTTGCAGCTTTATTTGTCTTCACCTTCCACGCACGTCGAATCCAGACCACGATTGTAGTTAGCAACCTCGTTCACACTCGTCTAGTCCAGTCTGGTCATGTCCACCAGGTGCTTGTTTCGCTGTTTGGGCTCGTCGTCGGAGCCTGACAGCTACAGACGACGGGCACGTAATTCCTTCGGGGTCGCGACCGATAAGTGGGCAGCGGATCACGAGCTGCAGTTGGCCAAGCTCTTTGCAGAAGTGTTGGCATGCCACCTCCGCTTCACCGGACACTTGGACGACGTGAGCCGCCTGATGGTGGGATCTTACTCCCCGGACCCTGGTGTGGTCAGCACCAGTCTACGACGTAACACACGTTCGATGTTACGGTGATGCCAGTTGACTCGCGAAGTCAGGTTATTCGCGAGGTGAGAACCCGGCTGCCCCCGGGGGGAGGGTGGGGGCCAGAAGGAGGGAGCTTGTTCACCGCAGAACACACAGTGGGGCTCGTGGACGTGAAGCAAGTAGTGCTCGTTTGATTAGAAAGTTGGTCCCCAGACTCACACGCCTCATGAGTTCAAATTTGTGAGTGCAAGTTGTACAGGACTTCGGGGACGTTGAGGCGATAGCGCGGTGGCTGGGCGTGGGAATCCACATCTCAGTTTGTGAGTCGGTCTTGTTGGATATGTGCGAGCACCAGCCGCCTCGCAGCTTCGTAGTCGGCGATGGAGCCATATTGTGCCACGTTCGGTTCAGATGGATTGCCGGCGACGACGGCCATCATGGGCAGAGTGGATACAGTGTTCTATCGCAATCCACACTTAGTCCAGACATCTTGACGTGCATGTGTGTTGAAAGACTCTGCCGCTTGGGTGCCACGTCCCTTGCTGGCTTGCGACGCACAGCCCACAACTCCGCAAGTTAGGTTGGATACGTTGGGGCCTTTGTAACAGTCATGTAATTTTGGGTAACTTGCGGTGTAGTTTTGTGTAGTCTAATTGTTCGTGAAATTTCGCATACTGGTGTGTTTCTTCGGGAGTGTAAAAGTGTGCAGGTTGTATTGTCGCACAGGCACCGAAAGACCCAGACGATAGGTTGTCTTGCTATTGGCAAGTTAGTTTCTGGGTTTGCGTGTGGGTTTGCCAGGCGGCATGTGCGGCCACTACGACTTGCTTCTTCCGGATCAGTTTGGCGATGTTTCAGTGCCGCTGCCGATCCCGAGACACGAAGTGTGTCCTCGAGTGAATCTGCCGTTGGAAGCATGCCCATCAGTTCCCACGGTGTTCGGAGCGTGGTGTCGCACCGAGCAGCAGTTGACTTCACCGACTGACCAAGCAGAAGCAATTGAGTCACCGCCTCATGTGGGATACCCGTACGCAGCGGCTGCCTTCGCAGGGGAGTATTCAGGCTTGCCGCGCGTCCATTGTAGTAGTAGTCTAGTCTATATCCAGCCACACAGAATCCAGTCATCTGTTGTGTGCACAGATCTCGAAGGCCATCGTTAACCATTCACTTTTCTAACTGTTGCTGCATGCCGACGGTGTGGCGTTGAATTGACACCAATGTATTGGTTTCCAACATCTAGGACACACTTGATGCCAATGCTGACACCCCGTGTATGCTTCATGTTGTCGAACTGCCGACTTGCTCACTCCAATGTTGTGTGAGTGCACTTGACACAGGGATTGCATCACCGACGCCTACGCCACGTGCCTGCACCACAATTCCTGTCGGTGATCGCTTGTTGCACACAACATTGAGTCCATTGTAAGTCACAGAGACAGTTTGGGGTAGACAACTCGCCACATTGGAGGTCGGATTACAACCGTCATGCTGCTACAATCTCAGGCGACAAGTAGAGTAATCAAGCGGCCCAGATGCATCGTAGAAGCACAATTTGGTAGCCGGTCTGACTCCATCTGACCGACCATGGCTAGCGAATTCATTGTGAGTGGCAACGTGGCGACAGCAGATCACACGTGACCATTGCCGACTTTTCTGTTTTTGCTGCACACCGAAGTCGAGTCACGACTTGCGTTTGCACTTCATGGTCCTTCGTTCGGACTAGTCTAGTCAAACGATGTTGCAACTTTCGCACGCGGAGGCTTCACTTCGCCGCTTTCTTCCAGATGCTCCGCCACGTCGCCAGTTAGTTCGGGCAAATCACGTCAGGTTTCTCCGATTGGTTCAGGCTTACCGACTCGAGATACACGTTTCCATTATCTTATGTAAGTGCGGACCGCACTCAGCCAACGCTCGGGTCGGACTTGCTGTGTCGACGGGCGACGTGTTTGTGAGTGATAGCGGTCTCCGTTGTTCGGTGGTTTGACTCACTTTTCGGGCGGTCACCAGACTGTTTCGTCGAACTCGCCAACGGCTTCACACATTGAGTCTCACATTCGCACGTGAACGCTTGATTTGTCAACTATGTGATGTTTGAACATTGTCTAAGTCCACATGATTTGATGGTTTTCCGTGCAACCATTGCTTTCGCGAGGCTCTTGCGTTGCCGTTGCCACGGAATTATTGCCCGGTGTCAATGTTCATCGTGCCGGCAGTCAAGTGGTTGTGCACTTCGGGTTGCCAAGCACTCCGCAGCCGCTGTCTTGGACAGTCAGCACGCCCGCACCGCTGACACCAGTGGCACCTGCAGCGGCACGCACTCCGCGGCCGCAGTTTGGGGGGCACGCAGTCAGCACGCCCGCACCGCTGACACCAGTGGCATTTGCAGCGGCAAGCACTCCGCGGACGCAGTTCGGGGGGCACGCAGGCAGCACGCCCGCACCGCTGACA
>Ga0194128_10008527_pt1 | contig 12930 bp, 10 predicted proteins | sample TA2KigCa65mmetaG_FD_148650 | JGI IMG/M metagenome (GOLD analysis project Ga0194128, IMG submission 148650) | Freshwater microbial communities from Lake Tanganyika, Tanzania - TA2015037 Kigoma Deep Cast 65m | ecosystem: Environmental > Aquatic > Freshwater > Lake | place: Tanzania: Lake...
GAGCTCTGGCGGCGGCGGTGCCGGCGCCGGCTTCGCCGTCTTGACGAGCCGCGGCGGTCCCAACACCGGCGTCGTCGGCTTCGGCGGCTCGACCTTCCGGGCCGGCGCGGTCTTCTTGCCGCCCCGGGCCGGCGCGGGCGCGTCGGCGAACATGTCGCCGCCCGGGAGGGCGACGTTGCGCTGCCGGGCGACGCGTTCGACGAACGAGCGGGCGACGACCTCCTCGATGGTGCTCGAGGCGCTCTTCAGCTCGATGCCGTGGTCGCGCTTGAGCAGCGCGAGCACCTCCTGGCTCGTCGTCCCGAGCAGCTCCGCGACCTTGTAGATCCGAACAGTGGCCAAACGTTATTCCTCTTGAACCTTAGCCGGTTCGTCTTCCGCCGCGGCCGCCTCGCCCTCGTCGGCCGGCGCGGCGGGTGCCGCCTGTGCGTCTTCCGCGTCCGCCGACAGGTCTTCCGCGTCGGCCGACAGAACGGCGTCTGCGTCCGCGGCCTCGCCTTCGCCCTCGCCGATCTCGAGCGCGCCGAACTGCGCCTCGACTTCCTTGCGCTTCTCTTCCTCGCTCTTGATGTCGATCCGCCACCCCGTCAGCTTGGCGGCGAGCCGCACGTTCTGCCCCTTCTTGCCGATCGCCAGCGAGAGCTGCTTGTCCTCGACGACGACCTCCATGACGCGCTCCCTGTCGTCGATGATGGAGACGCGCTGCACCTTGGCCGGGCTGAGGGCGTTGGTCACGAACGCGACGGAGTCGTCGGACCACTCGACGATGTCGATCTTCTCACCGCGGAGCTCGCGGATGATCGCCTGGACGCGCGTGCCCTTCATGCCGACGCAGGCGCCCACCGGGTCGACGTCGCGCTCGCGCGAGTAGACGGCCACTTTGGCGCGGTCGCCCGCCTCGCGGACGGCGCCGCGGATCATCACCGTGCCGTCGTAGATCTCGGGGACCTCCTGCTCGAACAGCTTGATGAGCAGCGCCGGATCGGTCCGCGACAGCACGATCTGCGGCCCCTTGGCGCTCCGGTTGACGCCCTTGATGACCGCGCGCAGGCGCTCGCCGGGGCTGTAGCTTTCGGCCCGCGACTGCTCCTTGCGCGGGAGGACCGACTCGATGCGGCCGATCTCCACGATGAGATCGCCGTTCTCGAACCGCTTGACCGTGCCGTTGATGACCTCCCCGACTCGCTGGTTGTACTCGGCGAAAATGTTCTCGCGCTCCGCCTCGCGCACCTTCTGGAAGATGACCTGCTTGGCCGTCTGCGCCGCGATCCGGCCGAGCACGTCGGTGCGCTTGGGGAACTCGATCTCCATGTCGACCTCGGCCTCGTCGCCGTAGAGCTCCTGTGCCTCCTTCAGCGAAATCTGCGTGGCCGGGTCGGTCACGTCCGCGACGATGTGCTTGACGGCGAAGAGGTCGACCTGGCCGGTGTCCTGGTTGAACCGCGCCTTCAGGTCCTCGTGCGTCTCGCTCGTCTTGTAGTACTTCCGCGACGCGGTCAGGACGGCGTCCTCGATCGCCGTGATGATCGTTTCGGGCTCGATCCCTTTTTCCTTGGCGAGCGCCTCGATGGTCTGCATCAACGGGTTTGCCATCTCTACCGCTTTCATCAGAATTCGACTTCCAGGCGGCCGCGGGTAATCAGCCTGAGCGGCAGGCGATGCATCCGGCCGTTCGGCGCCTCGAGCAGCACGTCGGCGGCGTTCACGCCGCGCAGCCGTCCCTCGAACGCCTTCTGGTTGTCCACCGGCTCGGCGAGCACGACCTTCGCCAGACGACCGGCGAACCGCTCGTAGTCGCTCGGTTCGCGCAGCGGACGATCGAGCCCGGGCGACGAGACCTCGAGCGTGTACCCAAACGGGAGCGGGTCTTCGACGTCGAGAATGGCGCTCATCTCCCGGTTCACCTGCTCGCAGTCCTCGATGCCCACGCTCTCCTCCGGCGTCGCCGCCGGGCCGGGCCGATCGATGATCACCCGGACCACATGTCCCGCGGCCTCCCGGCGGCTCTGGACGTCCCAGACGCTCAGGCCGTGCGAGACGGCCACGCGCTCCGCTATCGCCCGAATCTGCGCCAACGGCTCCATCTCCCGCGTCCGTTCGCGGCGGACCCCGGTCCATCCGCCCAAATAAAAAAAGTGGGCACGGGCCCACTTGGAGTAGTACTCCGCCTAGGTGACGACCCTTCAGGTTATCACATTCCTCTCGAGGGCGCGAGCGGCCGCGCGACGAGGTCGTAGTCGCGACTGCCGACGATTTCGACCTCGAGCAGCGCACCGGCCGATACCCCCGCCGGGTCGCACTCCGTGAGGTAGACGACCGGGTCGATGTCGGGTGCCTGTCCCTCGAGGCGCCCCCGCAGCACGAGCGCATGCTCGGCCGACGGCCCGTCCACGAGCAGCCGCGCCCGGGTGCCGCGGCGCGCCGCGTGCGCCCGGGCGACGATCCGCCGCTGGGCGCGCATGAGCCGGGCCCGACGCGCCCGCTTCACGGCGGGGGGCACGTCGTCCGGGAGGGCGTGCGCCGAGGTGCCCTCCTCGTGCGAATACGTGAACGCGCCGACGTGGTCGAACCGGACCGCCTCGACGAACCGCAACAGGTCGTCCATGTCGCGGTCGGTCTCGCCGGGGAAGCCCACGATGAAGGTGGTGCGGAGCGCGACCCCGGGCAGCCGCGTGCGGATGCGATCGAGCAGCCGCTCGTAGGTCGCGCGCGTGCCCGGGCGCTTCATGCGCGCGAGCACGGCGTCGGAGGCGTGCTGCAGCGGCAGGTCGATGTACCGGCACACCTTCTCGCTCTCGCCGATCGCGTCGAGCACCTCGTCGCCGATCGTGGTGGGATAGAGGTAGAGCATCCGGATCCAGACGAGCCCGTCGACGCGGTTCAGGTCGCGAAGCAGGCGCGCGAGCGCGCCGCGCTCGCCGCGGTCGTTGCCGTAGAACGTCGTGTCCTGCGAGATGAGCAGCAGCTCCTTGACGCCCTGCGCCGCCAGCCGCTCCGCCTCGCGCAGGATCGACGCCGCCGGACGGCTCCGGTAGTGGCCGCGGAGACGCGGAATGATGCAGAAGGCGCACTTGTAGTCGCACCCCTCCGCAACTTTCACGTAGGCGTAGTGACGGGGCGTCGCGAGCAGCCGTGGCGTGTCCGCGTCGTAGATGTAGGTCGGCAGATCACGGGACCCGGGATCCGGGGGCCGGGATCCGGGGTTCACGGGTTCGCCGGTCGAGCGCAGCAGCGGAACCGTCCGGATCGCGATCCCGGCGTCCGCCTCCCGGATCCCGGATCCCGGGTCCCGGGTCCCGAACGCGGCCGCGACCTGCGGCACCTCACCGGTGCCGATAATCGCGTCGATCTCCGGAATCGCCGCGCGCAGCTCGTCACGGTAGCGCTCGGCGAGGCACCCGGCGACCACGAGCGTCCGGCACGTGCCGCGCTTCTTGTGCTCGGCCATCTCCAGGATGGCGTCAATCGACTCCTGCTTCGCCTTGTCGATGAACGCGCAGGTGTTGACGATCAGGACCTCGGCCTCTGCCTCGTCGCGGGTGAGCTCGTGCCCGGCCTGCTGTGCGAGCCCCAGCATCACCTCGGAGTCGACGAGGTTCTTCGGGCAGCCGAGCGACACCATGCCAATCTTCATGCGATCGATCCGCGGAGTCGTGACGACGGATGTCCTCCCACCTGTAAGGATACTCGACGGATAATCGTCAGCGGCCTATGTCCATGCCAGACCACGCCGACGTCTCGACGGTGCTCAAGGGAGCCATCCCGACCGGCCGCACGGTGACGGTGCGCGGCTGGGTCCGGACCCGGCGCGACTCGAAGGCCGGGGTTTCGTTCGTTCATGTCCACGACGGATCCTGCTTCGCCCCGCTGCAGGTCGTGGCGCCCGCGGCGCTGCCGAATTACGAGAGCGAGATTCGTCGGCTGACGTCGGGGTGCTCGGTGGTCGCCACCGGCACGGTCACGGCCAGCCAGGGCGCTGGGCAGGCCGTCGAGCTGCTGGCCGCCGCCGTCGAGGTGGTCGGCTGGGTCGAGGATCCCGAGGCCTATCCGATCCAGCCCAAGCGCGCCTCGTTCGAGTATCTCCGCGAGGTGGCGCACCTCCGGCCCCGGACGAACACGCTCGGCGCCGTCGCGCGCATCCGGCACTGCCTCAGCCTGGCGATCCACCGCTACTTCCACGAGCACGGGTTCTTCTGGGTCCACACGCCCATCATCACGGCGAGCGACGCCGAGGGCGCGGGCGAGATGTTCCGGGTCAGCACGCTCGATCTGGCCAATCTCGGCGCGGTTCCCCGGACGCCCGACGGCCGCGCCGACTTCGGCCGGGACTTCTTCGGCCGGGAGGCCTTCCTCACCGTCAGCGGCCAGTTGAACGTCGAGACGTACTGCTGCGCGCTCTCGAAGGTGTACACCTTCGGGCCGACGTTCCGCGCCGAGAACAGCAACACGAGCCGCCATCTGGCGGAGTTCTGGATGGTGGAGCCCGAGGTCGCGTTCGCGGACCTGGCCGCCGACGCCGATCTCGCGGAATCGTTCCTCAAGTACATCGTCACGGCCCTGCTCGAGGAGCGTGGCGACGACCTGAAGTTCTTCGCCGAGCGCATCGACAAGGACTGCATCCGGCGCCTCGAGGCGTTCGTCGGCGCCGCCTTCGAGCGCATGTCCTACGGCGATGCGATTGCCGCGCTGGAGAAGAGCGGCCGGACCTTCGAGTTCCCGGTCGGGTGGGGGATGGACCTGCAGTCGGAGCACGAGCGCTGGCTGACCGAGGAGCACGTCAAGGGCCCGGTGGTCGTGATGAACTACCCGAAGGCGATCAAGGCCTTTTACATGCGCCTGAACGACGACGACCGGACGGTCGCGGCGATGGACGTGCTGGCGCCGGGAATCGGCGAGATCATCGGCGGCTCGCAGCGCGAGGAACGGCTCGACCGCCTCGACCGGCGGCTGGCGGAGATGGGTCTGGATCCGCAGGCGTACTGGTGGTACCGCGACCTGCGGCGGTTCGGCACCGTGCCGCACGCCGGCTTCGGGCTGGGCCTGGAGCGGACGCTGCTCTACGCAACCGGGATGGCGAACATCCGCGACGTGATCCCCTTTCCGCGCACGCCGGGGCACGCGACGTTCTAGGTGTTTCCCTCGTCTCTGGTCTTTTGGGCCTTTCGTCTCCCGTCGGTCGTCAGGAAGCGCGGACGAGAGACCAGAGACCAGAGACCAGAGACTAGAACGTCACGAACGTCTGCTCGAGGCGCTCGCGGGCGGCGGCGGCGCGCCGCAGCACCTCGATCGGGTCGCCGGTGTCGGCGACCTCGAGCATCAGCAGCCCGTCATAGCCGATCTTCTGGGTAGCCATCATGGCGGCGTCCCAGTCGATCGCGGCCGCGTACGGGACCAGGTGCTCGTCCTCGCGCCCATGGTTGTCGTGCACGTGGGTCGTCCACAGGTGGCCCGACACCGCCTCGATGGCCTCGCCGAGGTCGCCCATCAGATGCGCGTGCCCGTAGTCGAGGCAGACACCGACGTCGATCCCCTCGAGCTGTTCCTCGACGAGCTCCACGAGCGCTTCGGGGCGCGAGAGCGCGTTCGGGATGACCTCCACCGCCACGCGCACGCCGACCGCGGCGGCCAGCGCCGCGGTCTCCTCCAGGCTGCGCCGCGCCGCACCGGGGTCGTTGTCGCCAGACGCCTGCTGTGCCTCGGACGGCACGCCGAGGTGTACGACCAGGAAACGGCAGGGCAGGCGACGCGCCAGCTCGATCGCCGCCCGGGTCTCGGCGACCGCCGCGGCGCGCCGCGTCTCGTCGCTCGACGCGCTTGACAGCGGCCCGACCCACCGGCCGCGCCTGAAGCCTTCGCAGATGGGGGCGTGCATCGAGTGCAGCTCGAGCCGGGTGTCCGCCAGCCATTCGCCGAGCGCGGCAATGGCCCGCTCGTCGTGGTAGTCGAAATGCGAGCGCGTCGCGAACAGCTCGATGGCCTCGAAGCCGTGCGCGGCGACGTGCACGAGGTGGTCGCGCGTCAGCCGCGACTTGTGGAAGAGGTGCGTCGAAACGCCGAAGCGACGGTCAGCCAAACACTCAATGCTAGCGCACTTCCTCCAGATGCCAGGCCAGCAGTTCGCGGAGCCGGCCGAAGCGCTCGTACCGCGCGAGATTGTCGCGCACGTAGGCCAGCGTGCGCGGCATGTACTGGATGTAGACCGTGTTGCCCCGCGCCGTCGTCTGATAGCCGAACGTGCCGAGCGCCTTCAGGTTCCGCTGGAGCGCCATCAGGTCGAAGCGCCGGCGGAAGTCGCGGTCGTCCACCTCCCGCCCGGCCAGGAAGAACGCCATCAGCTCGTCCACCTGCGCCTCGGTGAAGTCGACGTAGGAGTCGCGCAGCAGCGAGGCGAGATCATAGGTATCGGGCCCCATCCGCGCGTCCTGGAAGTCGATGATGTAGAGGCTGCCGCGGTGCACCATCAGGTTGCGGCTGTGGTAGTCGCGATGGCAGAGCACGCGCGGCTCGGCCGCCAGCTCCCCGGCAATGGCGGCCCACTCGCCGGCGAGCGCCTCGCGCGCGGCCGCCGTCAGCACGGCGCCGCGGTACGCCTCGAGAAAGTGCTTCGTGAAGAACTGCAGCTCCCACGTCAGCTTGTCCGGGTCGAAGGCGATCCCGTACGGAACGTAGGCCGGCGACGCCAGCTCGCGGCCGCGCCGCTGGACGGTCGTGATGAAGCCCACCGCCTCCCGGTAAATCGCCGCGTGCGCCGCGGCCGGCGCCGCGCCCACGTGCGCCTGGAGCGTCACGTCGCCGAGATCCTCGAGCGCGATGATGCCGAGCGGGTCGGAGTGGCAGAGCACGGCCGGCACCGGCACGGGCATCGCGCTCAGCAGCCGCGCGACGTTGACGAACGGCAGCGTCTCGAAGGCGATCGGCCCCGGATGGACGGCGAGCACCTGCGAGGGAGCGTCGCGCAGCAGCACACGGAAGTACTGCCGGTCCGAGGCGTCGCCGGTGAGCGGGACGATCCGCGTGGTGCGCGCGCGCAGCCCCGTGTCGGCGAGAAAGCGATCGATGCGGGTGCGCGCGCCCGGAGAACGTTTGACTCCCACGTCGACTCCCAATCCGGTTCCCCGAGGCCGTTTACGGGTTCTGGGCGTCGGGCGCCGCGCGTTGGGCGTTGGCGATCGCCGCGACGGCGAGATCGCCGACGCGCCGTTCGCCCGGTGCCAGCGCCGGCTCGGCGGGCCGCAGCATCATCCCGGTCCAGGAGGTCCCGTCCGGCACGCGCGCGCCGTCGGCGACGATGCAGCCCTGCAGCGAGACGCCGGCGCCCACCGTGACGTCGTCCCAGAGCACCGACCGATCGACGTGGGCGGTGGCGTCCACGCGCGTACGCGCGCCGTGGAGCGCGCCGCCGTCCCGCGCGGCGACGTGCAGCGCGCTCTGCAGATAGTCATTCGGCGTGCCGATGTCGAGGAACGCGGCGTCGGTGACGAACGCCCGCACGGCGCCCGGCCGACGTCGCATGAGGCCGGGGTAGACCTCGCCCAGGCTCTCCGCGACCGCGCCTGGCGGCACCGACGCAAACGCCTCGGCCTCGGCGACCTGGACGCCGACGAAGTGAAACGGTGCGCGGGTGCTCGATGCGACGGCGCCGCGGCCGCGGAACCCGGTCACGGCCCCGCCGTCTTCGACGAGCACGCTGCCGTACTTCTCCGGCTCGACCTGCGGCACGACCGCCATCGTCACGAGCGCGCCCCCGCGCCGGTGCGCGTCGACCAGGGCGGCGGCGTCGAGGTCGGCGAGCGTGTCTCCGTTGACGATGAGGAAGGTCGTGTCGCCGAGGAGCGGCAACGCCTGCCGCGGTCCCCCGGCCGAGCCGAGCACCGGCACCTCCCACGAATAGCGGACGCGCAGGCCGAGGTCGCTGCCGTCGCCGACCTCGTGCGCGATCGTGTGCGGCAGGTGGTGCAGGTTGAGCACCGCATCGCGGACGCCGGAGGCGCGCAGGCGCCGCAGGATGCGCCGGATCAGGGCCTCGCCGGCGACGGGCATCGCGGCCTTCGCGCGGACGTACGAGAGGGGCCGGAGGCGGGTGGCGAGCCCCGCCGTCAGCACCAGCGCGGGGATCATTCCTCCGCGAAGACCATGTGCTCGGTGTCGAAGCCGTGCCGCGCGCGGTGCTGCACGAAGAGGCCGCGGTACGAATCGAGGATGAAGTCGGCCGCCGACCGGCCGAGCGCCTGCGTCATCGCATGGATGCCCGGCTCGCCCCCCTCGATCTCGACGAACGTGCCGACGGGCGTCTCGTCGAGCGCGATGGTCACGTCCTCGGCGGCGTACTCCTCGCGGTACTTCTCGTAGCGGAACCAGACGTGCAGCCCCAGCTCCTCCAGCACGTGCCGCAGCACCTCGCCGTCGCCGACCACCGTCTCGTACTCGTCCCGGATCTTCACCGCGCCCGGCTGGACGGGGCCCTTGAACGTCAGCAGGCTCTTGCCGGCCTCGGTGCGGATCCGCAGCACGCAGCGGCGGCGGCGGAGCACCTCGTCCTCGGTGTCGAGCAGCACGTCTTCCTGCAGGCGGCGCGACCGGAGGGGTGTGGCGCCAGCGGCGCGGATCGCCCTGCGGGCCTGCTCGGGATTGTCGAACCGGAGTTTGACTTCGCGCTCGACCATCAGCATGAAGGCCGCCCTCCCGGAGAGGGTCCTTTTATCACAAAAGAACAGAAGGCCCCAGGCCTCAGGCCTCAGAGAGTCGAGGCGCTGATTCCTGAGGCCTGGGGCCTGGGGCTTGGGGCCCGGGGCTTAGTCCTTCCTGACGGGGACGAACGTCTCCTGGCCGCCGCGGAGCACGCGCAGGAACGCCGTGCTGCCGGACGGCACGCGGCCCAGCTCGCGCACGGCGTCGGCGGCGTTGGCGATGTCCTCGCGACCCACGCGGATGATCACGTCGCCCTCGGCGAGGCCGGCGCGCGCCGCGGCGCTCCCCGGCTCGACGTTCATTACCACGGCGCCCGGCTGGTTGCGATTGAGCCGCAGGCGCTGCGCCACTTCGGGCGTGACGTTGCCGACGGTGATGCCGAAGCCGCTCGTCGTCTCGGGCGAGCCGCTGCCGCCGTTGTTGTTGTTGCCCCGCAGCGCGGTCTGTTCGGCGTCGAGGTCGAGCTCCTCGACGGTCACGTTGAGCGTCCGCTCCTGGCGGTCGCGCACGACCCGCACGGGGACGGTCGTTCCGGGCCTGGTCGCCGTGACCATCGAGACCAGCTCGTCGCGGTTGCGGATCGGCTTGCCGTTGTAGGCGATGATCACGTCGCCGGGCTCGAGGCCGGCGCGCGCCGCCGCGCCGCCCGGCGCGACGTTCAGGATGACGGCGCCCGCGCGCTCCGTCAACCCGAACTCGTCGACCGCGTCGGCGGGGATCGAGCCGATGCCGACGCCGATCCGGCCGCGCGTGACCTTGCCCGCGCGCAGCTGCGGCAGCAGCTCGCGGACCACGTTGATCGGCATCGCGAAGCCGATGCCGATGTTGCGCGCCTGTCCCTCGCTGATGATCGCCGTGTTGATGCCGATCACCTCGCCGCGCATGTTCAGGAGCGGCCCGCCCGAGTTGCCGGGGTTGATGGCCGCGTCGGTCTGGAGCACCTGCGCGGAGCGCCCCTCGGAGACCGGAAACGCCCGCTCGACCGCGCTGATGATGCCGACGGTGACCGTGTGCCCCAGGCCGAACGGGTTGCCGATCGCCACGACGAAGTCGCCCGGGAGGATCTGCCCGGAGTCGCCGAACCTGGCCTCCGGGAGCTGGTGGTCCGGCTTTTCGGTGAGCTCGATGAGCGCGCTGTCGGTCAGCGGGTCGCGGCCGACGATGCGCGCGTCGTAGAGCTGGTCCTCGTCCTCGCCGTAGAGCGACACCTGGATGCGGGAGGCGCCCTCGACGACGTGGTTGTTCGTGAGGATGAACCCCGCGCGGTCGATGATGAACCCGGTGCCGGCCGCCTGGACGAGCCGGTCCCGCGGCTGCTGCTGGCGCGGCGCGCCCGGTCCGGGCTGGCCGAAGAAGCGCTCGAACAGGTCGCCGCCGAAGAAGTCGCTCAGATCCTGCTGGCGCTGCCGCGACTCGGTCCGGATGTTGACGACGGCGGGCGACACCGCCTGGGCGATGTCGCGGAACGTCGTCGCCGTCAGCGGGCCGGAAATCGGCGCGCTGTTCATCGGCGGCGCCACGCCCTGGGCGGCCGACGAGGGCGACATTCCCAGCCGGGACGCGATCACCATGCCGACGGCCAGCGAGGCAATCGCGACGAGCAGTGCGTAGAAGAAGGTGATCTTGCGGTTCGGCATGCACGTCCTCGCAGTTAATGTCCTAAGGTAATTATCTCCATCTGGCGCGGGCCCGTCACCACCGCCTCGCGCGCGCCTCGATGCATGTTGATCTCGGTCCGGACGCCAAAGCCGGCGAAATAGAGCCCCGGCTCGATCGTGAAACCCGTCCCCGGGAGGAGGCGCCGGTCGTCGTGCGTCTCGTAGTCGTCGAGGTGGACGCCGTTGCCATGCACGGTTTCTCCCAGGCTGTGTCCCGTGCGATGCAGAATCTGGTCCGCATATCCGGCGCGCTCGAGCACGGCCCGCGCCGCGCGGTCGACCTCCCAGCCGCGCAGCTCGCGTCCGGCGCGCGCCGCCTCCTCGACCAGCGCGGCGGCCGCGTCGCGCGCGCCCACCACCGCCTGGAACGCCCGCGCCGCCTCGGCCGGCACGGTCGGGCCGGTCACGGCGACCCAGGTGATGTCGGCAAATACCGCGTCCGGCTCGGCCCGCTTGCCCCAGAGGTCGACGAGCAGCACCTGGTCCGCGACGATGGGCCGGCTGCGCTCGGCCGCCGGCTGGTAGTGCGGATCGCCGGAGCTGGGGCCGATGGCGACCACCGGCGCCGAGTCGCTCACGAGGCGCTCCTCCGCGAACCAGCCCACCATCTGCTGCTGCAGCGCGTACTCGGTGAGGTCGGTGCCGGCAGCCAGCGCGGCCGCGACCGCGGCGAACGCGCGATCCTTGATCCGATAGAGCGCCGCCGACGCGGCGCGATGCGAGGCGAGCTGCGCCTCGCTCCACGCGGCCTCGAACTGCTGCACGAGATCGCCCGACGAGACGATCTCGACGCCCCGCTGCCGGATGGCCTCTGCCGTGCCGGCGTCGACGCGCGACAGGTACGGAATCGCGCAGTCGGGCGAGTACTCCATCGCGATGCGCCGGAGGCCGCGCAGCAGGCGCGCCAGCGCGTCATCCAGCTGGCGCCGTCCGGCGTAGACGATCTTGTCGCCCGGCAACGCATCGAGCGTGTGGCGCTCGATGGCGTGCACGACCGCGCGCGGCTCGCCGACGGCCGGGATCAGGTAGTACCACCGCCGCGTCGTCATGTGGCCGCCGCCCGACACTCCCGCGAGCTTGGCGGCAATCGGATTGGAGCCGTGGAAGTCGTAGAGCAGCCAGCCGTCGAGCCCCTCCGCGCCGAGCGCGCGCTGCACGGCGGCCACGTCGAGCGCCATCCCTTCACTATAGCTCTGACGCGCAAGACGGGCGGAAAGTCGGGGACGGATCCGCCGCGCCGGCGCGCCCGTATAATTCGGCAGAGACAGGTATGGCCATGACGAAACGCGTCCCGCTTGCCGTTCTGTGTGCGATGCTGTCGGCCGCCGCCCTCACGGCCCGGCAGCAGCCCTCGACCCCGGCGCCCACGGCCGCCGCGCCGCCGCAGGGATCGGGCGAGGTGACGTTCCGCGTCGAGGTCAACTACGTCGAGGTGGACGCCGTCGTCACCGACGCGACCGGGCAGATCGTCACCGACCTCACGCAGGCCGACTTCGAGGTGCTCGAGGACGGCCGGCCGCAGAAGGTGACCGCCTTCTCGGTGGTCGATCTGCCGATCGAGCGTCCGGTCCGGCCGCTGTTCGCGGGCGGGCCGATCGAGAGCGACGTGAGGGCGAACACGATCGCCGAGGGGCGCATCTACGTGCTCGTGCTCGACGATCTCCACACGAACTTCACCAGCACGGCGCGCGTGCGGCAGTTCCTCCGCGCGTTCATCGAGAACCAGTTCGGCACCAACGATCTCGCCGCGGTGGTCTACACGAGCGGCCGCACGACGGCCGGCCAGGAGTTCACGAACAACCGGCGGCTGCTGCTCGAGGCGGTGGACCGCTTCTCGGGGCGGCGGCTGCGGTCCGAAGCGCTCGAGATGGCCGACGAGCTGAGCCGGCGCACCGACATCGGCTCGCTCGATCCCGGGAACGAGCGCGACCTCAAGCTGATGGATCCGCTCGAGGCCGAGCGCGCGTACCACGCCCGGTCGACGCTGACGTCGCTGCGCGATCTGGCCGCCTTCATGGAGGGCATTCGCGGGCGGCGGAAGTCGATCCTGCTCATCAGCGAGGGGATCAGCTACAACATCTACGACGTCTTCAACAACTCGTCGGCGGGCATCATCCTGCAGCAGGCGGGCGACGCGGTGGCGGCGGCGACGCGCGCCAACGTGGCGATCTACGCGATCGACCCGCGGGGGCTGTCGGCCTTCGAGGAGGCGATCGAGTCGGCGGGCGCGCCGAGCGGCGTGACGCCGTCGCAGTTCTCGCTGATCGGCCAGTTCGAGAGCTCGCTGCGGCTGTCGCAGCAGAGCCTCCAGGTGCTCGCCGAGCAGACGGGCGGCTTCGCGGCCATCAACCGCAACGACTTCGCCGGCGCCTTCGAGCGCGTGGTGCGCGAGAACAGCTCGTACTACGTGCTCGGCTACTACCCGACCAACGAGCGGCGCGACGGGCGCTTCCGCCGGATCGAGGTGCGCGTCAAGCGGCCCGGCCTGCAGGTGCGCGCGCGCCGCGGCTACGTGGCGCCGCGCGGCCGCGCGCCCAACACGCGGCCGCCGGCCAATGCCACGACGCTCGACACCGCCATGGGC
>Ga0194128_10008528_pt1 | contig 12930 bp, 11 predicted proteins | sample TA2KigCa65mmetaG_FD_148650 | JGI IMG/M metagenome (GOLD analysis project Ga0194128, IMG submission 148650) | Freshwater microbial communities from Lake Tanganyika, Tanzania - TA2015037 Kigoma Deep Cast 65m | ecosystem: Environmental > Aquatic > Freshwater > Lake | place: Tanzania: Lake...
ACGCCGCACCGCCGCGCGCCTAACGCCAGCGTGCCGCAAACCCGTAGCTGAGCTCGACCTTTGGCAGCGAGGTCTGCTCGACCGATTCCTTGCCCGGGAAGCCGGTCGTGTAGAGCGTGCGGTAAAGGCCGCCCGCCGCGAGCAGCTCGCCGTGCGTACCGCGCTCCACCACCCGTCCGCCATGAAACACGAGGATGAGGTCGGCGTCGCGCACGGTCGCTAGGCGGTGCGCTATCACGAAGGTCGTGCGTCCGCGCATGAGGTGCTCGAGCGCGGACTGGATGAGGTGCTCGGTGCGCGCGTCCACGCTCGAGGTCGCCTCGTCGAGGATCAAGATGCGCGGATCGGCCAGCAGCGCGCGCGCGATGGCGATGAGCTGCCGCTGCCCAACCGAAAGGCGCGCGCCCCGCTCCCGCACATCGGTGTCGTAGCCGCCAGGCAGTTTGCGGATGAATTCGTGCGCGACCACCGCGCGGGCGGCCGCCTCCACCTCCGCCCGGGTCGCCGCGGGTCGGGCGAACGCGATGTTGGCATGGATGCTCCCGGAAAACAGGAAGCCGTCCTGCGGAACCACGCCCATCTGGCTTCGCAAGGAGCGCTGGGTGACGCCCGCGATCGGGATGCCATCGATGAAGATGGAGGCCTCGGGCGGCTCATAGAAGCGGGCGAGCAGGTTGATGGTCGTGGTCTTGCCAGCCCCGGTCGGCCCTACCAGCGCGACGCGCTGCCCGGGTTCGACGATGAACGACACGTCGCGCAACACGTCATCGTCGCCATAGCTGAAGGTCACCTTGCGGAACTCCACCCGACCGTCGATGCGCGCCAGCTCCATCGCCCCGGGCCGATCGAAGATCTCCACCGGCTCGTCGAGCAGCTCGAAAATCTTTTCACCCGCGGCCATGGTGGACTGCAACTGGTTGTACCAGCGCGTAAGCTCCTGAATCGGGGCGAAGAAGCGCGCCACGAGCGTCAGGAAGCCCACCAGCACCCCCACAGTCACGTGACCGTCCAGCGCCAGCACGCCGCCCACGCCGATGACCAGCGCCGTCGCGATGGCGGAGATGGTGTCAACCACGGGGACGAACCCGGCGACCACTGCCCCCGCCCGGATGCTGGCGTCGACGTTGCGCTTGTTCGTCTCCTCGAAGCGTTCCGCGTTTACCTGTTCGCGTACGAACGACTGTGCGGTACGAACGCCGTCGATGCTCTCTTGCAGGTTGGCGTACACACTGCCCACGGTGGCGCGCACTTCGCGAAACGCCCGGCGCGCGCGCGTGCTGAAGAGCCGGCTCGCCAGCCACATGAGCGGGACGACCGCCAGGGTCACGATGGAGAGGCGCACATCCAGGGCGAACATCAGCGCCACGGTGAAGATCAAGATCGCCAGATCGCCCACGAGTGTCACCACACCCATGGTGACGAACTCGCTGATCACGTCCACGTCGTTGGCGATCCGTGACATCACCGCGCCTAGCGGGTGCCGGCTGAAGTAGGCGAGCGACAGGATCTGCAGTTTGCGGAACATGTCGGTGCGCAGCGTGCGCAGGCTTCCCTGCCCGATGGTCGACGTCACACGAACCTGCACGAGCGAGGCGGACCAGGCCACGGCCAGCGTCACCAGGTACGCCCCGCCCACGGCGGCAAGCACGCCGGCATCGCCCTGCGCGATGCCATCGTCGATGCCGATCTTCATCAGCAACGGACCGACCGTGGCGGCGCCGGTGGCCAGCAGCACCAGCGCCATGGCCAGCGCGACGCGGCGTCCGTACGGCCGAAGGTACGCAAGCAAGCGCCGTGCGATGCGCGGGTCGTAGGCCTTCCCGTCGGTGGCCATGTCGCTGCGACCCAGGCCCCCGATGCCCCCCATCATCATGCCCATGTCTACGTCCCCCCGACCGCGGGCGCGGACACCAACTCGGCCGTCTCCAGCCGGAGGCGCTCGGCCTCGGCTTCCTGCAGCAGGTACATCTCGCGGTACAGGCCGTCCTGTTCCACCAACTCGGCATGCGTGCCCCGCTGGACGATGCGCCCCTCCTCGAGCACGAGGATCTCCGCGGCCTCGCGCACGCTCCGGATGCGCTGGCTGATGATCACCGACGTACGCCCGCGCATGAGCGCGCGCAGGGAGTCCTGGATGGCGCGCTCGGTCCAGGTGTCCACGCTCGACGTCGATTCGTCGAGCACCAACACGCGTGGATTCAGCAGGATCGCGCGCGCGATCGCCACCCGTTGCTTCTGGCCGCCCGAGAGTGTGACGCCCCGCTCGCCGACTTCGGTGGCATAGCCCTTGGGGAGGTCCGCGATGAAGTCGTGGATTTGGGCCGCCTCGGCGGCGGCCACGATCTCCGCGGTCGTGGCCTCGGTGCGCCCGTAGGCGATGTTCTCTCGGATCGACGTGGCGAAGACGAACGGCTCCTGATGCACGATCCCGATCTGGGCGCGAAGCGGCTTTATCTGCAAGTCGCGCAGGTCGCAGCCGTCGAAGAGCACGCGCCCGTGGGTTGGATCGTAGAAGCGCGGCAACAGATTGATGATCGTGCTCTTGCCGGAGCCCGTGCCGCCCACGATGCCGATCGCCTGACCGGCGCGCACGTGGAAGGACACGTCGTCGAGCACGCGCTGGCCGCCGTAGGTGAAGCTCACCCTTTCGAAGGTCACGTCGCCGCGCGCCGCGGCGAGCGGCTGGGCGGTCGGCCGCTCCACAACCTCCGACCGCTCGTCGAGGATCTCGAAGATACGGACCCCGGATGCCTGCGCACGGGCAAAGCTGTTGATCGTGAGGCCGAGCATGCGCACCGGTTGCGCCAGCAAGAGGAGATAGGTATTGAAGGCGACGAGCGTGCCCAGGGTCATTTGCCCGTCGATGATCTTCCAGCCGCCGTACCAGAGGACGGCAACCTGCCCGAACCCCAACACGGCGTTGAACAGGGGCGCCCGGACCGCGAACAGCCGCATGGTGCGAACGATCCGCGCCGTGAGCCGGTCGTTGGCTGGTCTGAATTTGCCCAGTTCGGCGTCCTCCTGGGCGAAGGCGCGCACCACCCGTGCCCCGGCCAGGTTTTCCTGCAGCACGACATTCAGGTCGGCCCAGGCCTGCTGGACGTGCTGGTGCAAGGGCCGGATGCGCCGTGCGAACGCGACCGCGATGAAGGCCAGCACCGGGACCGTGGTCAGCGCCACCAGCCCCAGCTGCCATTCGGTCACGAGCAGGATCAAGGCAATGCCGGACGTGAGCACCAGGATCTGGGTCATCTGGAATACGCCCATGCTGGCGAAGCGGCGTACGCGTTCCACGTCGCTGGTGGTGCGTGCCATCAGCTCGCCGGTGCGCGTGCGATCGTGGAACCTAAACGAAAGGTGCTGAATGTGGTCGTACAGGATGTTGCGGAGGGCGAACACCACGCGCTGGCTCAGCAGCTCGGCGAGGAACATGCGCCCGAATTGAAAGATGCCGCGGCCCGCGGTGAACGCCACGACCAGCACCGCTAGGACGATCAACACGGCTCGATCACCCTGGGCCAGGCCAACGTCTATCACGTCCCGCAGCAAGCGCGGGACTACCAGATCGGCCGACGCCGCGAGCAGGGTGACGGCCATCGTTACCACCATGAGGCGCCAGTACGGCAGCGCGTAGCTGGTGAGCCGCAACAAGACGCTCATCGCCCAGGCCTTTCAACGCCATTCCCATGCGCCGCCAGCGGTCGGAAGTAGCCTTCGTCGCGCAGTTGCACGATTGTGCGATTCAGCGCCGCTAGCGCCAGCGTCAGCGCTTCCAACTCGGGCGGCGCCATGCAGTCGATGGACGTGGAGAGATACTGCGCGAAGGCGGCTTCGAACACGTCCAGCCGCTCCTCGCCCGCGCTGGTGATGGACACCACGGTGTGGCGGCGATCGCGGGGGTCTTCGGCGCGCGTAGCCAGGCCGTCGGCCACCAGCCCGTCGACCGTTTGGGACACCGTCTGCTTGCTGAGCATGAGGCGGTCGGCCATGTGGGACATCCGCTGGGGCCGGCGGCGGGAGCTGCGCAGGGCCATGTACTGGGGCATCGTGAGCCGGAATTTGTCATAGCTCGAATCGGCGTACCGACGCACGATGCGGCTGACGCGCGGCACCAGCAGGATCAGCTCCTCGGCCGCGCGCCGTGCCGCCTCACTCGGTTTCGGCATGGCTCAACGTCTCTCCGACAGACCGTCCGCGCTGCATACCGTATGCGATGGTACCCGATCTATGGCGCGGTTGGGCCCCGGGCGTGCCCATCCACAACCGACCACAGCGCGGCGCTCGCTAGCCAGTCGCGCTGGTGCGCGCCTACGTACACGGCCCGGAGAACGCCCGCCGGATCGATCAGGAATGTGCTGGGTCGCGCCATGTTCCATGACTCGAAGTTCAGCCGCACATACACGCCGTAGGCGCGCGCCGTGGCGCGCCGCTCGTCCGCCGCCAGCGCGAAGGGGTAGCGGCGAGCGCGCGCGAAGGCATCGACCGCCCGCAAGCCCTGGGCGTAGATGCCGACGATGGCGACGTCGCGTCGCGCCCATTCCTCCAGCTCGCCCGCGAGCCGCGCCAGGGTGCCCTGGCAGTTCAGTCACCACACGTGCCGGAGGAACACGAGGAGAAGCCAGTGGCCCTGGAAGTCCGTGCGGCGAACGCGGCGGTCTTCGCCCGCGACCGGCAAGTCGAAATCGGGCGCAGGCTCGCCGGCTCGCAGGGTGTCTGACCCGTGGCCGCGGGGCACGCCGGATCAAGCCGCGATGTCGCGACGCCGGAACACGGCCAGCGCGGCTGCAAACAGGACGAGCGCAACCCCGATCAGGACGAGCGCATCACGCCAGAGAAAAGCGCCGAGGACCAATTGCGCGGCCGGTCGCCAGTAGGTGAAGAATGAGACGTAGCCGAGCCCCTCGACACCGGCGATCACGCGCGTCACCAAACTGAGCAAGAACATGGCGGCCAGGAGCGCGGCCGCCACGCCGTAGGCCCGCCCAGGCTCCAGCAAAAGGGCGCCGCACAACGCGCCCAGCCCCCCGGACGCCAGCGTGAACAGCCACAACTGAACATGCAGCAGCGCCACGTCGCCCAGCGTTCGCGGCTCGCCACCCCCCCAAATGCTCAGCGCGACGCCGAACGCGACGATCGTGAAGGCGGCCACAAGCGCCGCGGCGACGACCACCGCCGCCCCGCGGGCACTGAGATAGCGCAGGCGGCCTACGGGCAGCGCCAAGAGCACGAGCAACGTTCGCCGGTCAAAGTCGCGCGTGACGATCCCGGCACCGAACCAAACGCCGAAGTACGCCATGACCATGGGCGCCCAGGTCGCGTACTCGACCCCGAGATACTGGAAAAAGGCGCTGCGCTCGACCTCGACGTTGCCGAAGGCATCGCCGAGGAAGAGCGCGCGCACGGCGGGCGGCAAACCTTCGAGGTAGGCCGCGAAGTTCAATGCTTTCGTGGTCGGCCACAGGCCGATGACCGCCAAAGCGCAAAGGCCCATGACCGCGCTGAACGCCAGAATCGCCGTGCGGCGCGTGCGCAGCGTGAGCCAGAACAGCCGTCGCGTCACCGCGGCACCCCCCCCGCCGTAAAACCGGAGGAAGACCTCTTCAAGCGTCGGTTCCTCCGCGATCAGGTCCTCGACGTGGAACTGCGCGAGCGTCTTGAGCGTCGCGTCGATGGCCCCTGCGACCTCGAGCGTGACCTCGTGGCGTGGGCGTTGCGCCGGGCGACCCGCGCGTCACGGAAGGCCGCATCCGGCGGGGCCGGATGCACGAAGCGCACCACGAGCCGCCGCACCCGGGCACGCTTGAGCTCCGCCACCGATTCGACGGCGACCAGCGACCCCGCCCGCAGGATGCCGACGCGGTCGCACAGGGCCTCTGCCTCCGACAGTACGTGCGTGGACATGAAGACCGTGCGGCCCTCGGCCCGATAGTCGCGCATGGTCCTATTGAACTCCTGCTGGATCAGCGGATCCAGCGCGGCGGTGGGCTCATCGAGCAGATACACCGGCGTGTCGGCCTGGAGCCCGGCCACCAGCGCGACCTTCCGGCGGTTCCCCTGGGAGAGGGCCTTGATGCGCCGGTCGGGATCGAGATCCAGACGCTCGAGCAGCCCCGCACGGCGTCGCTGCACGCTCGGTCCTGGCGGGGCCACCGTCTCCAGGTAGGCCGCCACGCTCATGAAGTCGTACAGGGCGTCCTCGCTGGGCACGCAGCTCACGGCGCGACGCGCCCGCGGGCCCTGGGTATGGGCGTTGAAGCCCAGGATCCAGGCGGCCACGGCCGTCGGCCGGAGCAGCCCGAGCAGCAGCCGGATCGTGGTCGTCTTGCCCGCGCCGTTGGGACCCAGGAAGCCGAAGATCTCACCCGGTCGCACGTCGAGGTCGAGGTCGCGCAGCGCATGGACGTCCCCGAAGGACTTGGAGAGCGCGTGCATGACGATCGGCGCAGGCGTCGCGCTCACGGTGCGGCCGTAGCCTGGCCGGCCCGCCGGTGCGCGCCGGCCATGAGACGCACCACCGCCACGCAGCGGCGCACGTGCACGCCGTTGGCCACACGCCTCGCGGGGTCCGAAGCGGTGAATTCGAACGTTACGTCATCGCCTTCCACCCGCGTCACGGTGGCGGTGACGGTCACCCACTCGCCAGGGACCGTGGGACGCTGGTGGTTGAGCGCGAGATGCGCGCCCACGCTGGCCTCGCCCGCCGCGAGCGCCGGCGCAACGGTCAGCACCGCCGTCTCCTCGACGTAGCCTGCCAAGACCGGCGTGGCGAGTACGGCGATGCCCGTGTTGGAGTACCCCTCCGCCGTCTGGTCAGGCTGTACGCGGTACGTGGCGGAGTGCGTGCGGCCGAGCAAGTGACCTCGCATCGATGGTTGAGGGCTAACACCGGCATTCAATCGCCGATCTCCCAATGACGTGGCGCGCCGTTATGTTGGGGCCGCATCCGCTTCCCTCGCCGCGGCAGGGGAACCCTCCGCAGACGGATTTCCTCCTTCATTGGCAGGTCGTCGTGGGCGTGGGTGAAGGGGCCTGAACCCCCTGATGGGCGCGGACCGGCCGGTGGACGGTCGGCGTAGCCATGCTCGACCCGGGCGGAGCACGGCTCCGCCCCTACGGCCGGGACGGACCGCCAGCGGCGGTTCGTCGTGATCCGAAGGAGTCCGTCCCCCGCACCCCGCGTAGCCTCGCCAGCCAAGACCGCTGCCCTCGCGGATGCAAGGATGGTGTTGAAGATACCGTCGCCGGCAGCGGGCCGCGTCCAAGTTCGGCCCGTTAGAGCCCCAGCAGTTGCCGGTATTTGGCCACCGTGAAGCCAGGCTGGTTGGCGAACGCTTTGCGTTTGGCCTCGTCCGCCAGCACCTCCCGAGCCGCTGCGGCGACCTTGGTCGCCACCGCCTCCGGGATCAGCACCACGCCGTTCGCATCGCAATGGAGCAGGTCGCCCGTCTTGATCGGCAGGCCGTCGATGACGACCGGCTCACCCGCCTCGAACTTGTACGTCGTGCCGTGCGAGACGGTGACGCCGCGCGCGAAATACTGCACGCCCATCTGCTCGACTTCCTTGAGGTCGCGCACGCCGCCATCGGTGAGCACGGCGATGCCCCCCAGATTCTTGATGACGGTGCACATCACGTCGCCACAGTGGCAGGACTTGGCGACGTTGCTGCCCGCGTCTTGAATGACCAGGATCGCAGGCTTGGGCGAGGCCTCCAGCGCCTCCCACACGGCGAACTGGTCCTTGGCATCACGCCGGCGCCCGTGGGTGGTGCTGTCGCCCTTGCACGTGACGGCGTAACCTACCGCGGGCGGGAAGTGCGGAAACAGGCACTTGATGGCGAGACCCACGTAGCCCTCGGTCTGGTCACGAACGTTGAAGTGCTCGATCGCGTTGGCGATCGAGGCCGAGTCGATGCTTCGAAGGTCGGCGAACTGGGCCGCGGTGAGGGTGACGGGCATGGAGGTCCTCATGCTGCGAAGACGGCTTCGCCGGGTACCGTACCACGTTCGTCGCAGCGCGCGCATTCCCGGTGCCCCGGTTCCCGAGCGTGGCGACGGCTACGGGGTGGGGTGATCGGGACCACGCACCCCGTCAGCGCAGCGCCGCCCCTACCTCATGACGGCGCGCGAGGCGCGCCGGTCAGTTCAGCTGCAGCGCAACCCATGGGCGCGTTCGCGCGGCTGGTGTGGTCCTGCTGCTGCGACGTAGGACAAGATCGTACCCAGCTAACTGCGCGGCGCTCACCCCAGCTCGCGCGCGCGCTGGTGGGCGGCGCGGATGGCGGCGCCGAAGGCCGCGCGCAGGCGGTAGTCCTCGAACGTGTCCAGCGCCGCGGCGGTCGTTCCGCCCGGTGAAGTGACGGCGTGGCGGAGCGCGGCCGGCGACTGGCCGCGCTCGGCCCACAGCGCCAGCGAGCCAATCAGCGTCTCGCGCACGAGCGCTTCGGCCAGCGGTCGGCTGAGGCCGATCGCCACCGCCGCGTCGATCCAGGCCTCAGCCACCAGAAACGCGTAGGCCGGCCCGCTGGCATGGACCGCCGTCGCTGCGTCGATGTCCTTCTCCCCGTCCACGTGCACTTGCATCCCAAGCGCTCCCAGCAGACGCTCGGCGAGCGCCAGGTCATCGGGCGTCGCGCCGCGGCCCGGGGTCCAAACCGTTACGCCGCGGCCGATCTGCGCGGGCATGTTGGGCATCGCGCGCACGAGCCGGGTCGTGCCGAGCCCGTCGGTCAGTGCCCGCAAGGTCACCCCCGCCATGATGGAAATCAGCACCTTCCCGTCGTCCAACCCCGCGCGCACGTCGGGCGCCAGCGTGGGAAACGTCTGCGGCTTGATGGCCAGGATGACGACGCGTGCGGTGCGAAGCCCCTCTGGCACCCCGACGCCCGGACGCACGGCGTAGTCGCGCACCAGAGCGTCGCGGCGCACCGTATCGACCTCGTTCACGATGATCTCGGATGGCTGCGCGACTCCGCGCGACAGGAGGCCGCGGATCATAGCCCCGCCCATGGCACCCGCGCCCACGAAGGCGATTTCCGCACTCATCGTTGCTCCAGCATGGCCCTTGGCAGGCGATGGAAGAACTCTCGCCGTGCTCGAGCTGTCACCGCCGTGACGCAGGCTCCCCGCGGGCGCTCCCGGGCTTGTCCGATCTGAGCGGCGGCCAGGCCGCCCCCGGCCCCTCGGAACCTGGGCCGCAGCGTCCACGTTGCGACGCCCCCCAGAATGACACATCGTGGGTCGTCGCGTGGATCGGGGCGCCCGGTGCGCGCGCCGCACATCTTTCGCGACTGCCTAGGCGGGCAGCGTGACCCGCAACGTCTGGCCGTCGACCCGGATCACGGGGTTCCCGGCGAAGCCTTCCGCGGCGACCATCGATGACGGCCGGACGATGGAGCCGTCGGGCAGCACCGCGCGCGTGACGAAGCGCGCCAGGAGGGGATGCGGCGCGACCACGAGCTGAACGCCGGCCCGGGCGAGCTCGGCCGGTTCGAGCGCGGCCGGTCCAGATTGACGGCCCAGGACCAGGATGTCTGCCGTGAGGCCCGCAGGGATGCCATGCTCGCCACGGCCTGGTGGGGCAATGGCGGCCCGCACGTGCGGGGACCGCACGATCGTCCAGCGTTCACCCGGGGCGCCCGCGAATTCGATGAAAACGGCGTCGCTCACCTGCGCCGCTTCGACGGCTCGTACCGGCGTCCGGCGACGGCCGTCGGGCGTAACGAGCGACCAGCCCAGGGCGTGCGGATCCGGCGCATAGACCATCGCCACCGGTCGCTCGGCCAGCAGCGCGAGCCCGCGCTGGGGCGGCGAGCCGCCCGACGTCGGAATGACCAGGGCGTCGATGGTCGCATCCCACGGCGGGAGCGCCGCATCGAGCCGAGCGGCGTCGGCGGCGCTGCCGGCCACCGCCACGGACACGTCGCCGTGCCGCAGGTACACGGTGGGCGTGCGGCCGCCGAAGTCGATCGCCACTGCGGTCGCGTTGTCCTGCCAGACCCGCGGGGCGCCTGCCGCGACGGCCAATGGCGGAGCGGCCAGCAGCAGTCCGGCGCCGGCGTAGAGCACGCGCCGGGGCAGCCAGATCCGCCGAGGACCCTCGAGGCGGGGCCAGCGCGGCCGCCCCAACAGCAAGAGCGCCGCGGCGATGCAGGCGTACGTCAGGGCGGTGGCGCCGAGATCGAAGTTCGCGACGGGGATCGAGGCTCCCGGGATCGTCGCGCCGAGCTGCGCCGTGCGGAGGAGGTACTCGAGGGGTAGCCAGGCCACCCAGCTCAGGACATCGGCCCCAGGCAGTCCCAGGGCGGCCCAGGCCGCGATCGGCACGCCAGTGGCCATGATCCATGGCGGTGCGACCAGGGCGATGAGATTGATCGGGATCGCGAGAAGCTGGAACCGGCCGAATACGTGCGCGACCAGGGGGACGATGAGGAGCATCGCGGACGCGGTCACGGCCAGCGGTTCCGCGAGCCAGCGCGGCAGGTGCGCGCGGCGCTGGAGCGCCCCCGCGAGCGGATCGCTCAGGACGATCAAACCGAGCGTGCCCGCGAACGAGAGGAGAAAGCCCAGGTCTCGCAGGGCCTCGGGGTGCACGAGCGTCATGCCGGTCCCTGCAAGTGCTAGCGCCGTCAGGGTGTCCGCGTCGCGCCCGAGGATCCAGGCGAGCAGCACCACCTCTCCCATGATGGTGGCGCGTACTGCGCTGGGCTCGGCGCCCGACAGGACGGCATAGACCGGCAGGAGCACGGCTGCTGCGACGACTCCGTAGCGCCCGAGCAGCCAGCCGGCACCGCGACGCACGGCCAGCGCGATGAGCGTGATGTTGAAGCCGGAGATCGCGATGACGTGCGTCAAGCCCGAGGTCGCGAAGTCGGCCCAGACGTCGTTGGGCACGCCAGCGCGGACGCCCACGAGCGTGGCGGAGAGGAGTGCGCCGTGCGGCTCGGGCAGAACGGCGCGCACGCTCCGGTCGAGATGGTGACGTAGGTCAGTCAGCCAGCCGGCAGCGGACGCTCCCGCGGACGGGTCGAGCGTCCGGATGCTGGCTTGGGAGACTTCACCAACGTACGCCTCGGCCGCCGCAGCCTGCCAGCCGGGGGCGCGGCGCGCTGGCTCGAAGCTGCCCTCGACGGTCACGCGCGCGCCCGGCCGGGCAACCGCCGACGACTGGAACACCGTCACCCGACCCGACACCGCCTGCGCGCGGGACGGATCCCAAAAGGTGGCGGACTCGAGTTGCAGCGTGCGGCGCGCGCCGGGGCGGGTGTCGACCACGATCCCTTGGAGGCGGACCATCGCGCCCGGCGGCGCGTCGAAGATCGGCGGCTGCACCGCCGCATGGTGACCCGCGCGCGCCAGGCCAAGGGCCGCCGCGACCAGCAGCGCAAGCGCCGCCCCGCGTCTGCCATGTACGACCAGCGCCGGAAGCCCCCCCGCCGCGAGCACGACCGTCAGCCAGGTGGGCGCGGGGCCCCACCAGGCCACCGCCGCCATCCCAAGCGCGATCGCCGCGCTCCACGCGATGGTCACGTGCCGGCACGCCAGGCGTTCAGCCGCCCGTGGCACGGCGCCGGTATGATGCGCCGGAGCCGCCAGGGTATGGAGCGACGGTGAGCAGGGAGCAGCGGGCGAATTTCGCGGTAGCCTTTGTCGCGCTCTTCGGCACGGTCTTCATGGTGGTGTGGTCGTTCGACCTGAAGAACCCGCTGCCGGTCATCATCGAGCTGGTCTTCGTGGCGACCGTCGTATTCTTCGCGCGACGGGCGCGCGCTGCCCGATCCAGAGAAAAGTAGCGGGCGCACCCGGGCGCGCTGGCCGCCCGGCTGCCCTAGTGCCAGTGGTCACGTTCCGTACCGGAGCAAGTGGCGCACCCGCTCGACGGCGGCTGCGGACAGGCCCAGCGCGAGCAGATCATCCGCCGAGCGAAGCGGTCCGAAGAGCGTGCGGTAGACGACGATGCGCTCGGCCAGCGCGACACCGACGCCCGGCAGGACGTCCGCCAGCGTCGCGGCATCAAGCCGGTTGATGTCGATCCCTGGCTCGCCGGGCCGGGACGGGAGGGACGTGGCCGGCAGCGGCGGTGTGCGCGGCAGCGCCGCCGGGACCGGCGGTGCGCTCAACGCAAGCATCACGGCGGCCACGCCGGCTATGGCGGGCAGCCAGTTGAGGGCAACCACCAGGCGCCACGCGGCTGCCCCAAAGCGGGGCATCGAGCCCACGCGTCCGAACCGTGGCATCCCGCTCACGCGCCCGGCGCCCGTTCCGGCCACGGCGCCGCCGGCGTGAGGGTTTCTACCACCGTGCCCATGGCGCGTGCGTCGTAGCCGCCCAGCGCTTCGACCTGACGCTTGAACGTCGGATCGCGGAGCACCGCTAGCACCGGTGCGAGCACGGGGGCCTCGTAGTGCTCCTGCGGGATCACCAGGTCGTACCGTTCGCGCAGCAGCGGGATGAAGTCGAGACCCAAGGCCCGGGCCGCCGCCTGCACGCCGAGCCCGACGTCCGCCGTTCCGCTGGCGACATCAGCCGCCACACTCAGATGGGTGTACTGCTCTCGCGCGTAGCCCTGAATGCGGCCGGGGTCGATGCCGCGGCGGTTGAGTTCGAAGTCAAGGAGCACGCGCGTGCCCGAGCCGCGCTGGCGGTTGACGAAGCGCAGCTCGGGACGGGCCAGGTCCTCCAAATCGCGCACGTGCCTAGGATTGCCGCGCGGCACCAACAGACCCTGCTCGCGCCAGGCGAAATGGACCAGCACGACCGCCCGGTCCGGCAGTGTCCGCCGGACGTCAGGGACGTTGTAGACACCCGTCGCCGGATCGAGAAGATGACAGCCGGCCAGATGCGCTTCGTCGCGCCGCAAGGCGAGCAGGCCGCCGAAACTGCCCACGTTCGTCGATGCCAGCGCGGCGGGCGCAAACCGCTGCCATGCGGCGT
>Ga0194128_10008533_pt1 | contig 12921 bp, 11 predicted proteins | sample TA2KigCa65mmetaG_FD_148650 | JGI IMG/M metagenome (GOLD analysis project Ga0194128, IMG submission 148650) | Freshwater microbial communities from Lake Tanganyika, Tanzania - TA2015037 Kigoma Deep Cast 65m | ecosystem: Environmental > Aquatic > Freshwater > Lake | place: Tanzania: Lake...
CGCATCCGCGCTTTCGCGGCACGAGCGAGTGCGGCTGGCGCGGCGATGTGATTCATCAGCTCGACTGGACCGTGGGCGAAATCCTGGCCGCGCTGGACCGGCTGAAGCTCGCGACCAACACCCTGGTTATCCTCACCAGCGACAACGGCGGCGCGATCAAGAACACCTACGACGACGGCACGAATCCGCTGCACGCGCGCCAGCCGCCAAACGGTTCGCTGCGGGGCTTCAAGGGATCTCTTTACGAAGGCGGCCATCGCGTGCCGTTCATCGCGCGCTGGGCGGGGCGCATCGCGGCGGGGAGCACCTCGGGCCAGCTCATGGGGCATGTCGATGCGCTGGCCACGTTCGCCGCGCTCACGGGCCAGAAGCTTGCGGCGGAAGCCGGTCCGGACAGCTTCAATGTGCTGCCCGCGTTGATGGGGGAGAAATTGAAGCAGCCCGCCCGTGATCATCTTGTCTTGCAGAATAACAATCAGGCTCCCCTCGCCCTGCGCGAAGGCGACTGGGTGTTGATTCAGAAAGGCGGGGGCCCCCGTCAGCCGCGCCGCGCCGGGCCGCAAGCAGATGCGCCTGCGCCTCGTCCGGAACTGTTCAACCTCGCCGCCGACCTGACGCAGACGAACAATCTGGCCACGACAGAGACTGCACGGGTGAAGGCCATGACGGCGCGACTGGAGAAAATTCGCCAGCAGGGCCACAGTCGCGAGGGCGCAACCAGCGCCGATTGAATTTACGAACATGAAAATCCAGCTTCTTCTTCTGGGTGCCCTGCTCCTCCTCAATGGCGTTCTCTCCGGAGCGGAGAACGCCCGGCCCAACATCCTCATCATGGTCAGCGACGATCAGGGCTACGCGGACGCCGGATTCCAGGGCGGCAAGCAGGCCGTCACGCCGCATCTCGACGCCCTGGCGAAGTCCGGCGTGCGTTGCACAGCAAGGCCGATCGGGTTGCCTGAATTTTGAAAACCAGAGCGATGAAAATGCCCCGCCTGCCAGCACTGTGGTTGGTGATGGTTGGTGCCGCCGTTCCTTCGCTGGCTGCGGAGGCAAAGGCCGAATCGCTTTTCGTGCGCCGCGTCGCGCCGTTGTTTCATGAGAAGTGTCTCGCATGTCATGGCCAGGAGGAGGCGAAGATCAAGGGTGGCCTTGATTTGCGCACGCTGGCGGCCACGCTGAAAGGAGGCGACAGCGGGAAACCCGCCGTCGTTGCGGGCAAGCCAGAGGCGAGTCCGCTCTATCTCGCGGTGACGCGCACACATGACGACTGGGAGCCGATGCCGCCGAAGGAAGCGGACAAGCTCTGCGCGGAGCAGATCGCCTGGATCAAAGACTGGATCGCCGGCGGCGCGCCGTGGCCGGACGATGCGCGCGCACAGGCCATTGCGAAAGCAAACGAGGCGAAATGGCCGGCGGAGGATGGTGTTCCGATGAAAACCTCGGGCGGCCAGTCGCCGGAATGGACGAACCGCAAATACAAACCCGACGGCTTGTGGGCGTATCAGCCGGTGAAGAAACCTGCTCCGCCCGGGGGCGCAAGCCATCCTATCGATGCTTTCCTCGCCGCCAAAATGCCAGCCGGTCTCCAGCCGGCGCCGGCGGCGGATCGCGTGACGCTGATTCGCCGGGCGACCTTCGATCTCCTCGGACTGCCGCCACAGCCGGAGGACGTGGAAGCATTTGTGAAGGATCGGCGGCCGGATGCGGAGGCGTTTGCGAACGTCGTCGAGCGGCTGCTGCAGTCGCCGCATTATGGCGAGCGCATGGCGCAGCACTGGCTCGACGTGACTCGCTACGCGGACACGTCGGGCTTCGCCAATGACTACGAGCGCGGCAATGCCTGGCGTTATCGCGATTATGTCGTGCGCTCGTTCAATGCCGACAAGCCTTACGACCAGTTTGTGCGTGAGCAGATCGCGGGCGATGAACTCGACCCGCAGAATCCCGAGATGCTCATCGCCACCGGCTTCCTTCGCATGGGGCCGTGGGAACTCACCGGCATGGAAGTCGCCAAGATCGCGCGGCAGCGCTTCCTCGACGACGTGAGCAACAGCGTGGGCGAGACATTCCTGGCGCACTCGCTGCAATGCGCCCGCTGCCACGACCACAAGTTCGACCCCATCCCGACGCGCGACTACTACTCGCTGCAGGCGGTCTTCGCCACGACGCAACTCAGCGAACGGGCGGCGCCGTTTCTCCCACAGGAGAATGTCACCGGCTTCGAGGAGAGGAAATACCTCGAACCTCGACGCGCGGAGTATCTGGCGACGCTGCAGCAACTCGACGAGCAGCTCGTGAAGAATGCGGAGCGCTGGTTCGCGGAGAAGGGGGTCAATCCGGAGAAGTGGAACGCCGCCATCGCGCAGGCACGAACGCGGGAACGCGCCCACCCGCGGCGCGAGTTCAACGGCGTTTTCGATTTCGCGCGCAACGCGCTGACGAGGCAGGGCGTGCCCGAGGACCAGTTCCCGCCCAAACTCCATGGCTTCAGCCCGGAGGAGTACGGCAACGAACGCGTGGCCCGCAAAGGCCTGGAGCGATTGAAGTGGGAGTTCGAGCGCTACGAACCGTTTGCCTTCGCCGTTTACAACGGACGCACGCCGCAGATGACCGCAGTGTATGCGCCACTGCGAATGCCCGCGAATCGCCTGACGGCCGGCGACCTGGAGGAAACCTGTGTGCTCACCGGCGGTGATCCGTTTGGCTCGGGCGAAAAGGTGAAGCCGGGTGTGCTGAGCGTGCTCGGCGCCGCGCAGAAGACGTCCATTCCCGACAGCATCGAGGGCCGCCGCAAGGCCTTCGCCGAGTGGGTCGCCAGCGCGGAGAATCCGCTGGCCACGCGAGCCATCGTGAATCGCATCTGGCTCTGGCATTTCGACCAACCCATCGCGGGCAACCCGAATAACTTCGGCAGCACCGGCAAAAAGCCCACTCATCCCGAGTTGCTGGACTGGCTCGCGGCGACGTTCGTGGAGCAAGGCTGGAGCTTCAAGGCGATGCACCGGCTCATCATGAACTCCGAGGCGTACCGGCGGAGTTCAGTGTTCAGTAATCAGTATTCAGTGATGAGTGGAAGCGGCGCGAAGAACGCGACTGCATTGAATGCTGAATCACTGATTACTGATTATTTGCTCTTCAAACCGCGCCGTCTCACCGCCGAGGAGTTGCGCGACGCGATGCTCGCGGCAACCGGCGAACTCAATCCCACGCTGGGCGGCATTCCGAACCGGCCCGAGATCAACCTCGAAGCCGCGCTGCAACCGCGACAGGTCATGGGGACGTTCGCCGCCGCCTGGGTGCCGAATCCATTGCCGCAGCAGCGCCACCGCCGCTCGCTTTATGCGCTGAAGGTGCGTGGCCAGCCCGACCCGTTGCAGGAGGTCTTCAACGCGCCCGCGCCGGACTTTTCCTGCGAACGCCGCGAGGCCAGCACGGTCACCCCGCAGGTCTTGAGCCTTTTCAACGGCCACGCCAGTCATGCGCGGGCCCTGGCGCTGGCGCATCGCGCGGTGAAGGAAACGAAGAGCGACGAGGCGGCGATTCGTCGCTGCTTTGAGCTCGCCTTCTCCCGCGCGCCTCGGGGCGAGGAATTGCAGAGCTGCCTGACCCACTGGCGCGACATCGAAGCGCTGCTCGGGGATGAAACGCCGCCCGCGCAAAAGCCGCCTCTCGAAGTCCGTCGTGATGCTGTGGAGGAAAACACCGGCGAGAAATTCTCCTTCAACGAAAAGCTCCATGCCAATGCCGACTTCGTCCCCGACCTCCAGTCGGCCGAGGTCCCCGCCCGCACCCGCGCCCTGGCTGATGTCTGCCTCGCGCTCCTCAACGCCAATGAGTTTGCTTATGTCTACTGAGGCCTCACTTCACCAGCTTGCGCAGCCGCTTCGTGGTCTCATCGCGGGAGAGTTTGCCGGCGGCCACGTCGAGGGTGAGGGATTCCCACTGCTCGCTGTCCGGCGCGGGTTCGAGGCCGTTGAGTTGCAGGAACACGAGGCAGGCGCCGAGCGCCGAGCGCTTGTTCCCGTCCACGAACGGATGGTTGCCGCAGAGGTAGAAGAGATACGCGCCGGCGACCTCGACCAGGTCACGGTAGGGCGAGGCGCCGCCAAACGTGGCCTGCGGCGTTGCGACCGCCGATTCAAGCAATGCCGGCTCGCGCAATCCATCCGAGCCGCCAAAGCGCGCGATGGCCTCGGCGTGGATTTCCAGAACGATATCCACCGTCAGGTGGATGCAGTTTGCCGGAGACTTCATCAGGCCAGCCGCTTCATCGTGCGCGCATACCGTTTCATCGTGTCTTTAACGAGCGCGCTGACCTCCTGCCTGGGCGGGAGCCCGTTGACCGGCGCAATGGTGATGGTGCCGCCGGGATGGACCTCCACGTTGACCTGGTCGCCGACTTTGAGCCGGGCGAGCTGGAGCAGCGCGGCGTCGAAGATGAGACCCTGGGAGTTGCCGACTTTCGTGATGGTCTTAATCATGCGTCATACAATGTATTACACCCGCACTCATGTCAACTGAGCCGATGAAACACCGCTACTTCCCCTGTGCCGGAGCCCGCGCGTTGCACGCGCCAACCCGCCGCGAGTTCATCTATAGCCTGGGCGCAAGCCTGGGCAGCGTCGCCTTCAGTTCCTTGCTCGCCGCGGAGGAGCAGCGAAGTCCGCTCGCGCCAAAGCAGGGTCACGTGCCCGCGAAGGCGAAGAACGTCATCTTCCTCATGATGGAAGGCGGGCCGTCGCACATCGACACCTTCGACCCCAAGCCCGTGCTGGCGAAGATGCACCTCGAGGAGTTCGTGCGTGAGGGCAAACAGAAGTCCGCCATGGAGAGCGGCAAACGCTACTACGTGCAGAGCCCCTTCAAGTTCGCCAAACACGGCCAGAGCGGCGCGGACATGGCGGAAAATTGGACGCATCTTGCCAAAGTGGCCGACGACCTCTGCTTTTTTCGCGGCTGCACCGTGGACAGCGTGAATCACCCGACCGCCATGTATCAGATGAACTGCGGCAACCGCTTCGGAGGCGACCCCGGCATCGGCGCCTGGGTCAACTACGGCCTGGGCACGCTCAATCAGGACCTGCCCGGCTTCATCGTTTTGCCCGAGGTCAGCTATCCGCAAGGCGGCGCGGCCAACTGGAGCAACGGCTACCTGCCCGCGAGCTTTCAGGGCACGCCGCTGCGCGCCAAAGGCTCGCCCATTCTTGACCTCACCCCACCGCCCGGCGTGAGCGAGGCCCGGCAACGCAAGAACCTCGACCTCATCGCGAAGCTCAACACCGCGCATGCCGCGCAGCATCCCGGCCACGACGAACTCGCCGCGCGCATGGACAACTACGAGCTGGCCTTCCGCATGCAGATGCAAGTGCCCGAGACGCTCGACCTCTCCAAGGAAGACGCCAAGACCAGGGAACTTTACGGCCTCGGCCAAGACGCCACAGACAGCTTTGGCCGCAAATGCCTGCTCGCCCGCAAGCTCGTGGAGAAAGGCGTGCGCTTCGTGCAGCTCTACAACGGCTCCTGGGACAGCCACGACTACATCGAACGCGCCCACGGCAATCTCGTGCGCGGCGTGGACCAGCCCATCGCCGCCCTCATCACCGACCTCAAACAGCGCGGCCTGCTCGACAGCACGCTCATCGTTTGGTGCGGTGAGTTTGGCCGCACCCCCGACAACGGCGTGCGCGGCGGCACCGCCTACGGTCGCGACCACAATCCCAACGCCATGACCATCTGGCTCGCCGGCGGCGGCTGCAACGCCGGCCACACCATCGGCGCCACCGACGAACTCGGCATGGAAACCGTCGAGGGCAAGGCGCATGTCCGCGACTTCCATGTCACGCTCCTGCGCCTGCTCGGTCTCGACGATAACAAGCTCACCTTTTACCACGCCGGACGTTTCAAACAGCTCAGCCAGTTCGGCGGCGCGGTCATTCAAAAACTCATCGTATGAAAATCCCACACGCCTTCGCCATTGTCCTGTTGTTCCATTGCGGGCACGCCGCCGCCGAACCCTTCCCCGGCATCGCGGGCGACAAGTCGTTCGTCGTCTGGGCGGCTCCCGCGAATCTCACACAACGCGGCGGCAGCGCGCTCACGCTCGATAACGGGCACTTCGACGGCGTCGTCTTCGGCGAACTCGCTCCGTCGCGCTGGATGGCGGGCAGCGAAAACTGGCGTCGTTCACTGCGTGAGCAGGACGGCGTCGCGGCGGAGACGGTGGATGCAAAGACATTCGTGCAAATCGCCGTCGTGTATCGCGGGAAGGAAGTGTCCGTTTTTCGCAACGGCGCGCTGCTCTCGCGCTACGAAGGCGGAGCGCCTGTGGCGTTCGGCAAAGACAGCGCGGCCATCCTCGGTCTGCGGCACTTCGACGCGATGGATGGCGCCTGTTTTGCAGGGGCGATTGACGATGCGCGCATCTACGGTATCGCGCTCACGCTGGAGCAAATCACCGCGCTGCGTGCAAACACGGCTTCCGAACCACCCCCAGTCGCGTGGTGGAACTTCGAAGACGGAAAAGCTGCGGATGCGACGGGCGCGTTCCCGCCCGCCCGGCTCGCGGGCAAGGCGCGCATTGAGGCGGGCAAACTTATACTCGACGGTCACGGCAGCTACGCCGTCACGCCGCCGACTGCGGGGCCGAAACCGCCCACACTCGGGCCGGATGTGAGCGAGGAGTTCGCGCTCCATTTCCACCTCATGCACCCTGGCGCAGCGAGCCTGCCGGGCGACCCGAACGCCGCGTTCCACCTCGATGGCACCTATCATCTCCACTACATCCTCGCGCATCCGTGGCGCGGGCGCGGCTCGTTCAGCTTCGTCCACGTCACCAGCCGCGACCTGCTGCACTGGACGTGGCAGCCGACCAAGCTGCAGCCCGCGTTCACCGGCCACGGCATGTTCAGCGGCACGGGCTTCCTCACGAAAGACGGACGGCCCGCGGCGATTTACCACGGCGAGGCGTCGGGCCGGAACCAGCTCGCCATCGCGCGAGACAGCGCAATTTCCGCATGGGAAAGACCGTACGCCATCGAGGTGAGGAACGCCGACGGCAGCGAGGCGAAGATGAACCACTGGGATCCGGACTGCTTCCTCATTGGCGACATGTATTACGCCATCTCCGGCGGCCCGAATCCCCCCGTGTTCAAGTCGCGCGATTTGAAAACGTGGACGCTCATCGGCGACTTTGTCCGCTCACAGCCTGCAGATGTGACCATCGGCGAAGACATCTCGTGCCCGAATTTTTTCCCGCTTGGCGAAAAATGGATGCTGCTTTGCATCAGCCATCCGCTCGGTTGCCGCTACTACATCGGCGACTGGGACGCGAAAGCAGAGCAGTTCGTGCCGCAGCAACACGGGCGCATGAACTGGCCGCGCGCCGAGCAGCCTGCGTGGGGACTATTCCAGCGCACCGATTTTTTCGCGCCCGAGAGCGTGCTCACGCCCGACGGACGCCGCGTGATGTGGGCGTGGGTTACGAGCGCCGGGCCTGAAAATAAACTGCTGAACAAAACCATACAGTCGCTACCACGCGAACTCAGCCTGCCACTCGACGGCGTGCTTCGCATCAAGCCGCTGCGCGAACTCGAAGGCCAGCGTGGCAAGCTGCAGACATTCGCCGACGTGAAGCTCGCGCTTCCCGTCACAGGCCACGGCGACCGCGTCCCGCCCACCGCCGCACCACGCTTGCAACGCATCGCCGAGCTGCCCGGCGACGCCTCGGAAATCCGCATCACCATCCCGCGCGCAGAAGCCGCGCGGAAAATGTTTGGCCTCGTCCTTTTCTCCGATGGCAAAGGAGGCGGGCTGCCCATCATGCTGCGTCCCGAGACCGGCACGCTGCGTGTCGGCGGCGCCGAAGCGCCGTTCGCCGTCGCCGCCTTGCCCGACGGCGAGGACGTGGAACTGCGAATCTTCGTGGATAAATACCTCGTCGAAGTTTTCGCCAACGACCGCCAGGCTGTGCTGGCCGCGCACCTCGACCACGCCGGAAAGCGCGGCCTCGATGCCTTCACCGTCGGCGCCCCGACCACGCTCGAGCGCGTGGACATCTGGCCGCTTAAGCCGACGAACGCAGGCTTTCGCGAAGCGCAAAGGAACCGCGTTTGGGAACCGCAGATGAAGTGATCGGACAAACCGCTCATGAAAGCCCATCCCGTCACCCGCCGCCGTTTCCTCGCCTCTGCCGGAGCCGGCTCCGCTCTGGCTTCACTGCCGCTGGCCGGTGCTGAAAAGGAACCGGCAGCCCGTCGCATCGGCGGCCTCGTGGATTGCCAGAGCCACCTCTTTTTCCCCGAAGTGCTCGACCTCATGCGCCGGCGCAAAGCGGACCCGCTCGTGTATGAGCGCGACGGCACCACGTTTCTCAAGATGGGCGATTGGCTGCGCAAAGTGCCGCCGCCGTATCTCAGCGTGGAGGTCAAGCTCGCCGCGATGGATGCCAGCGGCATCGGCCTCACGCTCCTGAGCAACAACGATCCAGGCCCCGAATGGTTCGGCGACGACGGCCCGGCGGTCGCGCAGGTCATTCACGATTCGCTCGCGGGCGTGATCGCGAAACATCCGACGCGCTTTCGCGGCCTGTGCACGCTGCCGTTGCAGAACGAAGCGGCCGCCGCGGCGGAACTGGATCGTTGCGTGAAGAAGCTCGGCTTTGTCGGCATTTTGTTGTACACAAATCTGGCAGATGTTTGGTGCGATGAACCGCAATTCCACTGGCTCTATGCTCGCGCAGAAGAACTCGGAGTGCCTGTTCTGCTCCATCCAGCCAGACCGATGACCACCGAGCAGGTGAAGGGCTACGAACTGACCAGCACGCTGGGCAACATGTTCGAGAACACCATCGCGCTGGCGCGCATCATCGCCAGCGGCCTGCTCGACCGGCATCCGAAGCTCAAGCTGGTCTGTCCGCATCTCGGCGGCACGCTGCCTTACATTTGCGGACGGATGGATCATCAGTTGCACGTCCTCAAACGCGGCCCGCAGAACCTGCGGCGCAAGCCCAGCGAGTATCTCCGCTCGATCTACATGGACATCGTGTCGCCGTTGCCCGAGGCCATGCGTTTCGCCCTCGATTTCAGCAGCGCAGACCGGCTGCTCTTCTCCAGCGATCATCCGTGGGTGCAGCCGAAGGAAATTCTCGATCCCCTCCGCAGCCTTAAACTCCCGCCCGCTGACGAGGTAAAGATTCTCGCGGGCAATGCGCGTCAGCTCTTTCGATTGCAGCGAGACCCCTGAATTCCAATTACTGCTTCTCGCTTGCACCGAGCAGTGTGAAGGGAATATGAACAGCTCGCAAAACCACCATGCTACCATCGCAATGAAGCCCGCCCTACTTCCCCGGCCATGCCTCCAGGATTCGAGTCGCCGAGATTTTCTGGGTCGATTGGGACTCGTCGGCGTCGCCATTCTCGCTGGGTGTTCCGATCGAAGCGCCCCCCAGCCGGGCGGGGCTGCCACGCCAGGTTCCTTGAAGCAAAAGCGAGTCGGAATATCGAGCCCCCATCAGGTCGAGATTCTGAACGAGCTGTATGCGGATATGAAACGCGAGGCGCAGAAGCCGGAGAACCAGCTCGAGTTGGTGATCGTCGATGCCAAGAACGATGCGGTTAAGCAATTGAACGACATCGAGTCGTTTATTGCCCAGGGCTATGGTGGAATTTTCTTCCTGGCACAGCCGTCCAAAGGTCTGACCGAACTAGTCGCCAAGGGCGTGAAGCAGGGCGTTTTCATGTTTAATCACGGAGCTTCCCCGATTACGGGCGCGACGCAGAACGTGGTGCTCGACCAGCATTACACGGGTGCGCAAGTCGGCGAATTTGCGGCTAAATGGATCCATCAACACCTCGGGGGACGAGCCGAGGTGGGCATTCTTGGGAATTCCGCCGATCCCTGGCTGGAACGTCGCACTGAGGGCATGAAGGAGGGACTTCGCAAGTTCGCCCCTGAAGCACGGATTGTTGGGGAGGTGCACGGGCATTCGATCGAACTGGGTGCTGCTGGAGCTGCAAACCTTCTGCAGGCGCATCCGCGCATCCAGGTCTTGCTCGCTCACGCTGATGATCCGGGCTACGGCTGCTACACCGCCGCGATGGAAGCGGGCCGGCGTGATCCGAACCGGTTTCTCGTTGCCAGTTGCGACGGCACACGTTTGGTGTTCGATAAGATCTCTGACGGCGGCATTTACCAGGCGACCTGGAGCTATCTGTTTCCATTCAGCGCCGTCGCGTGGATGCGTGATATGATTCGCTCGTTGCGCGGAGAAAAGGTGTCGCCGACGCGCACGCAGGTGGGCCGGCTGGTGACCCGGTCGAATTTGGAGGAGATGCGCCGTCTGCTGAGTGATCCCTTTGCACCCGCAGCACAACCGTATTATCTGGATCCCACAGTGATGCGTTACAGCGACGAACAACTCACCACACCGTCGGTTTAAACCATGAGCCCCGAAGGATCCAGGGCAGCCGTGAACCCAGCTTCACCGGAAGGGCGTACACCGTTGGTCCGCTGCCGCGAGATCAGCAAGTACTTCGGCGGTGTGAAGGCCCTTGACCGTGTATCGCTCGATCTGTTCCCCGGAGAAGTGACCGCGCTGGTTGGAGATAATGGCGCTGGCAAGAGCACGCTGGTCAAGATTCTCGGTGGATTCCATCTGCCCGACGCAGGGGAACTCTGGATCGGGGGAACGCTTTGCCGTCATTTGAACCCTCGCGAGGCCCGCGCTTTCGGAATCGAGACCGTCCACCAGCATCTGGCTCTCTGCGACAACCTCGGCGCCGCAGCCAACGTAATGCTCGGTGCGGAACCGGTGCGCTGGCGTCTGGGACCTTTGCGTTTGCTCGACGAACGTCGTGCTGCCGACGAAGCCCGGCGTCGGTTGGCGGAGGTTGGCGCTGCGGTGGCGGATCTTTCCGTTCCTGTGCGACGTCTTTCGGGCGGGCAACGCCAGGCCGTCGCGATCGCTCGTGCTCTGGTTCATGCCAACCATTTGGTGATGCTGGATGAACCGACGGCCGCCCTGGGCTTGCGCCAAACGCAGGCCACGCTTGAACTGATTCGTCGCGTCGCCACACAGGGAATGGCTGTGATTCTCATCAGCCACAACCTCGACGATGTCCTGGCTGTGGCCCAACGGATTGTTGTGCTGCGCCAAGGGAGGGTAGCACTGGATAAGGCAACCGTTGACACCCGGCGGGAAGCTGTGGTCGCGGCAATGACCGGACTGACGATGGAGGTACCGAGTCCATGACAACGCAAACGCCGGTCAGCGCGAAGGTCGAGCGGCTCCTTCCCTACATGCGAAATCTGGGCATGTTGACAGCGCTGCTGATCGCATTGCTCGTGTTGGGGTTGCGCAGTCCCGGTTACCTCACCCTGAGCAACTTTCTGGTTGTGGCACAACAGATGGCGTTCATCGGGATTGTGGCTCTGGGGATGACCCACCTCGTGATTACGGGTTACCTGGATTTGTCGATTGGGTCCCTGTTTGCCCTCTGTGCAGTGACAGCAGCGTTCTGTGCGAAGAGCGTGCCGCCCATCGTGGCGCTCGGTCTTGGGATTGGGGTGGGAGGTTTGGTTGGATGGATCAACGGTGCGCTGGTTTGGCGGATCAAACTGTCTCCGATCATTATCACGCTGGGAACACTCTCGATCCTGCGTGGCCTTGTCCTCCTGTTGACGGGCGGATTTCAAGTGCGCGGGGTGCCGAAGGAATTTGCCGAGCTGACTCAGGGCAACCTCCTGGGAGTGCCGATGCCGGTCTGCGTAATGCTGGCGCTGGCGGCTGTGGCTTATTTCGTTTTGAAGCAAACCACACTGGGCCGACACTCGTATGCGATCGGTGGCAATCGGGAGGCTTGCATGACGGTGGGGATTCCGGTGCGACGTCTTGTGCTGGGCAGTTTCGCGTTGAATGGCTGCATCGTCGGATTGTCGGGAGCCTTGGCGGCCAGCCGTTTCGGATCCGCCAGCCCCTCCTTCGGAGTTGGCATGGAACTGGACGCGATCACAGCAGTGATTTTGGGTGGCGTATCCTTAAACGGAGGGGAAGGCAACGTGCCTGGAGTTCTGCTGGCAGTCGCACTGATTGGTGTGATCAACAGCGGCATCGTTGCGTTGGGCATCGACCCGCACTACGCGGACATCGCCAAGGGCATCGCTTTGCTGGTGGCAGTGGGACTTGATCAGCTTTCCCTGGAAGCGCGCGAACGGTATCGAAAGCTGCTTGCCCGGCGGGAGCGGTGACGAAGCATCCGAGGCAGACCCATTGTAAACAAATAGGCCGGACCTATGGGTCAATTGCGTCGCTTCCGGCTGTGAGTTGGGGCTTGACCATAGCTGCTTGGTGAAACCCCCATGAAGGACCGAAAGGTTGCATTGAAGTGAGTAAGGCTGTCGAAGCCCACTGCAAGAGCAGCTTCCGTCACGTTGTAGCGTCCTTCATTCAGCAGCGCTGCCGCACGGTGAATGCGATACCCCTGCAGGTATTTGACCCACGAGATTCCCAGCGCACGTTGGAAAAGTAACTTCAGACAGGATTTGCTCAGGCCCGCCGCCGCAGCCATGTTCTGCGCGTAAATCGGTTCCGTGTAATGCTGACGCATGTAATCGAGCGCTTTGAGAATGGGCTGCCAGTTGGTTTCAAGCCCACCAGCTCCGATATCGCGGCCGAGAGACATCTCCCATCTCAGAAGCCGGACAAGCAGCTCACTGAGGAGACTTCTCAGTCGGACTTCGCGCCCGAATCCCGGCTGCTCAAATTCACGGTGAAGTTCCATGAGTGTCCGGTCTAAAACCCCTGTAAACAGGGCTGATTGTTGACGTCTGGCATAGCAGTTGGTGGTGGTAATTGAGAAAGGGCCAGTAAAATGGGCGTTTTCTCGAAGAGCGTCAGGCTCAAAATCTGTAGCATGGTGTAGAGGC
>Ga0194128_10008538_pt1 | contig 12911 bp, 16 predicted proteins | sample TA2KigCa65mmetaG_FD_148650 | JGI IMG/M metagenome (GOLD analysis project Ga0194128, IMG submission 148650) | Freshwater microbial communities from Lake Tanganyika, Tanzania - TA2015037 Kigoma Deep Cast 65m | ecosystem: Environmental > Aquatic > Freshwater > Lake | place: Tanzania: Lake...
GAAGATACCTTGTCCATTGCAGGCTCCTTGTTGTGATGGGCACGTCAATACTTGGCGGTATTCCCGTACCCAATCTATAGTGAGGAGCCTGTGCTATTTCAACTAACTTCGGGACAACGTCCCTTTGCCAAGAACAAGATCAACGAACTCTTCGCCGACGTGGACCACATCTCCCACCAGAATTTGCAGGCGCGGATCAAACACCGCCTCGGAAGCGTCAAGGTGCAGCCCAACCTGCCCGAGATCGCCCTGCACATAATGGCCATGATTGACGAGCCAGCCGCCAAGGTGGGAGAATTGGAGGAACCGATCCACAATGATCCGGCCATCGCGCACCGGCTGCTGCAAGTGGTCAGCACCCCCCTCTTCGCGGGCTCGGGCCAGAGGGCCGGCGGCTGGACCGTGCAGCACGCGATCCTGCGACTGGAATGGAAGACGGTGGGAGTCATCGCCCAGCAGATCATGCTTGTGAACAGCCTGGTGCGGCCGCAGAACAGCGCCTTCGACCTGCGCCGCTACTGGGAACACTCGGTGGGCTGCGCCCCGATCGCCGATCGGCTGGTCAACGAGAACCTGATCGCCCTGCCGTCCCCGGTGAACTTCAATGGCTACTAAATCTCGGCCCTCTTGCACGACATCGGCAAGCTGCTGGTGGGTATCATTTTCTTTGGGGGCACTTCAAGGTGCTGGTGCAGATGACCGCCCAGCGCAGCACCTTCAGGGAGGCGGAGGTGGTGCTGGGAAACGTGGGCAACCACGAGTACCTGGCCCAGTTGCTGCCTTTGCCCTCCAACGCCACCAAGGAGGTGGTCGAGGCTGTGGGCACACACCACCACACCGGCCCGGCGCCCAGTTCCCTGGTCTGCCAGGTCCACGTGGCCAACAATCTGTGTATAGAACTGGGCCTGGCGTACCTGCCCGACGAGCCCTCGCGTTACAGCGACACCGTGCTGAAGAATCTGCGCGACCTGCTGGGCAAACCCATGGTCCTGCAGATCAAAAAAATCTTCAACCGCTGCGCCCACGCCTGATCAGGGCAGCCGGCACTTCTCCCGCATCCCCCGGAACCCCTGCCGAAGCCCCTGCTGGTACACCCACATGTCGCCCCAGTAGGCGATCATGCGAAAGCCCCGGTCGATGAGCCGGCAGCCTTCGTCCACCGAGGTCACCATGTACCCGGCCATCTTGCCGTAGCGCTGGCAGGCTTCCAGCACTCGCCCCAGCGCCCGCTGGAAGCGGGGGTGGTCGAACTGGCCGGGGATGCCCAGGAAGTTGCTCAGGTCGAACTGGCCGATCCACAACACGTCGATCCCCTCCACCGCAGCGATCTTTTCGGCGTTCTCCAGTCCTAAGGCCGTTTCGATCTGGGCGATGACCAGGCCCTCCTGGTTGGCTCTATGCATGGTGCCCAGGATGTCGCCGGTCTGGTAGTTGTCGTGGGCGAAGCCGAAGGCCGCCCCCCGCCGCCCGGCTGGGGGGTACTTGGCCGAAAGGGCGATGAGTCTGGCCTGCTCCTCGGTCTCCACCATCGGCACCATGAACCCCATCGCCCCCACGTCAAGGGTGCGGGCGATGAAGTGATACTGTGCGGCCGGCACCCGCACCAGGGGCACCAGATCGCAGGTGCAGGCCGTGGACATCAACATGCGGATGGTCTCGATGTCCCAACCGGTGTGCTCCATGTCGTAGATGGCGAACTCCGCCCCGGTGGCCGCGGTCAGGCGGGCCATGCCGGTGGTGTTGAACTCGAAGATCATCGTGCCCAGGGAAACCCCGCCCTGGCCGAGGGTGCGCTTGACCTTGTTCTCCCTCATCGTCTCACTCGCTCTCGCTGGCGGCCGGCTGGCTGTTGATCCGGCGGATGGTCTCCGGGTCGAACTTAGGCCGGCGGTCGTAGGTGTAAAGGCCGTTGACTTCCTGCTCCACGTCGGTGAGCTGGGTATAACAGAAACCAAACATTCTCGGGTTGGACAAGAGGGTTTCGGTAAGGGCTTGGTACCGGGCCAGGAATTCCTCCTCGGTTCGGGGCCGCTCCCCGTAGCCCCAGGCTTTTTGGTCCTCCTGCCATGGGTTCCACCAGATCCCCCCGTATTCGCTGACAAAATAGGGCTGGCCCTGGTGCGGGGCATCGGCCTGGGGGAAGTTGCGCCAGACCTCCCCGCCCTCCTTGAAAGGAGCAAAAAGGGCGGCAAACTTCTCGGGATTCTGCTCGTAGGAATGGCAGTCGTAGATATCGGTCTCCACGTGGACGTAGCCGCTGGTATCGATGACCGGCCGGGTGGGGTCGGCGGCCTTGGTGGCCCGGTACACCAGGCGCAAAAGCTCGGGGTTTTGCGAGGTGGGGGTCTCGTTGAAGGGGCACCAGCCGACGATGGCCGGGTGGTTGAAATCCCGCCCCACCACCTCCAGCCACTCCCCCAGCACCCTTTCGAGGGCCTGGGGATGGGCGTGGTCCAGGCCCCAGTTGGGGTACTCTCCCCACACCAGGTACCCCAGCCGGTCAGCCCAGTAGAGGAAGCGCGACTCAAAGACCTTCTCGTGCAGGCGCGCCCCGTTGAACCCCATGGCCATGGACAGCTCGATATCCCTCTTAAGCGCCTCGTCGCTGGGAGCGGTGTAGATCCCGTCTGGATAAAAACCCTGGTCCAGCACCAGGCGCTGGAAGAGGGGCCGGTCGTTGATCAGTACCTTGGCGCCTTCGAGATGTATCTTGCGCAGCCCGAAGTAGCTCTGAACCCGGTCGATCTCCTCGCCCTCGCGCTCCAGCTCGAACTCCAGGTCGTAGAGAAAGGGGTCCTCTGGTTCCCAGGCCCGCACCCTGGCCAGTTCGAGGCTGAAGAAGAGGTACCCGTGCGCCCCCAGGCTCACCTCCCCGGCCAGTTTGCCATCGGCCAGGGCTCGGCAGTGCAGCACCATGCCCTCGGCGGCCCCTTCGACCCGTGCCTGCACTGTCAGCTTGCCCTGGTCTAGGTCCGGGTACAGACGGAAGCTGTGCAGGTACGCCTGGGACACCGCCTCCAGCCACACCGTCTGCCAGATCCCGGTGGTGCGGGTGTAGAGGCAGGCGTAAGAATGATACTGCATCGATTGCTTGCCCGAGGGCTGCAGCGGGCTGCGGGTGTCGTCCACCGCGCAGACGGCGATCACGTTCTCCCCCTCCTTGAGCAGGGCGGTGATCTCGAAGCTAAACGAGGAGTACCCGCCCCTGTGGGTCCCGGCCCGCTCGCCGTTCACCCAGACGGTCGTGTCGTAGTCCACTGCCCCGAAATGGAGCAGCACCCTCTTCCCCTTCCAGGTTGCGGGCAGGGCGCAGAGCCTCCGGTACCAAACACAGGGCATGAAATCCTTCTCCCCCACCCCGGACAGGGGGCTCTCCGGGCAGAAGGGCACGGTGATCTGGCGGGAGAAGGCCACGCCCTGGTGCAGGCCCCTCGCCTCGCCGGAGCGCCCCGAATCCAGCTCGAATTCCCAGGCGCCGTTGAGGTTGAGCCAGTCCTGGCGCACCATCTGGGGCCGGGGGTACTCGGGGCGGGGGGTCCTCTGGTTCATGGGCTACGCTCCTGAGCGGATACGCGCCTCGGCGGCGCGCAGGATGGTGTCGTGGTGGTAGCTGGCGATACGCTCCTGCCAGGAGGCGGGTGGGTCCTGTCGCAACTGCGCCACGGCCTGCAGCAATAGGGGCATGGCCCGGGCCAGGTTATCGACGATGGCGACGCTGGCGGCGCGGGCGGTGCGAGAGAGAGGATTCAAGTCCACGGTCACCACCTCCACCCCCATGCGCTGAAGGGCCTGGCACCGGTCCCCGTCCTCCAGGGGCACAAAAACCACGTCGGCCTTAAAGATCCCCTCCGGGTGGACGAAGCGGCGGTTCGATTCGATGTAGGAGAGCTGGGCCTCCTGGGTGGGCATCAGCACCTCCTCTGCCCCCTGGGCCCGCAGGTGGGCGGCGATGGCTTCCTCCCGCTCCTTTGAGGGGTGAAAGATGTTCACTTCGAGAGGGGCGGGCAAGAGCCGGCCTAACGCCGTCAGCCCGCCGGCAACCAGGGCTGCGGCATTGCCGTTGACCGAGATCACGGGATGCCGGGCCCGCAGGAGCATCGCCGCCCCGGCCCGCACCGCGGCGATGGCAAAGGGGTGGCTGGTCTCGCCGATCAGGTAATCGAGGGCCTCCCCCCGGCCGTGGGCGATGAGCCCGTGTAACGAGGTGATGCCCTGTTCCACCCCGGCGACGATGGCCTCACGCAGCTTGAGCGAGGCGTAGCGCGGATGGCTGGGGGGGACCTCGCTCATCCCAGCACCCTGGCCCGATGGGTGCACAGAGCGGTCTCCTGCGCCTGGTCGAAGGGCCGGTTGCTGAACACCGCGTTGCCCAGCATGATCATCGAGGCCACCCCGCCCTCTGCCTCGATCCGGCCGATGGCTTCCACCACCCGCCCGTCCGCCAGCAGACCGCTCTCCGCGGCAAAGGAACGGGCCTGGCGTATACACCCCTCCAGATCGACCTGGGGCAGGTCCACTTGCCCACGCAGCAGGTCCAGGGCCTGGTCGGCGGCCCGGTTGATCCGCTCGCGCCGGGCCGGGTCCCCCAGCACCTGGCGGGTGAGGATGGGGCCAAAGTGCCGGTAGTAGATCGGCTGCTCGGACACAGCAAGGCGTGAGGCCGCCAGGGGCTGCCCTGGGGTCAGCTTTAGCAGGCAGCCGCCGTGGTGCTGGTTGCACACGTCCCCCAACCCGGTCAGCTGCTCCACCTCGGCCACATGGGCGGCCAGTGCCAACTCCTCGCGGCTGCGCCCCAGCCCCAGCAGAGCGTCGGCCGCGTGCGCCGCGGCCAGGGCCGCAGCCCCGCTCAGGCCAAAGCCGCAACTGAGGGGCAGGGTGGTCTCCAACTCCACCCGCAGGGGCGGGGCCGACAGACGGGCCAGGGCCCCCCGCACAGTGGGGAAATCCAGGGGTCGGCCGTTGAAGAACACCTCGGTCTCCCCCGCTGGGGACAGGGTCGCCCGCACCCCGTCGCGCACGGTGAACCCCATGCCCAGGGAGTGCATGCGCCTGGGGTCCTCATGTGGTATGACGTTGAAAACACAGGAGATATTGCCTGGGGCAAAGGCCAGGGCCTCGGACATGCGGACCTCGGTAAACGAATACCATATTGAGCCGATAATAATAAATAGTTATTCTCTAGAAAAGCCAGTTCACCCCTCAAAGAAGCCAAGGTTATGGCCGAACTAGACGCTCCCGCCGAAGAAGCCGAGGAAGACCTCCCGGTGATGACCCGGGTCGCTGTCCTCTTTGTGGCCCTGGGGCAGGAGGCCTCGGGCGAGGTGCTCAAGTACCTCAGCGACTACGAGGTGGAGGAGATTACCCAGTCCATCGCCAACCTCAAAAACGTCTCGGTGGCCCAGCAGGACAAGGTGCTGGAGGAGTTCGAGCAGCACATGATGGCCGGTGCCTGGGTCAGCCAGGGCGGCATGGACTTTGCCCGCCAGGCCCTGGAGCGGGCCGTGGGCCCCCGCCGCGCGCAGGAGATCCTCGACCGGGTGCTTGCAGGAACGGTGTCCTCGGGATTCTCAATGCTGAAGAACGTGGCCCCCGACCAGATCGCCCCCTTCATCTCACAGGAACACCCCCAGACCATCGCCCTGATCCTCTCCCAGCTTGACTCCGCCCAGGCGGCCGGCATCCTCACCCAACTGCCCGAGCGCGTGCAGGCCGAAGTGGCCTACCGCATCGCCACCATGGAGAACATTACCCCCGCGGTGCTCGCGCAGATCGAGGAGAGCCTCGAAGCCACGCTGAAAGAAGTCCTCGGCGGCAACAAGAAAGTGGGCGGGCCCAAGGTGGTGGCCGACATGCTCAACCTCACCGGCTCCGCCGCCGAGAAGAACGTCCTCGACCAGATGGACGCCCAGGACCCGGAGGTGGCCGAGACAGTGCGCAATTTCATGTTTGTCTTCGGCGACATCGTCAACCTTACCGACCGCGAGATCCAGACCCTCATGCGCGAGGTGGAACAGAAGGACCTAGTGGTGGCCCTCAAGGGTGCCAAGGACGAACTCAAAATGAAGTTTCTCAACAACATGTCCGAGCGCGTGCGCACCTTCGTCAGCGAGGAAATGGAGTTTTTGGGCCCCATGCGGCTCAGCGAGGTGGAGCAGGTGCAGGTGCGCATCGTCCAGCAGGTGCGCCAACTGGAGGAGCAGGGCCAGATCACAGTGGTGCGCGGCGACTCCGAGGATACCTTCGTGTGATGCGGGGCGCTGCAGACGGACAAAGGGCGGCCGGCTCCTGGCTGGCGGCCCTTTGCTTTTTGCTCGCCGCCCCGGCCGCGGCCCAGTTGCGCCTTGTCAACCTGGCCGAGGTGCAGTCCGGCGGCCTGCCCGTCGACGAGGCCGTCAGCCAGCGCTCCGTTTACCAGCAACTCAACCTCGCCTACACTGCCCGGGGCTTTGAAGTCTCTCTGCGGGGGGAGACCTTTGGCAGCAGCGCCGCCGGCAGCTACGACTAACTGGTGCAGCGCACCCTACGCTACCAGGCGTGGCCGCCTTTAGGCCGAAGCCGGCCACTTCCACACCGTCCTCGGCAAGGGCCTGCTCTTACACGCCTTTGAACTGCCCGGCGTCCTCACCGAGGACCGCAACTGGCGCCAGCGCTATCAACTGACCCGCGACCTGGACGGTCTCTTCCTGCGCTCCCAGCACCCCCGCCTCTCCCCGCTGCTTTTGCTCGGGAGCCCCCTCAACTCGGCCCTGTTCCCCGGCCTGGAGGGCCGCCGCAGCCAGGCCCTGCATGCAGGAGCGTCGCGCTGGCGGCCCCTCTCCCTGGTGGAGGCCGGCGTGAACCGGCTTGACCTGGACGCCCAGGTAGGCGCCGACACCTCCCTGCGCCTGCGGCCAGGCCCGGTGCTGGGAAAGGGTTCCTCCCTGGAACTCTATGCCGAGTACGCCCAGCGCGACGCCCACCCCGCCCGCTGGGTCTCTCTGGACCGGGACCTGGGGCGGGGCCTGGACCTCTCCTCCTTCCTGGCAGCCGGCTCCTGGGGACAAAGCCTGGAATACAAGAACTACCGCGACTTCCTCATCGCCGACATCAACAACCCGCCCCCCCTCATCTGCGAGCACGAGACCTACCTGCTCAACCGCCAGACCCAAGCGCTCCTGCCCGACGACGAGACCGGGGTGCTGTTGGAGGCCAGCTACACCTTTGCCGGCGGCGCCTCTTTGCTCTACAACCACACCCGGAACCCCCGCGCCTCGGAGCCGGGCAGGGCGGACGACGAGCACCTGCGCTCCTCCTTCCTCCAGTGCGACGCCCCTTTGGGCGAGGGGCTGCGCGCCCAGGCCACCGCCGACCTGACCCGCAGCGCCATCCTCCGGGACGAGCGCCGATTCCTGCTGGGCACCCGCTGGGTATGGCAGTGGTGGGCCCACCGCACCCTACCCTCAGCGCCGATTTCCAGTTCCAGAACGTGGACCGGCGCTTCGGCGAGTTGGAACTGCCTTTTGGGAATCTCTAACTGGGGTTGGGGTGTGAGGGGGCGGCCTGGTCGGCCGGGGTGGTGCTGCAACGCTCCACCGACGCGCTGGAAACCGGCGCCTTCCCGGAGGGGGCCAACTACTGGACTGGGATCAGCGCCGGCTGGCAGATGCCCGAAAACCACCGCCTCGACCTCTTTGCCGGCCAGCGCCGGGCCGGGTTGGCCTGCACCGGGGGCACCTGCTACGAGGTGCTGGGTTTCGAGGGGATCGAGATCCGCCTGGTCAACCAGCTATTTTGATTTGACCTCCCCCCACGAGACCGGCGCCACCGCCGAGACCGGCGGCGGCTCGGGCGCCGGGATGGCCTCCAGGGCCTGGGCTATGGCCTGGCGCACGGCCCCTTGGTCGAAGCGTTTTCCCGGGTTGCTCCGCCAGTCCGAGAGGTAGCGGATCACCCCCTCGTGGTCCACCAGGAGGTAGTTCTCCCGGTCCAGGCCGTACTCCCGGGCCACGGCCCGCCCCTCAAGGAGCAGCGGATAGGTGGTATTGGTGCCCTGGCGGAACACCGCATCCACCTGCCTGGCCGTGCCGTCCCACATGTCGATCCCCAGCAACACGAACTGCCCGGTGCCCTGGTACTCCTGCCATACCTTTTCTAGACTCGCGGCCCCCGCGAGGCAGAAGGTTCAGTTGTAACCAAAGAGGTTGATCAGCACCACCTTGCCGCGGAACTCGCTGAGGGACACCTGCCCCCCGCCCAGGGCCTCCAGGTTGAAATCCGGGGCCTCCTCCCCCACCTGCACCAGGGCGGCGGCCGGCCGGACCCAGGCTGGGCCCAGCAACAGCGCCGCGATCCATGCCATCAGCACGCGCATCTCTTCCTCCTCGATCAGGGTTTGGCGGGGATCAGGGCATCCAGGGCGTCCCGCAACTTTTTGTCGTCGCCGGGCCGGTGCCCCTGCAGGCGGTACACCACCCCGCCCTGGGCGGTAAGCACCAGGGTTGCCGGCGGTCCCGCCGGTTGGAACTGTTTCATCACCTCGTTGGTCCGGTCCAAAAGCACCGGTACCTGGAGTTGGTGCCTTTGGAGAAAGGGGCGAATCTTGGCCTGGTTGCGCGGCCCATCGACGTTGACGGTGTACAGGCGCACCCCCCGGTCCCGGTACTCAGCGGCCAGAGCGGCGATCACCGGCAGGGACTTGATACAGGGTTTGCACCAGGTGGCCCAGAAATCGAGCACTACCGGACCCTGCGCCAGTTCCTCCCGCAGCGACACCTCCCGCCCCTCCAGGTCTGGCAGCACGAACTGGTGACCGACCTCCGCCTGGACCGGCACCAGCCAGACCAACGCCACTACCAGGGCCCCACCTAGATACGCCGCCATTGTTGGCCTCCTCCTGGAGTAAATACATTAACCCGCACCGGACCACCAAGCCGCCGGCCACGGAACTGCCCAGGCGGCAGCGCCACCCCTCTTTCCAACAGGAGACCCCATGATCCTGCGCCACTGGATGGATTGCCCTATCTACACCTACGGCCGGCTGCGCGAATGGCGGATCTTCACCCGCCGCCAAGGCGATACCCCCAACGCCGAGACCGGTGAGGTCTGCTTCGAGATCAACACCTATGGCCGCGCCGCGGTCATTCCCGGGGTCACCACCGAGCCGGCCACCTATCCCAATGAGGTCTACTGCGTCGGCACCGCCGGCGGGCAGGGCCTCCTGCACCTGGGCAGCAAGAAGATCCCCCTGCGGGCCGGCACCACCTTCTTCATGCCCCCCAGCCAGCGCCACCGCTTCGAGAACACCGGCGAGGTCGAGTTGGAGTTCATCTTCTGCCGCAAAGACCCCGGACCCTCCGATCTCAAGCACTTCGACTGCCACCATTGGAGCGAGGACCGGCCCAGAGACCAGTGGGGCCAGTCCATGCAGGGCCACTGGAACCATGTGCCGCGCGGCCCTGGCGCCGGGTTGCTCATCGCCGACATCCCGCCCCGCAAATTCTCGCACCCCCACAACCACCCGCCCACCATCGACGAGATCTGGTACGTCAACAAGGGTTCGGGCTGGCACTGGATGCGCCAGGAGTACCACGTCCACTCCCCTGGCTACGCCCTCTGGCTGGAGCCCTCGGAGTTGCACTCGCTGATGAACCCCCACGACGAGAACCTCGAATTCATCTACTGCGCCTCGGCCAACGAGTGGTCCCGCCATGAGGCGGCCCGCAAGCCGGAGAAGTTGCCCGCCGCCCCCGGGGCCCTGAGCGCGGCCCTGGAGGAAAAGTTCGGCGCTATCGCCGCCGCCTACCGCCACACCGGCCTGAGTATCTTTGGGGTGGACCGCCACCTCGAAGAGGTGGAGCAGATCATCAAAGCACTCAATAAGTAACCATAGCGGTGGCGGGATTGCCCCTGAGCGGATTCCATTCCCATCTGGTCCAAGGATGGAGGGCGAGAATGAGCGAAGGGGCCGCCCGACGACGCTTCATACAGGAGTCCCGCGATGATCATCAAACACTGGATGGATTGCCCGATCTTCACCTATGGCCGCCTGCGCGAATGGCGGATCTTCACCCGCCGCCAAGGCGATACCCCCAACGCCGAGACCGGTGAGGTCTGCTTCGAGATCAACACCTATGGCCGCGCCGCGGTCATCCCCGGGGTCACCACCGAGCCGGCCACCTACCTAAAAGAGGCGTACTGCCTCTTCACCGCCGGCGGCCAGGGTCAGGTGCTGGTGGGCGGCAAGAAGGTGGCCCTGCGCGAGGGTTCCTCCTTCTTCATCCCCCCTGGGGTCAGCCACCGCTTCCACAACACCGGCGACACCGAGTTGGTCTTCATCTTCTGCCGGCGGCCCTCCCACCCGGCAGACCCCAAGACCTTTCTGTGCCGCCACTGGTCAGAGGACCGCCACAAAAGCGACTGGGGCAACCCCTTCCAGGGCCACTGGCACCACGTTTACAAAGGCCCCTCGGCGAGTATCGGCAGTGGCGATATCCCCCCGCACAAGTTTTCACACCCCCACAACCACCCCATCATCGACGAGATCTGGTATGTCAACAAGGGGCAGGGCTGGCACTGGACCCGCCAGGAGTACCACGTCCAGTCCCCCGGCTACGCCCTGTGGCTGGACCCCTCCGAACTCCACTCGCTGATGAACCCCACCGACGAGAACCTCGAATGGATCTACTGCGCTTCCACCATCGGGGCTACCCGCGAGACTGCCCAGCGCAAGCCGGCCAAAGTCCCCTCCTCCCCTGCGGCCATCGGCGCGGCCCTGGGTGAAACGTTCGGCGCCCTGATCGAAGCCTACCGGCACACCGGTATCGGGATTCACGGGGTCGAGGTGCAGATCGGGGATATCGAGAACCTTATCAATGCCCTGAAGAAATAAGCGGTCCTACTTCAGCAGGAGCATCTGCCGGGCCAGGTGGAGGTCGCCCACCTCCACCTGGCAGTAGTACACCCCGCTGGCCACGGGCTGGCCCCCCTCGTCGGTCCCGTCCCAGACCGCAGTAAAGGCCCCCGGCGAGGCGGGCTGCTGCCAGAGCCGGCGCACCACCTGCCCGGCGCTGTTGCGCACCATCAGGGAGGCGGTCCGCCCCCGGGCCCGCAGCGCCTCGTCCACCCCGATGGCAAAGCGTATCGAGGTGCTGCCGTTGAAGGGGTTGGGGTAGTTCTGCCGCAGTTCCAGGGCCGCCGGCAGGGAGCGCGGGTCGCTCTGTAAAAAGGGCCGCCAGTCCACCGCTCCCCGCATCCGGGCCGCGATCCGGCCTTCGTCGGTCTCGCCCCACCAGTTGTTGGTTGCTCCCACCGCCCCGGCGGTCTGGTTCTCCAGCAGCAGGCCGGCGGCCTGCACGGCGTTCAGCTCCACCCGGTCGGGCACCTTGGGTCCGCTGAATTGCAGGGCGATGCCGCTGTCGGCGAAGAAATTGCGGGCAATGCGCGGGGCCGAATCGCTGCTGACCAGACCGACGCGGTTTCCCGCAAAGCTGTTTTGCTCGATGCGCAGGGGCCCGGATTCCCGGCACAGCACCCCGACACCACCGGCAAAGGAGTTGCGCGCAACCATTCCCCGGGGCGACCCTCTCCAGCACCAGGTTGCCCCCCGCCTCCAGGCCGTTGTCCTCAAACTCGCTCACCCGGCAATCTATTGCGCCCCCGCGCTGGTGGAGGCCTGCTGTCCCATTGCGGGTAAAACGCGACGCCTCCACCAGCAACCCGCCCCCGCCTTGGACCTGCGCCCCTGCCAACCCCGAGTCCTCGACCCAGACGCGGGTCAGGCGCAGGGGCAGGTTCTGGTCGGTGAAGTTGAGGCCGTGCTGGCTGGAATGCCGCACCCTGAGTTCCACCAGGTCCTGGGGGTTGCGCAGCCCTTGGGCGCTGATCCCCTCCCCGGCGTACTCCAGTTCGAAGTTTTCCAGATAGGCGATGCCGGTCTCCCCGAGCCGGATGCCCGCCCAGTCGCCGGGCTGGGGCGCCTGGGCCGCGCAGGTGAAGCGCACCGCGGCTTCCCGCAGCAAGCCGGCCCGCAGCCCCCCCTGCACGATCAACTCCACCTTGCCGCGCAGCCGCCCCTCGGGACTGTCTGCCCTGGATTGGGGACTGACCCGCACCAGGGTGTCCGGCAGGATGCGCAGAACCGCGCGCTCGGGCACGAATACATCCCCCACCAGTTCCACTGTGTCCCGCCACACCACCTCCCCGGCGATGGCCCCGGCCCAGCGCCGGTCGTGCACCCGCAGGTTTGCCACCATGCCCTCCCCCTGCCGGCGGATGCGGGCCACGCTGACCCCCGGCGGGGCCGACGGATTGGTCTCGGCCGAGAACTCGGTGTAGCGCTCCCCGTCGAAGAAGTCGGTGGCGTCCCCCAGATTGCCGCCGTGCACCCGGCTGAACTGTGGATCGTGGGCCCAGAAATCGAGGTTGTCCCCCCCCTCCGCCGGCGTGGACACCTGGCCGATCGGGTACCCGGCGTCGGCGTACCGGCCGTCGGCGCAGACCAGGTCCACCAGCTTGCGCTCCTCCTGGTCGTTCTCGGTCTCCGGCTGCACGTGCCAGATCAGCAGGCCGCTGCCGGGCAGGTGGCGCTCGTAGTAGCTGTTTCCCGGCTGGCGGAACTCGACCAGGTAGTACTCCTCGGGCCGGATGGTTTCAGAGGGATTGCGCAGGGGCAGCTTGTACACCCGCCCTCCCTGCCCCACCTCCTCGAAGCGGGCATCCCGCAACTCCCCCTCCACCACCACGAGATTGCGGTTGGCCGTCCCGATCCAGCCTAAGCGCTCCAGGGCCCAGGCGCAGAAGGGATTGGGCCCGCCGAGTCCTGCTCTGGCTCAGGGTCGCGGGCCTCGCGGCGCAGAAAGTCCTTGTCGAAGAGGTCGGGCAGCCCCAGGGCGTGGCCGAATTCGTGGGCCATGGAGCCGGCGGCCTCGGCAGTG
>Ga0194128_10008546_pt1 | contig 12904 bp, 7 predicted proteins | sample TA2KigCa65mmetaG_FD_148650 | JGI IMG/M metagenome (GOLD analysis project Ga0194128, IMG submission 148650) | Freshwater microbial communities from Lake Tanganyika, Tanzania - TA2015037 Kigoma Deep Cast 65m | ecosystem: Environmental > Aquatic > Freshwater > Lake | place: Tanzania: Lake...
ATTCCAGAAAGAATCACCAAAGTAAATCTTAAAATATTCGAAAATGATACTGATCCAGATAGAGATACTAAAGTAACAACTATGACATTCTTACAACAAATAATTAATAGAATTATAGCAAATACTGCATTCCCAATGCCGGAGGATTCGCCCGTTGTAAAAGACTTGAAAGATCATGTTATCCCGTATTTTAAAGATTATATCGAGATATTCGTTAAAAAATTGAGAGACTTATTAGAAGGATATCTTAAAATGATTATCAATCAAAAGAATTCGTTGGAAATTACAAAATTAATTTTAACAAAAGCAATAAGAGAAGAACAATTATTCAGATAAATAAATTCAACTAATGTTCTTGACCGATATCTGATGATATGCCAGTACCTTTAGGTGTTTCATCAATCGTAACGACTTCTAAAGTATATGAATGATCAATACCGTTAAAATTATACAATTCTCCCAATGAATCATAGAACGCAACATCTAATTCGGACAATTCGTATATAGGATCATAAAAGAAAAATGGTGTTGATACAAAAGTATTATATAGCACTCTTCCCGGAAGACCTGTCAAATTTATTTTCGCAAATATATCTTTTATAGAAGTAAAACTTAACATAGGAGAAAATTGTCGACACGTCATAATAATATAATTATTACCGCTGAGTTGTAAAGAGTTATTCTTTATTACTCTCTTATTTCCTAATTCATCTGTATCAATTTCATCTTCATATAAATCCTTATTTATATGAATAGTTCCATAAGGAGTAACAGCATTTTGTTTATTTATATCTCGAAATCCTAATTCATTTCCCATATTTCCAACAATATCAAATCTAAATCGCATAATATTTGGAACATGAACAACAACAGCCTGTCCACCAAACGTTGAAATTCTCGAATTATTTAAATTGAAATGTTCAACGATAAATTCATAATTATTCGTATCTATAATTTTCGTTATTGTTTGTGTTGCATTTATTACAGATGTTGGAATACCCATATGTTCGATATAATTACTAATTGTAATACTATCTCCAACATTTAATCCGTGAGAATTATGTTTGATAGTTATTGTATAACTCTCTTTTCCAGGATCTGTAACAGGTTTTGGATCAATGGGTGGCGAAACATCACTTATAGGTTTTGATAATTTAGCTTCTTTATAACTTTCCATAGTAACAATATCGGTATTTGTATCAATTGTGACGGTAATAAAATTACTTTTAGAATAAGTCGAGTTTGATGCAACTAATACTCGTTCGACTTTTTTAAAACTATCTTCAATAGCCGTTTTTAAATCTGTTGGGGAATAATTACCAGATTCTATTTCAGCTGTATAAATAGTATCACCATCTTCTAAGTTTTGGAAATATAATCTATTGTTTCTAGTTTCACTTGGAGTATCATGGAATACTTTTTCTGTATTTGGGAACTCTGAACTCACCATACGAATCATAACGACGTTATTATACGTTCTTCCTAATTTGATATTATATTGACTTGGCGTTGGAGAACCACCATTTATTTTTTTTACTTTTGATACATAAATATTACTTCCACCAAATTGTCCATTTAAAAATCCCTTTCTCGGTAATTTAATACTGTATTCATTTTTTCTTATTTCACTAATAAGATGAAAACCCTTCAAATGATTATTATCAATTGGATACTCTGCATTAATCTCGTTTACTTTTATTCCACCGTAATAATGAAATTCAATTTTAATATTATATCCTGTGGTACTTTGTGATCCATCGAATTTATTTGGTAATTTAATGTAAAATTTAGATTGTGATATATTCGTTGATCCTGGTAATACTAAAATTACTCTCTGTTTTCTGTTGATAAAATTAATAGGAATATTACCAATATGAGTCGACGTAGGAAAACCCTTTAATTCAGAAATTGTAACAAACATATTACTCGTATCATAACCTACACCCGCACCAAGAACTGTTATATTTGGATCTAAATTTATTTCAGCATACTCTAAACCCGGAGTAAATTTTATTCCATACGTCGCTCCGGTATACGTTCTCAATTCTTTTATTTTAGTTTGTAATCCGGTTAATAAAATTTGATCATTAGGAACAAAAGTATGATTCTGCTGTTTTATCCATATACGATCATCCTCAATTCTCAAAGGATTATTCTCTAAATTAATCATAAATTCAGTTTCTGCAACTGGCTTACTTTCACGAGCACCACTATCAATATTAATATAATTGACGTTATAACGTACATTATTATCTTTTTTAATTAAACCGTTTTTGAACAAAAAATCTAAATACGGATCATATCTTGTTGATTCGATACGTGAATTTGTATTATCTGTCCTCATTTGATTATCAATGATAGCATTCGGATTAAAACTAGGATTGAATGTCTTTTTCGCACCCATTTGTGCATCTTGGGGATGAATTGTGTCATATCTTTGATTTATAATATCAGTCTGATCAACGACATATTGAGTATCTCTGTCATCATTGTCATCTTTTGCATTTGATACATGTGTTGATATAATTGAAGAGTTTGACATATTAATATAATAATATAATAATGTTATTTAACATTTAAATCATGATAAAAATTGGCAATTCACTTTTTTATTAAAATAGTATATTTTAATAAAAAATTGATAATTTAAGGTTCAGGCTTAAAACTATAGCATAAACTATCTATATCCATATGGGAAAGAAACAGAATGTCGAAGATATATATCAATCTTATACTGATATTGAACACGTATTAGCTGAACCAGATACATGGGTCGGTGGTATGGATCCCGATACTATTAATATGTATGTTTATGATGATGAAACTGAACGATTTGAAAACAGATTGATCACATTTATTGGAGGATTCTATAAAATCAATGATGAAATATTCACAAATGCCCGTGATCATACCGTTCGTGATAAAAATTGTAAAACTATTAAAGTTAACATAGATCGTACAACTGGAAAAATATCCGTATGGAATGATGGTACTGGTATTCCCGTTGTAATTCATAAGAAATCAAATTTGTATGTCCCAGAGATGATTTTTGGTAAAATGAGAACTTCGTCAAATTACAAACAAAAGAACAAGATTGTAGGTGGTAAAAATGGTTTCGGAGCAAAATTAACAAACATATTTTCCAAAGAATTTATCATTGAAACGGTTGATGCTATTGAAAAGAAAAAGTATACACAAGTTTTTAGAAATAATTTATCAATCGTTGAAAATCCTGTAATAGAAAGTGTTGGAAAAGATGTAAAACCGTATACAAAAATTACTTATTTACCAGATTATGAACGTTTTGAAATGAAAGGTCTTACGAATGATATTATCGCTCTTTTGAAAAAGAGAGTTTTTGATATTGCTGCATGTTCAACAAATATAGGCAAAACAGTAACAGTATATTTAAATGACGAAAAAATCAAAATAAATAATTTTGAAGATTATATTTCACTTTACTATCCTACTAAACCAAAAGATTTAGTTTACGCTAACATCAATGAACGATGGAAAGTAGGAGTCGTTTTTGATAGCGAGTCGGGTTTTAAACATGTCTCATTTGTTAACGGTATAAATACATCTCAAGGTGGTACTCATGTTGATTATATCGTCGATCAAATTGTTAAAAAAGTATCAGAATTCATTAAAAAAGAACATAAGGATTTAACAATTAAACCCGCAAACGTTAAGGATTTTTTGCATGTGTATATTGATTCTGTTATAGAAGATCCATCATTTGGCTCACAATCAAAAGAAACATTAAAAAAGAAAGTTTCCGATTTCGGTTCAACTTGTGTTATTGATGATGATTTTATTAAAAGATTGGCAAAAACAGATCTTATTAAAGAAGTCATTAAAATTGCACAATTCAAAGAAGAAAACAAACTTAAAAAGCTAGATGGTAAACGAATCGCCAATCTCTTGAATATTCCAAAACTTGAAGATGCTCTTGATGCTGGTAAAAAAGGATCTGTAAATACAAGATTAATTTTAACAGAAGGAGATTCTGCAAAAACATTAGCAATGACCGGTTTAGAAATTATTGGAAATAAGAAATACGGTGTTTTCCCGTTGAGAGGTAAATTACTTAACGTATTACGTGCAACAAAGGAACAATTAGAAAAGAATGAAGAATTTTATCACATAATTCAAATTCTAGGTCTCAAATTCAAAAAGACGTATCATAGTACATCCGAATTAAGATACGGTGGAATTATTATTTTGTCAGATCAAGATGATGATGGATTTCATATCAAAGGATTAATCATTAATATGATTCATACATTTTGGCCATCATTATTGATTACTGATGGATTTATTAACTCTTATCGTACACCATTAGTAAAAGCTTTTAAACATACCGATACTAAAAAGAAAAATCCAAAAGTTTTTTACTCGTTAACCGAATTCAAAAAATGGATAGATGAAATTGGTAATGAAATGTCAAAATGGGATACGAAATATTACAAAGGTTTAGGTACTTTTGAACCAAAAGAAGGGAAAGATATTTTTAGAGATTTTGAAAGTCATATTATTAAATACGTTTGGGAACTTACCGAAGATGCTAAAGAAAAAGCTAAACATAATAAAATAAGTAATACTAAAGAAGAAGATTCTGAAACATCACAACATTCAGAAGAATCATTAGATCTCACTCAAAGCAAATCATTCCAAAAAATAGATATGGCTTTTAATAAAAAACGTGCGGATGATCGTAAACAATGGTTAAGAAAATATGATCCAAAAAATACTCTCGATCACACAGTTAATATTGTACCATATAGTGAATTTATTGATAAAGAACTTATTCACTTCTCCAACTCTGACAATATTAGATCGATCCCGAGTATGATTGATGGATTAAAACCATCACAACGAAAAATTCTATTCGCCTGTATGAAAAGAGGTTATAACGCTAAAGAATTAAAAGTATCACAATTAGCCGGTTATGTATCTTTACATACAGAATATCATCATGGTGAACAAAGTTTGTTCGATACAATTATTGGTATGGCTCAAAACTTTCCAGGAAGTAATAATATTAATTATTTACTACCAAATGGTGCATTCGGTAGCAGAAGAGAGTTAGGTAATGATTATGCAAGTCCTCGTTATATCTTTACAGATATAAATCCACTTATGTCAAAACTTTTCAGACAAGAAGATAATTATTTGCTAAATTATCAAATGGAAGATAATAAAATAATAGAACCGGAATATTATGTTCCTATTATTCCAACTATATTGGTGAATGGTACTGTTGGTATTGGTACTGGATTTAGTACAAGTATACCACCTCATAATCCTATTGATATCGCTAATTTTATCATTAAAATGATAAATGGGGAAATAACAAAAAGTATTCATCCGTGGTACCGTGGTTATACTGGTACATGTGAACAGATTGATGATTATAAATATCTCATGACAGGTAAATATGAAATTATAGACGAAAGAACTATACGAATTACAGAAATTCCGATCAAAAAATCAATGGAATCTTACAAAATATTTTTAACATCAATAACGGCATTAAATGCGAAAGATATGGACAATCCTAAAAAGAAACTATTAGATTATAAATTTGTTCCATATAATAATAAAGTAGATGTCACTATTACTTTTAAACCAAATGAATTACAAAAAATGATAAAAAGTGAAAGTATAGAAAAAACTCTAAAATTATCTGAAAAAATATCAGTATCTAATTACTACTTATATGATACATCGGGTCAATTAACTAAATTTGACTATCCAAGTGATATATTAGAAGAGTTCTATGAATTTAGATTGAGATTATATATCAAACGTAAAGAACATAGATTGAAGTTTTTGGAAAATGAATTAATGATTCTAAAATATAAGATGAAATTCATCAATGATATATTGAAGAAAACTATCATTATCGAAAATAAAAAGAAAGATGTTATTATCGAAAGATTAAATGAATTAGGTTATCCAAAAGTATCACATGATATTAATGCAAAGGAAGAAGAAAAAACTTATCGATATTTAATTGATATGCCATTATTCGCATTAACGAAAGATAAAATTGATGAATTAAATGAAGAATTCAATGTAAAGAATGAGGAATTAAATATTTATAAAAAAACTCCTGTCGAAATTATTTGGAAGAATGAAATCAATGAATTCATAAAAGCCTATGAAAAATGGTTAGCAGATTTAGCAGAATATGAAGCGGATGAAGAAAAAGAAAATTTGAAATTAAAGAAAAAAGATAAAGTTATCAAAAAAGTAAATAAAAATTAAAATGTAACGTATATTTTCGATCGATCTAAATTATCATTCGGTTCTAACTTCTCATAAAATCTTCCATCAGAAAATGCATCTCTTCGAGGTATTATTTCTTTTATAATTGCTTTTGGACAACAAACATTTTTATATATTTTATATTTATCTCTCGATCCAGCAACTTTTTTCATCAATAATGGATTCCATTCAACACCCACACAATTTTGATCATTAGAACACTGTTTCAAACATTCTAATTCAGGTATATTTGCAACACACATATGAGGTTGTGTATATTGACCAAGATATTCATCTTCTCTCTTCGCAAAAAAATTAGACTTGTTATTTAATTTTGTTTCTGATTTATTTATATCTATATCTATTTTCTCTTTTGCCCAATCTATCCCAACAAGAGAGTATTTTTCCACAGTCAAATTATCGATCTTATCTTTATCGATAGGTTTAATTATTTTATCATCCTTTATCATTTCTAAATCGTATAATCCTCTTTCATGATCCGCACATGAATATATAGCATTTTTAACTAATGTATTTGAATTGACATCATCTGTATTTTTTATAACGTATAATTTATTGCATCTATAATGATCTGATTTATATTCATCTTTATAGATCGATTCTCCGGGTTGTCCACGGATCGGTATTTTTGATAAGTAACATTTATTTTTTTTAGTATCAAAACTAAAACCCGCACATCCAATTGTTTTAGTACAAATACTACCACATTTCTCTATTGTCATATTTGATATTCTTGCATCATAATGTTCAGTAGAATATTCTGTTGATCTATTGATTGCTTCAATTAAAGTGTAAAATATAAATGCTACTAATAATATTGCTAATATTTGAAACTCCATCTATATATTCACATCAATAAAAAATTGAAATTCATACAGATTTAAAAAGTGCATCGATAATAATGATTATATTGATTATGAACGATACAAATCAGGATTTGGATGTTCAAATCCTCAGTTTATTTAATGACAAATCATATGAACAAATTATGGCGTTATATACTGGTGTGATTAAAAACGAACAATCAGATATGATTATGTTAATGGATGATCATATTTGTAATTTTTTGGATAATCAATATTCAAATGATGACGATTTCAAAGGAATGGCTAAATATCTTATCAAAATCATTGGGGGAAATAAATTTAAAAAATTCACTGAGGCGATTGATAGAATTGCCACATTATGTGCAACAAAATTAAAGAGAAACTTACTTGATGTTATGATTATGAGTTTGCATCAAACAAAAAATGAGGATATTTATAATTGTCTAAAAAATATATGGTCTTATCAAGGATTTAGATTATTAGCAATTAAATACGAAACTAAAATATTAAGAAAAATACTATCATCACCATTATTCATATATTACACGAACAATGTTTTAACTGTTACACAACAAGCTGATATATTATCTATATTTCTTGATGATACAATAACTAGCAATTATGTTATCAAGACATTATTTAAAATATTAAAATTTTTAGAAATTTTTTATAAACGAATGGATATGATCGGTTCATTGACCAGTAATATCACTATTAATTACAGATTAATGAATTTGATGTTAACTTTATGGAAATCGAGAATTAATAATGTACCAAATGATTATCAAGAGATTACGGATTATAAAATAGCACATACAAAATCGCAATGGCGTAAATTAGCAGTTTGCGCATTTTATTCCATCAGAATATACTACCTCTCTCTATTTCAAATCAACAAATATATCAAAGAGAGAAAGAATACAATGTTTATCGCGTTATTTGATGGATTTACAGATATTAGACAATTAGAAAAAATAGGAAATGAAATTAAAATTATATTAAATGATCAAACAATAACTAATGATATTTTTGATACGTATATTTTGATGTTTTCCAAATTTAACATATTTTATTCAAATGAAATTGTTCAAGATTATATCAATATGGTAACAAATGTATATGTATATAATGAAAATGAAAAAATAGATGATAATTATTTGCAATATATATCAAATGTCATCGAGGGATTTGATGGAAAACTCAATAATCCTCATATTAGATATAATGCTATGCAATTATTAATATCACTCATCGATGAATATGGATTTGCTAAATTTGAAAATTTATTGAAATCATTTTCAATATATCTCAAAGAAGTGAAATTTTTTGATTGGACAGATCCGATAGATGCATCATTACATTATAGACGAATTGTAGATTTTATAACAATGCTTGCGGATATTGATAAATATCAATCGGATATTCTTACAGTTGACCTATGTTATCGGTTACTCAATATTGCATCAGATATAATAAAAATACATGACGAAATATTAGAAAAAATTAAAACTATCCATCAACAATACGCATTCAATCAAACTGTATCATTATTTAGGAAAGAAGCATATGAATTATTAGATTCTGTTAAAGCATCCTTATGTGCATTTAAATTGTTCTCAATTGGTAGACCTGAACTAATAAGTTTAGATGTCGCTATGAAATTTGTAATGATGGGGACAATTTTATTAGAATGTTATTCGAATGGTGCGCATCCCATTTATACAGTATGTCAAATTACAGATACACCTATTGCCATTATGTATATAATTTTAGAATCTATGCTTATTTTGTTACAAAATGGATTAATTGGAAGTGATAAAATAAATTTTGATCTACTTAAACGTGTTGTTAAAACTATTAAATTCCCTCATACTAATGAATTATTATCATATGAAACAAATAGTAATACGATCGAATATCCAGAAGAGTTTGTCGATCAACTATTTATGACACCAATCGAAAATCCAATTATGATACCCAATACAAATGGAGTCTTTGAAAAAGTATCTATGGTAATGTTATTACGGTCTAATCCAAGTAATCCTTTTACGAGAGAACCGTTAACACCTGAGACACTCGAAGAGTATAATAATAAACCAGAAATAAAACAACAGTTGACAGATTTTATGGAAAGATTAAATAATTGGAAAGAGAAAAATATCTAAATAAATAACATTAAGGATCTAATGATCAATAGTATACACCTTATAGAATATGATGGTGATTATTTAAAATCGATGAATACAAAATTACTTTCAAAAATTATCTATTATCATTTCTTAGAATTAGCACAATATCCCTTACTCGAACATAGCATTCAATCTATTAGAAAAACATTCGAAAATGATAATGCCGTATTATTTATTTTATTAGAAAATAATAAAATCATAAGTTATTTATTAGGTTACTCATTACAACTTGATGATGGAAGAAAAGTAATGTTCATATCTTATATTTATGTTGCTAAATCTCATAGGAATAAGGGTATTGGCAAATTTATGATGGATCATATTGAGCAAAAAGCTTTAGATTTGAAATTAGATGGAATTTTACTAATATGTGATACAGAAGATCAAAAAGTATTAAATTTCTATATGACAAGAAATTATATGCATGATATAATATTACGACGTTATGATCGGTATGATGTCATGTTTAGAGCATTATAGATACAAAACTTATGTGTTTAAATTTTATTATTTATCATTGTCATTTTAACATACTATCAATTATTACTGATAATATGTTAACGTTTATATTAACCATGATATGGTAGTCGAATATACGCTATCAATATGTATCCGTTGTTATAATCATGTTTGTATCAAAGTAATCATAATAATATATATAGTTATATGATAATAAGCGTATCAAAAATAAAAATCCAAAATAATGTAAAACTTAAGTTTATATGTTTTATGCACAACAAATGTATGAGTTTATATGAGAAAAAATACTAAATAATTTTTATTTAACACAAACTCACATATACAATAAAAAGTAATATATAATATGAATAATCAATAATTCTAAGAGTACACGGTTACAGACCAAAATTAAAAAGTGTAGAACTTTTATTTTTATCCACACAAATATATTTGTGTAGATAAAAATAAAAATAATAATTTTATAAAATTTTAGTAAACACTTGAGCCAAATTTAACATATGAAAAAGTATCAAAGGGTAATTAAATTACTGAATAAAAGTAAAAATTGAAAAAAATTACAAAATGATTTTTAGGTGGTCAAACCTCATGTTGCGAAAAAATTATGCAAAATCCAAAAGTCAAAAGGCAACAATTTTGTTTTTTCACACAAAACTGTCGGTGACTGTCGCAAAAACGACAGTTTACCGACAGTAAACGACACATATTTTTGGCAATTTTGAGTTTGTATCAGAAAAAATAGTAAAAAAAATCAGTTTGATTAAATCATATTCGACACAATGTATAAGTTTGATATAAAGTCACGCTATACAAAAAAAGTTTAATAGACAAAATACGGATCCTCACAGAACCTCAGAAAACACATTTCGACACGAGATTTTAATAGTCTATAATACTTTTTCTTCAAAAAACATGTGTCCTATGAGTTTGATGTACTAAGTATGCTTATTTATATCAAATATGACTTCATTTAATGAAAAGACAAAAGCCTCTAAATAAAAATATTGATATAAATTGTCAAAAAAAATTAGTATTCTTATGTACTTTTTACGTTCGATATAAATTTGCATATATTATACATCATGATTAATATTAACTTAAACGTTATACAAAAAAGTATAAAAGAATACTAAAATATTTTTCATGGGAAAATTTTAAAAATAGACTGTCGTTTTGCTGTCGTTTTGCTGTCGTTTTACCGACAGTTTGAAAAATGACAAAAATCATTTAATATAATGTTATATTCTTTCATGATATATATTGATGCGAAGTTATATATATAATATAGATAGTTTGATACAAATAAAATATATTTAAAATATGAATATATATCACATAACATTTTTTATCGGCACCTCACAACACCTCAGAAACATGTCTGTACTAACATTAATATTTTATATAAAGATTGATGGTGTAATGTATTATAATGATAAAGTTTTAACGGTGAATATATAAGTATATATGAGTCATAACATCATAAATAATGATGTCATGTATGACATAATTGATGAAGTATAAAGAAATAAATTGTTACATAATAATATTATGAAATATGAGTGCGTATATTGTAATTATTCAACTGATGATACGGGTAATTGGTCACGTCATCGATCATCAAAACGTCATAGATTAAATATTACGGAAAATGATATAGAGGTTGATAATATTAATAATATGATTATGCAATGCAAATTTTGTTCATGCATATTTTCGAGAAGAAGCGCATTAACTAAACATTATAAAATATGTCCATTGAAAGATGACAGAGAATTATTAATAAAGATTGATCACCTTGAGGAAACAATAACACATTTGAAAGAGTTATCCCAATCAGCTAATAATGTTGCATTACAATCAATGAGTGCATTGAAATTTTTAACCAAGAATTATAAACCAGATGAATTAATTCCTTATGATCCGGATCTTCTTCAAGGAGATACAGATGATGATGATTTTATAGGTATTTTAGTATTAAAGCAACGTCAAAAACAATTACATAAATTTATAGGCGATGCTATTATTACCTATTATCAAAAAGAGAATCCAAAAGATCAAAGTTTATGGAGCTCTGATATATCTAGACTTAATTATATAATAAGTGAAGTATATGATGGCAAACAACGATGGGTAATTGATAAAAATGCCCTTAGAATTCGAGATATTATTATTCGCCCTACATTAAAAAAATTAGATGCCACATTAATATCATATGCTACAAAAAAAGATAAACGAAATATGAATGCAGAAGAGACTGCGACGTTATTAAGAAGACGTTATTGGTGTATCGAAATACATAAGCATATTGAATCACGTGAAATTGAAAATACTATTATGACGTATATTACACCACAATTCTATTTAAATAAATCATCACCGAATACAAAAAAAAATTGATTTGTAGTTATTTTTATTCCTTTTATTTTGCAATACTTTCGCATTATATTTATCGCTCCATTTAAGTCAGCATTTAGTAATTTTCCCTTTTGTGAACTAAATAAACCTCGTTTTATACGTTTTCCTGTATATTGTTCATGTTTACATATTTGTTCTAAATTTAATGCATCACATTTAGACGTATATGATTCTTCTGTTGTATATATTCGATTCTTTCCAAATTTATTTATTAATTTATTTATTAGTCTTCTATAAGGAATTTCATAGAATGTGCGATTAGTGGTTCTCCCCATATTTACGTTTGTTTTCCAATCTTGATTTAAACCTATTATTATCATTTTATTATTATACATTTGATATATTTTGCTTACTACTCTATTCATTGTATTATTTAATTTATTTTCCCGTTTAATTCTCATTAAACATATTTTATTCGTTTCCTTATTTTGGATTGATTTTTCTCCATCTATTTTTTTGGCATAATAATGATTTAATGAAGTTATTAACGATTCTCTAATAATTTTTTGAGTTGAAGAAGGATCATAAATAGTCATTAAATTAACTATGCCTAAATCTATAGATATAATATCATCAATTTTAGATGGTTCAATAAATATATTTAAACACAAGACACATAATAATAGTATTCTTATGACGGATCAAAAAGTAACTATTGAGTTATTAGACATTAAAGTACTCACAGCATCGTTGGATAATATA
>Ga0194128_10008547_pt1 | contig 12904 bp, 11 predicted proteins | sample TA2KigCa65mmetaG_FD_148650 | JGI IMG/M metagenome (GOLD analysis project Ga0194128, IMG submission 148650) | Freshwater microbial communities from Lake Tanganyika, Tanzania - TA2015037 Kigoma Deep Cast 65m | ecosystem: Environmental > Aquatic > Freshwater > Lake | place: Tanzania: Lake...
CGCTCCAAAAACGCATGCACGGGGTTCGAGCAGCGTCTTGGACTGCGGCAGTCCTCTGCCGCTTTGGAACTGGCGAGTCGCGTTTGGCTGGGGGATGCACCGCGCTCTCGATGCTGTTCAGTTCGGGTTGGCCAGGACCCCAGAGAGTCAGACAACGGCGCACCGTCTGAAAGCCTGCCCTCGCGAAAGCGTGGGGTGGGAATCCAGGCTTCCTATGGCGGCCTGTACTTGAGGGACAGCCCTAAGCATCCCTGGGCTCCCGCCAGCGCAGGAGCGACGGTTGCACAGGCTGGAAGCCCGTGTACGGCTTTTCGCGGGAACGAGGTTGAAGATCGCTGGCTCGGCTGGAGGTGACGCCGATCTGGAACGATCGCCCATGTATAAGCCCTTATCTCTGCATCCACAATTGACCCATGCGCGCAGCACAGCCCAGCGCTGTGTTGCCACCCAATCACAGCCATGAAACTCAACGACCGCGTCGCACTCATCACAGGGGGTGGAACTGGCATCGGCAAGGGCATCGCCCGAGCCTTGCTCAAAGAAGGCTCCAAACTGATGTTGGCCCAACGCCGCCTGGCAGTCGCTCAGCAAACTGCTAGCGAGCTCGACCCAACCGGAATCCGTGTCAAAGCCAGGGCCTGCGATGTCTCTTCCCGCCAGCAGGTGCAGCAACTCGTCAAAGAGACGTTGCAAGAGTTTGGACAGATCGACATTCTTGTCAACAACGCTGCCATCACGGGGATGCCGGCTCTCTCGCCCTTCCTCGACTGCTCCGACGAAACCTGGGACACGATCCTGGATGTGAATCTGAAGGGAGCCTTCATGTGTTCCCAGGAAGCCGCCCGCCACATGGTATCGAGAGGCAAAGGGGTCATTCTCAACATCTCATCGGTGGGCGCTTTTGCAGCTCAGCAGCGAGCCGCTGCTTACTGTGCCAGCAAGGCAGGCATGGAAGGGCTCACGAAAGCAATGGCGCTGGATCTGGCAGACGCCGGAATCCGCGTGAACTGCATCGCGCCGGGAGACATCGTTGTGGAAAAAAACCGACAGATCGCCCAAGAGCTTGCCGAGGCGGGAGTCAAGCGCGACTACGTGCGTAAGACGCCTCTGGCCCGCCGCGGGCTGCCAGAAGAGATCGGCAACGCCGCGGCGTTTCTCGCATCCGATGGCGCCAGCTTTGTGCACGGAGCCACGTTGATCGTGGATGGCGGGTTCCTGATTTACTAACTAGGCAAGGGCTTCGCCCTTGATATCCGGGTTGCGACAGGTGGGGCGCGGTGTCCTTACCGCGCCGTTTTCCCAACGCATCGGCACTTCGCGGCGGGCTGAGGACAGCCCGCCCTACCTCCTGCCGTGTCGCGCCGACACAAGAACAAAATCCTCGTTTCATCGCGCATAACCGGCTAACTTAACCGGCTAACTTGTTCCTCACTGACTCGACCGATTCAATGCAGGGGGCTAGAAACCTGCGGTGGGCAGTCTCCGCGGCTCTGTTCGCAGACCGTGTGAACAGATCGCTAAGAATCACTGTTCCGAGTGACACGTCAACGAACTCCCACGGCAAAATCCGGCTTTCCGTCCGAAAGCGGCAGAAGACTGCTGCACTCCACGACGCGGGCGTGGCTGCCACCGCCTTCTAGGTTTGTTAGTTCTGGAGTGGGGCCGTCGTCTGACTCCTGTGGCGCTCGGCTGCGAGCGAGCGGGACCGGAGACCATCGTGCGAGGCAAAAACAGGCTCGTCATTATGTTGTCCAGGGCTCACTCGCTATTACAGTTTCCAAACGTCGCATGACAATGTTCAACGGCGGACGAAACCGGCCATGAAAACAAAACGGCGAATTCTGTTTGTGCTGCTGGCGCTGATTTCTGCAGCGTTTCACTTGCGGTCAACCGGGTAGCGAAGATCACGCAGCGAATGCCTCGTATCCTCCAGCAAATTGTCGCGCCGGCCACGCCCGAAAACCCTCCGAAAACCCCCGTCATTCCGAAGGGTCGATGGTCCGGCTCAAAGATGGACGTATTCTGTTGGCGTACACCGAATACTACGGTGGCGAGTCGGAAGATCATTCTCCCGCCAAAATCGTTGGAACTTACACGTCAGACCGCGGGCAAACGTGGTCGCCTACCTTCACCTTGCTCGAAAACATCGGACGGGAAAATGTGATGTCGGTGACGTTGCGGAGGCTTCACTCCGGGGACATTGCGTTCTTCTACCTGCACAAGAACTCCAGTTCCGATTTGAAAGTCTACCTGAAGCTCTCGCGCGACGAAGCGAAGACTTGGGACGCGCCGATCTGCGTCACCCCGGCGGCAGGCTATCACGTGATGAACAACGATCGGGTGATTCAGCTCAAATCCGGACGGCTGCTTGAGCCCATTGCTTTTTCGCCAGATTTTCGCAAGCGCGATCACTGGGTCTCGTTCTGTTATTGCTCTGACGATCGTGGCCGGAGCTGGAAGAAATCGCAGTCGGAGCTCGACCTTCCCAAGCGCGGTGCCATGGAACCTGGACTGGTGGAGCTTCGCGACGGGTCCGTCATGATGATCCTCCGAACCCAGATGGGTTGTCTGCGTAGCCGCCTTCGCGAGACCTGCGAGAGACTTCAGGAGATAGACGAGTCATTGGACAACGCAGAATGAATCCCCCCTTGAGAGCCGGCCGATTGATCGGCCCGTTCGTAGTGCCGCACGCAGTGCTTCAGAATGGCCGCACTGCGTGCGGCACTACGAGCGCATAGCCGGCTTCGAAATGTAGAAACTCCAGAGTGACGCACACAGTGCTTCGCCTGGCCGCGCTGCGTGCGGCACTACAAGCCCACGGGCGTCGCTCCCATGTCCCCATGGGAAAGGCACAAGCTCGACTCACGCGCCGGAAGCTCGTGCGATGGGCACGCGCGTCTTATCGAAGGCCCTGTTTCTCATGCGCCTTTCGCATATCGGAGCATGGCACCCGACACTGCTTCTGAATTGGACAACACGGTGAAGCGCAATCGAAACTGGCGGGTTTCTCCCGGTTGCAGCTGGCTGGGCTGGTGCCACTCCTGCCAACGCCCGCGTCCTCCCATCAGGGAATTGGTCGGCTCGACTCCGAGAACATAGTCGCCTTGGCCGCACATTTTCCACTGCCAGAGATAGGGCAAATCGCGCGTCGTGTAAGACAGCTCGACTGCGAAACTTCGCTCGGTGTCGTCCGAGACCACGAGAGCATGGCCCTCTTCCGGCGCCTTTCCTCGGTAGGAGTGAATGAAAACTTCTTCCTTGAATCCAGCCGTCGGCGGGAGAAACGTCCGCCAAGCGCCGGTCTTGGCTACTTCGTCGCGCGCTTCGACCTGGTTGGTCGTGAGATACAACCGGCTCTTCTCGTTGAGAAAGGGAAAGCCGAAGTTCCAGTGGTAGAGATGCAAGTGGATTTCCGGCCGGAATCCCTCGTTGGTGACGCGATCTTCCAGTTCGATCCAGTTGGCGCCGAACTCGGTTTTCCAGGTCCGACGCAGCGTGAGATTCGGGCCAAAAAGATAACTTTCACGAACCAAACCGGAAAGCTGGATGCGGTATCGATCTCCTTCCCAACCTCGCACCAGCGACACGTCGGTAGCCGGAGCATAGGAAATCTCCCCATGAATGCCGTAGGTCTCCAGACCCTCCGAACTCGGAGGTCCTACGTTTCTAAGCCCGCAAGTCGCCAGCATTCCGCTAAACCCGCGCAGCCAGCCGTTCCCCTGCCGTTCGTAGTAAGTGGGTGCTACGATGCCTGCAGGCGAGCGCCAGCACAAGGATCTCCCGTTGTAGTTCACGCCCGCCAGATCCATGGCGCGGTCGCTCAGGACCGTGAAGCCAAGCCCCGATCCGGTGTCGATTTGAAAGGCTTCGACCGACTTTGCTCGGCCGTCCAGGAAAGCGATGCGCTGAACAGACGCCAGTTGGTCCATCGAGCCCACGTGCTTTAATAGATGCTCCTTGGATAAGGCAAAATGGTTGTTCAAAGCAGTCGACCTCGTTTCTCTCGCGCCAGCCGGAATCTCCTCGGCCGAAGACTTCGCCCTGGCCCGAAAATTGGATATTCGATAAGCCGTTTCTCGGAAGCAGCCTCTGGCATTGCTCAACAGTTCTCGGGCGGCTTTACCAGCCGCCTCGCCGCGGTCACAGACCGCCGCTGCAGCAGGAAGGTTCTACGAACCACCCCCGAACGAGCAGCCCCTGGCGAAAGCAGCACTGGAGGATACGTTCCGTCTTCTCGAACGCAACCTTCACCCGACCTGCCTGGTGCGTCGAAGATGCGCGACGCACCCACCTCGTAGCCCGCAACACCGAGAACACCTTTCACAAGTGTTGCCCCTAGTCGCCTAGACCGCGATCCGATACAAATGGGCGTCCCCAACCCAGCCATCCTTGAACGCGAACAGGCGGGTCATGTGCACCAGGACCTGCCGCGTCTCCCGGTCCTCGCGCGCAACGAAGTTGGAGAGAGTCAGCAGTTCATCGTCTTCGGGCTGCCGGTCATCGACGATCACGAGCGTCTCCCGCTTGAGAAGTTCGGAGCGTCGGTCGACCTCGCCGGCGTAAAAGGGGTAGCGCGGGCGATTGCCGCGTGGATTGGCCTTGTTGATGTTGCCGAGCCAGCAGAGCTTGCCGCTCGAGTGCCGAAGAAGTTGCGAACAAGCGCTCGGCGAGTAGAATGCCTCTCCACTGGAGTCCGTCCAGGCCTCAGGCTGGGTCCACTTCCACCCGCCGTCGGAGGAGTAGGAGACCCAGCGATAACTGGGCAGCTCATGCTTCTTGTCGTTGGATCCGCGCATGACCATGATGAGCCGCCCATCGGCCAGCGTCTCGATGGTTGCTTCGTCCATGCCGCGCGTCGAACGCGCCGGATCTCCTTTGACGACTTCAGACATACGCCAGACCAGACCGGCGCCCTGCCAGCGACCGTGCATCACCGCCACATCCAGGTACGTGTAGCCACCCCCCGGATTGGCAAGGCGGCCATCAGGTGCAAGCGGCGAAATCTGGACGGGCAGAAGAATCGAGCCATCCTTGTAAGTCATCGGCAGGCAGGCGTGGTCGCCGATCATGACACAGTTCTTGCCGGTGTAGACCCCCGGCAACGGATGTTGAGGACCGAACTCCTTGCCTTCGTGAATGATTTGCTGGACGGCCGATTTCGTCTTTCCGCCATTCTCTGAAACCGAGTAGAAAACGTTCCACTGGCGCATCCCCTCGAGCGGGTCATCATTAGGCAAGATCCCTTCGTTCCAGATTTCCAGGAAACGGCCCGTGCGGGGATCGACATATCCTCCCCGTGGATGCAGCCGCCAGGTACCTCCGGGGCGTCTTTCTCCGGTGATCTTCCTTTCGGGCTCCGTCCAGGTGCGTCCGTTGTTATTCGAGTATCGGTAATAAGCAAGATCGATCGTGTCTGAGCGCGACCAGCGCTGCTCGATGGACATCAAGTCCAATCCCTTCCGTCGCGTGTAGTAAGCGAAGGCCATCACCGCGGCGCCCTTCCCGGGAGATTTGACAAACAATTCACGGCTGACTTTGGGTTGTGTTGCGTTCCCCTGCGCGATCAGAAATCCCGGTGCAACGCGTGCCATGGCGCTGGTGGAGATCATCTGTTTCATGAATGAGCGCCGGGGGAGCCATCTGGAGTGAGAAAGAGTTCCGTTCATGTGAGCCTCAGCCAACCCTCACCGTAATTGCCTCGCATCCTGGTCAGACCACCGCCTGCGCGGACGGCGCCGCTCATGCATCCAACGCGATCCTAAATCCAATGCCCTCTTCCCGCACAACAAAGACTCAAGGAGCCGCACGATGCAATGTCCGCGCTTCCGGGTTCAGGAGAGCGCGGCTGTCCAAGAAGCCACTCTGGAGGTAGGTACGACCGTCTCGCTATCGTAGATCATCCTTGCCATCGGTGAGCCACGCCAGGTTGAAGCGGGCAAAGGTCAGTTTCTGGTAGACCCGCTGTTCGCCTCGTTCGTAAAGGCAGCCGATGGTCATGTCGTTGAGAATCGCCAGATCGGAATATCCCGAGGGACCTGCGTTCAACAGCTTTGCCACTGGCCAACTCCGGCCTTCGTCGTAACTGAGTTTAATGGTGAGCCGTTCCCGCTTGAGGCTGGCAGGGTTTGAAAACACGAGGCGGTTTTTGCGATGAGCGCTCCCCTGCGTGAAGCGAACGAGCCCAGCCTGGCATTCCGGATCGATGAGGTTCTCGTCAGCAACGGCCTTCGACCAAGTGCTGCCGCCATCTGTGCTGTGTGCAACCGTCCGGCTTTTCCGCCTCACCACCCGCATGTTCAAGTGCAGGGAACCATCCGTTAACTCCTCCACCATCGCCTCATTGGCTTCCAGGCTGTCGCTGGCGATGACTTTCCCGGGACTCCACGTCAAGCCGTTGTTGTCGCTGTAGATCACCGCAGCACGGTATCGATAGTCGATGACCTCATTCGGTCCGCCTGCCGAAGACGGAAACACTTTATAGGAGTTGAGCCACACTGGAACCAGAAGTCGCCCCCTGCGTGTCTGAATGGCATGACCGGGTCCTGTCGCCAACCGGGTCACTTTGAAGGGCAAGCCGTCCTGCCGGTCACCGATCTTGGTCTGGGATAGATCGGATGCGAGCTGGGAATCGAAATCGGCAAACGCGGCGGTGATCTCCGTCGGGTGATGAAAGTTCGCGCCGTCGTCGGTGCTTTTGGTGTAGAACGCCTGCTGGTTGTCTCGACAGAAAAGGAGATGGATGGTTCCTGTTTCCCGCTCCACGATTGGAGTAGGTTGGCCAATCGTAATTCTGGCTGTGCCCCCTTCCTCGTGGACGATTTGCATTGGGCCCCAGGTTTTCCCATTGTCAAAACTCCGCCTCAGCACCAGATCGATGTCTCCGTGGTCAGCCGAACTGTTCTTCCTGGCTTCGCAGAACGCCAGGATCGTTCCTTTCTTGGAAATTACCATCGCCGGGATGCGGTAGGTATGATAGCCCTGTTCACCTTCCAGAAAGACATCGGTCTGCGTCAGCAGGGGCTCATCGGCGCGGGTCTTCTGTGAAACTAAGGCTGAGCCGTTCGCTAAGAGCGTAAACCAGGCGGAGGCTAGAACAACGGTGAGCTTGGTGGCTGGAGATCTCATTGTGTCCTTTATGGCTGGCGCTGTTGGCAGAGCACAGCCGATCGACAGAAATGAACGGATGACGCTGTAGAACAACTGGACGGGCGGGCCTCCTGGCGAACCATGTTCCCTATGGACAAGCTGCAGGCCTGTCAGTAGGGGATCTTGCGGGCGACGGAACTAAAGTGGTGGCAGGCAGCCGAGATTCTGGGAGTCAGCGGCCGGCCGATGCGGCGCTGCGCCGATCATCGCGCCCTTCAAACTCGCACGCTGGCTGAGTGAATGTTTCCATATTGCACGCGGTTACCCAAAGCAATCTCAGCCCACACAGCGACAAGATCTCCGTTCGCGAGCTCTGCAACTGACGGATAAGTCACCTGGCGACCCCAGATCTGCTCGTTTTCTCCAGGCGCCGCGATCTCCGCCAGCGTCAACGCGTCTCCCCACGACACTCCGTCGTCGCCGGAAATCCGCAGCGTTAGAAGCGTCCGCAATGGAGGGCGGCTGGCGTTATGGGTGAGAACGATGCGACCATCGCGCAGTCGCAGAAGATTGTGCGACGCCGCTCCGGCAACGAACGCCGTCTTCTCGGCAGCACTCCACGTCTCGCCTTTGTCTCGAGAGACGGACTTCCAGATGAACCCATCGTTGGTACGCAGGAACATGAGCACTCTTGCCGAGCTCAACTCCGCGATGGTTGGCTCGTCGGCCCCGGCGGGACAAGAAATATCGCCGCAGCGCCTCCACGATTTGCTCCGGTCCGTCGATTTCAAGACCCCGGCAGTTCTTCCGACGAACCCATAAATGGGCAGCAACAACTCCCCGCTGGAAAGCCTGAGGCCATTGGTTCGGCAACCCACTTTCTCGAATGCCACGCGCGGCTCCGACCAACGGCGCGCCGCATCGTCGGTGTAACTGCAGTAGGTCTTGAAAGACTCCGGCCCGACCTCATTCTCGCCTCGAACGAACGGATAGCGGTCCCATCGTCCGGCTGAGAAGAACAACCAAGTTCGCTTCCCATCCTGAATAAATGCCGGATCGAAGTCGGATGTTCGAGCGAAATCGTTCAGAACTTCTGCCGGCCCCCAACTCTGTCCTTCATCCGCGGAGTAACAGCCAAGGATGACCTGGCTCACAGAAGCCTCGAAAGGCCCGGAGAACCAAGCTGCGAGCAAGCGTCCATCTGACAGAAGCGTTACACTTGGAGCGTGATTGAAGCCGAAGCGATTCTGCGCATTGTAAGGATCCTGATCCGGATGTTGATACACGATACTCTGGGAAACAAGCGCAGGCTTTGCCAAGACCTTGGCTTGTAGCACGTCTCCGAACGACGGCTGCGCCTGCGCCAGCAACCGCTGAACAGCCAAAGTTGAACATGAACACATCAGAAACTGCCGGCGGTTCACGTGTGACTCCAAGCTCAACCGGCTGCCAGGAGTTTTCGTTCTGCTGCCACCAACGGACCAAAGACTCCACCCTGATTCCCACATATTGATAGCCACCATCATCGCGCCGTTTCGCAGGGGTTATGGGTAGCGGACCACAACGAAAGGCCCACGGCCACTAGGGGCTACGCGCGCTGAACCAGGGCTCTACGCAAGACTTGAGTGACTCGCGCTTCGGAACCCGGCCCAACCCAGCACCAGTCTTTCAGGTTCGTGTCGTTTTCTTCAAAAGCACGTTCGATCGGAACATAGCCTGGAGCACATTCCCCATACCCCACGGCCATCACAAACGAATCGGGCCGAAGCTGCTGCGCCATCAGTTGGAACTCCACGTACATTTCGCCGGGTAGTAGAAGAAGTTGCGCGGAGCCGAAGTCGACAACCGGCACATCGATGGCTCGGCCCGCCTCGCTGCGTCTTTGCCAGCTCAGGCCCAGTGCCGCCAGACATTGTCCAAAGGGCTTCGGATCGGTTCTGAGCCGCGTCTCCAAATCGACTTCGGAAAATCCCGCGTCGTTACGAGGCTCCAGGATCAGCGGCAGCGACCGAAACCGCAATCCGGCCAAGGGCTGGCGGCGAGTATTCTTCCAGGCCGCCGTCATTGCCTGGTGGATTCGATCTGCCAACACGGGTCGATTTTCTGGAGCGCCGTCGTTGTATCTGCCGGCTGTGACGTTGCCACTGCAACCGGAAACATAGATCTGTTTGACCCCAGGGTCTTCCTGCTGGCGCCGCTGGCGGGCCATTCCCATGAAGTCACTTGAGACGCCTCCTTTCCCGTAATAGCTCATGGGATGCGTGGCATAGCGGCTCAGCGCCAACACAGGCTGCTCGCCATCCCAGAAACTGAGAGTCTTCAGCCACGGATCCACCGTTCCCTCAGGCTGTGCTCGGATCCACGCATCTCGCGTGGCACTCGTTCGATTGAAGAGCAGCTTCCCATCCGGACCGACATATCTTCGGTTCGACGCGACTTTCTCGACCTTAGCCTGCCCGAGTCCCAAGTGGGTTACACGCCGGGGCGACCCTCGACTCGCCTGCAGCGCTTGAGCCACGCGCTGAACGGCCAATTCGTGAAACTCCAGGTCGCAGATGCTGCCTGCGGCTTTTGCTTCGTTTAGCAGCCGCTGCGCCGTGAGGTCCGCAATCGGCGCATCGTGCTGATGAATACAACTCAGCAGCACCCGTTCTCGGCGGGTTCCGGCAGCCTTGGCGAGCACTGCGCGCCAGCGGTCATACGCGTCGTTGCGCACTTCGCACCAGTCAAGCGAAACCAGCACGATCGGCAGCTCTCCGCCTTTGAGCACAAACCCATTCGCCCACAGGGGGTCGTCGATGCGCCGCGCGGGCGTAATGCCTCCACCCATGAGCGCGTGGCCCAGCGGCGGAGTGATGTCGGCACGAAACATCGATATCTCGAAGTGTGTTTCGGCGAAGGCTCTCGAGAACCCTAGGGAGCTAGCGGCCAGTCCTGCCACCGTTCCCTTCAAAGCCTGGCGTCGCGTCAATCCCGGCCGCATCGGCATCAAGACCTCCTTTCGTTCGCTACGAATGCCAGGCTGGCAACCACGAGCGTCGCGCCGGCTGCCGCAAAGATCCATTGGAACTCGGTAAGATCCGCCAGCAGCCCCCACAGGGGCGGGCCAAGAAAGTGGCCTAAACTGGAAGCTGACATGTAAAGGCTCATGGCAGCGCCGGTTCCAGATTGGTGAAAGCGCTCTGTAGCCAGCGAGCTCAGCGCTGGATAGTAGACTCCGTGGCACAGGCCGATGAGCAACGCTAGAATTCCGAGCTGCCAAATGCGAGCAGATTGAGGCAGCAAAGCCAGGCAGGCGCCGTAGGCGCTCAAACTCGCGATGGCGCCCAGCCGCCGCGATCCGACTTCCAGACGCTGGCTGATTCCGAGCCGGCTCACGATGGCGCCCGCGCCGTAGCCAACACCGAAAATCGAAACGGCACCGGCGCCGAGATGGCTCAACGAGGGCGCCAGAAAACTCTGCCAAACCGAGCAGCAGAACCCAAACCCAAACGAGTAGGCCAAAATTGACTTCAACCTCCGAAAGTTCTCCCGAAGCATGTGGACAAGGGGCTCAGAAGGAAGGTCTTCTCGCTGCAGCGACTCGGGAAGATGCCGCAGAATGGAAATCAGTATGAGATAGATCGCAAAGACGGCGGCGAAAGCCCCGCCAACTCCACTCGCTTTCCTGAGGATTTCCGACAGCGATGGACCGGCCGCCAGCATCACAAATCCAGGCACACCAAAATACCCCAGCACCCGGCCTTTCAGGCGTACCGGTACGGAATCCGCCAGATGAGAGACGACCCCAATGGTGACAAGTGCGGACGCCGATCCGTGTAACATCCGCGCTGCGAAAATCGTATTGGGCCATTTCAGCGCAAGCATGTAGCTAATACTGGCTGCGACCCCAAGCCCGGCTCCGATGAGCGCCGTCGTGATGTTGCCATAGCGATTCGCCAGCTGGCCTGCCAGGATCTGCATTAGAAGGTAAATGCTGAAGTACGACCCGACCGCCCAGCCGACCTTCTGCGATGACCAACCTTGTCGAACCAGAAAGTCGGGAAGAAACAGGAGCATCCAAACCGAAAGACTGATCAGGGCGCTGATTTGGAGATAGGCTGCAAGCCGAAAGGAGTCCTGTGCTGTTGAGATTTCCGTTGTAGATTCGAGCCTCATTGGCTTGCAGTGAAGTATGATGTCTTGGGAAGCTTCAAAACGCCCAAGGAACGGAAGTCTCCACGAAGCGAAAACTGTTTCGTTGTTCCTGCTCTCAGTGCGTGGTGGAACCGAACGCCTTTCCAGTCATGACGACTTTGCCAGAACAGCGCCCGAAGATCAATTGGGCCTGCTGGCTTCGGAGGGCGAAGCGCCTGCCCGCCGCTGCGGTGACCAATCCGTGTGGCGTGCCACCACCAAAGAAAAGCAGACTGTCAAGGCTCAAAGGACGACACCCGTTATGGACGCACGGAAGCTCGGTGTGCGCCACGCCAGTGGCACCCTGGAGTTTCTACACTTCAACTCTGCCATAGGCAGGATGCCTATGTCTGGAGTTTGGACATTTGAATGTGGGAGCCGGCCTCCGGACGGCGACCAGAATCCTCGTCCGGCACCGATCGCGGCCCAGAGGTCCGCTCCCACATTTGCGATGCCCAATCTCCAGGGCCGCACTGGCGTGCGGCGCTACGAGCGCATAAGCGTCACGCGCCTGTCCCCTTCGGAAAGGTGCAAACTCTAGCCATGGGCAGGATGCCCATGCCACGCGCCACAGGACTGCAGCCAGTGGCGTCGTCATTCCCGAACAAACGGGAACCTCTGCGTTGCTCCCGGGAAAGGTCGTCGCCCCGGTGGATAGCAAGCCGCCGCGGGAGTCCAGAGATGATTGAGGCTTTCCCTGATCTGTTTTGGGCGCCAGTAACACCACAACCGGCAGACTCGATCTGCTGAAATACCGGCATGTTTCGCTAAGAGCCTGAGAAACTCGAATCGACACACGAAGACTGAAACGCTGCCGGGAGTTGCGCACGTTTGCAGTCGAACAAAGGAGGAGCCATGGCAGAACCGATCCGGGTTGGAGTCGTTATGGATGCCTCAGCCACCCACCTGGAACAGTATTTCGACGCTCTTAATGTTTGCCGTGGAGTGTCGCAAGTTGGGTTGGCCGAATCGACGGGCAGCGTGTTCGAGAAAGCGCGTTCGTTCGCACCGCGCCTGGCATTGAAGACTTACCACGACCAACGGGCGATGCTGGACGCCGTTCGGCCTCACCTGGCGCTGGTCTCGCTCGCGGCTCACCGTGCCCCTGTGGCGATTGGAGTTGCGCTCGAAGCGGGCTGCCACGTGCTCGCCGAAAAGCCCGCTTGCGTTCGGCCAGAGGACTTCGAGCCGCTGGTGCACCTGGCCGATTCCAAGCGCCTTCACCTCATGTTGGCGCTGGCGAATCGCCTCGCTCCAGCAATCCAAAAGGCGCGTGAACTGGTTGCTGCCGGCGCGCTAGGCCGGCTCTACGGCGCCGACTTTCACCTCATTGCCGATCAAGCGCGCCTCAGGCAGCCCGCGTACCGACAGTCATGGTTTGCTTCAAAGGCTCAGGCGGGCGGAGGCTTCCTGCTCTGGCTGGGCATTCACTGGATTGATCTGGTCCAGCTCATCTCAGGCGATCGCATCCGGCAAGTCTGCGGTTTTGCGCGCAACGTGGGAGGCCAGCCTTTCGACGTCGAGGACGCCGCGGTGCTGACTTTGCTGTTCGAAAAAGGAATGCTGGGCACCATGCACGCGGGATACTACCTGGATCGCGGTTACCACAATCATTGCAAGATCTGGGGCGAGCAAGGCTGGT
>Ga0194128_10008558_pt1 | contig 12893 bp, 10 predicted proteins | sample TA2KigCa65mmetaG_FD_148650 | JGI IMG/M metagenome (GOLD analysis project Ga0194128, IMG submission 148650) | Freshwater microbial communities from Lake Tanganyika, Tanzania - TA2015037 Kigoma Deep Cast 65m | ecosystem: Environmental > Aquatic > Freshwater > Lake | place: Tanzania: Lake...
TATCCCGCGCCGGGCGGGCCGGATTGTATGGACGTATCGGCCGATCGCAAACAGCTGTGGATGACTTCGCGCTGGGCGCGAAAAGTATCGGTGCTCGATTTAGAGACCAAGAAAATCGTGAAACAGATTCCGGTCGGACGCTCTCCGCATGGCATTTACCTTTCGCAGCATGCACCTCGCAAGTAGCCTATTCTTCGCGGCCGCGATGATGGCGGCGGACTGCTCCAAGACGGTCTATCTGACGATAGACACCGGCAACATGGGGCCGGCTTCTGAAATCGCGGCCGTGCTCAAAAAGCAGAATGTGAAGGCTACGTTTTTTGTGGCCAGCGAAAAGACCACACGCGGAGACATGTCTATGGACGCGTCCTGGGCGCCCTTTTGGAAGGAGCTCGTCGCTGACGGCCACGCCTTCGGATCGCATACCTTTCGCCACTGGTATTTCCGCAAGGACCTGCCCGGCGGCAAAGTCGCCTACGTCGGCCGAGATGGAAAGCGGGAAGTACTTGATCGCGCCGGCGTGTGCCGTGAGTTAAAGAAGTCCGAGGAAGTATTTCGCTCCTTGACCGGCCGCGGCTACGATCCAATCTGGCGTGCGCCGGGTGGCCGAACGACGCCTTTCACGCTAAGAGCCGCGGCAGCTTGTGGATTCAAGGATCACATCGGCTGGGCGCCGGCAGGCTTTCTCGGCGATGAACTACCGTCGGAAAAGTTCCCCAACAAGACGCTGCTCGCCAACGCTCTGCGCGATGTTCGCGATGGCGACGTCCTCGTCATGCACCTCGGCATTTGGTCGCGCAAGGATCCGTGGTGGCCGATGCTCGACCCGCTCATCACCGGTCTGAAAGCGAAAGGCTTTTGCTTTACAACCATACCGGAGCGGCGCCGGTGAGCCAGCAGGCCTGCATCATGCCGCCATCGCTGGCCGAGCGCTTTAACCAACTCCACCAGTATTTGTTTGAAACAATCATCCAACCGGTTCTGTTTCAAGTCGGTTGGATGAACTTGGACGAGGTTGCCTACGAGGGCACGCACCTGCTGCTGATCGGCGCCATCGAAATGATCGCGCTCTACGCCGTCCTGAAGTCCCTCGAAAAATGGCGCCCCGTGGAAAGCTGGCCCGACCGAAAGGCCACCCGCGTCGATGTGCTCTACACCTTCCTCGGCCGCTTCGGCGTACTCCCAGTGCTCTTCTTCTTCCTCCTCACACCAATCGTCGACGCCGGCAACGCCGCCTTGCGCCTTCGCGGATTCATTCCGCCAAACCTCGAAGACATCCTCGGGTCCGCGGCCGCAATCCTCGCCTACTTGATCGTGTTGGACTTCGCCGACTACTGCCGCCACCGTCTGCAACACAAGTTCGGCGTCTGGTGGGCGCTGCACGCGCTCCATCACAGCCAGCGTCAAATGACGTTTTGGACAGACGATCGCGAACACCTGCTAGATCTCGTAATCGCCGCCGTCTGGCGCGCGGCGATCGGACTCGCAATCGGCGTGCCGCCGGCCTCGTTCGTCGCGCTATCGATCTCCAGCGCCGCGATGGAGAGTCTCGCCCACGCCAACACACGCCTGTCGTTCGGCGGAATCTTTGAACGCATTTTCGTCAGCCCGCACTATCACCGCATGCACCACGCGATGAACGCCGGCCAGCGCGGTTGCAACTTCGCAACGCTGTTTCCCGTGTGGGACATCGCATTCGGCACCGCCAACTTCTCGGACGAATACCTGCCGACGGGCATCGATGATCAACTCACAGGCCGCGACTACGGCGACGGATTCTTCCGCCAACAGTGGCTGGCGCTCAAGCGAATCAGAGAAAACGCCGGCCAGTCGTAGTCAAGGGCGCTTCCACCCTTGCAGAAAACCCAGCACCGTTCGCTTCAAGTCTTCTTCCGCTCGCGCCGTGTAGGGCGACACCCGCGGCTCATATCCGCCGAGTGGCAACTCGGCCGCGGTCAACAAGTAACCTAGCCATCCGTTTGTGTAGCCGAAGTACATCGTATTCGCGAAGGGCGATCGCTCCCGCACATCGATCGCGATCTCGCAAAACAACTCCAGGGGCGCCGCCCAAACCGCCGTGTCTTTCGCAAGCTTCAAGAACCGCACGGGCAACCGGATCTGCTCAGACTTCACATAGTCGGCCAGTTCAGCCGAATCCTTCATCCCACCCTTGCGCGCCGTTTCGACAACCGCCGCACCGACGCCCGATTGAACGTCAACCGCCGCCGCCGGCATCACCCGATACGCCTCGATAATCTTATCCCCCAACAGCGCGCGAAATTGTTTCAAACGTCCCGCCGCCGGAGTGGGTTGCGTCGTGTAGATCGGCGCGATGTTCCCCGCCGCGCCGTTCACATAGATCATCGGCGCGCCGATTTTCCCCTCGTCATACTCCGACACAATCCCCTACGCATCGCCGCTGATCAACAAATTCGGCTGCCCTAGCACCGTGCCGTGCATCGCGTAGTTGGCGATCAGCCCCATCGGCTTACCCGAAGCGTCGTCGAGCGCGATCAACCCAATCCGCCGGTCGACCGGACCATCCGGATTGAAGCCGAGAAACGTCTCGCCCTCGACATCGCGCGCGCGCCGATTCATATCGGCGTTCGCGTGCCCCCACCCGATCCGCATGCGGGCCGGAGCGAGCTTGGAACGCGCTTCTTTTACGGCCGCGATAAGCGACCGCGCCACTAACTCGGTATACGACGGATCGACCTCATGTGTGTAGCGATCGGCCAGAAACGACGCCGCCAACCCCGGCGGTCCAACCTCCGGCGCCGAGTGTGTGTGGGTGAACGTCCACCAGAACTGATTGGGCGTGATGCCCGTCTCCGCCGCCAACAACTTCGCAACGCGATCATATTCGGCCGGCGACACCAGACACAAATCAGAAGACACAAGCACAAAAGATGTCGCACCATCGTCCATCGCCACCACTCGGTGATAAATCCGATCGTTGACGCCCGTCGACTTGCGCGCCGCATAGCCGAGTAGCCACTGCGGGCCGTTCGGCGTGATATCGGTTTTTACAACGGCCGCGCGAAAATCGGCGGCCAGAGTGCTCAGGCTGAGAGCGAGTAGGTAGCGAATCATCCTACTCTTCTATATCGCAATTCGTCGACAAGCACCCAGCCCTCGTCGATCCACTCCTCGTTGCGCAACAAAACTTCGTGTTCCTCGCCCCATGCCCAAGTTTGCCGAAGTCGCATCGTGACGCCCATAAACGTCATCTCGCCTTCGAACACCGTTTCGCCACGCGCCGCGACCAACGCCCCATACGCTTCGGGCTCGCCCATCACCAACGCCCATCTCTCGGAGTAGCGGTCATAAACCAAAAACGGTGCGGCTTCGCATCCAGGCCGGCGTGCCGAAATACCGTAGCTCGTGGCCTCGAACGTCATCAATCCCGTCGCCGTGCGCTCCGGTTCGACGATCGACAATTCCCACTCCCAATCGCCCGTCAACCAGTGAAAACTCTCGTCGTGCGGATGCGATAAATACTCCGCATCTCCAGCCAAACGCGCGGCGAAGCGCTGATAGATGTTCATCTCACTACAATTCCGCTGCGGCGTCCCTTAGCTTATCGGCGAAGTTCCCACCCGACTCCGGCCACAGCGCGCGCCGCTCAATCGGCAGCACATTGTCGATCTCGTGGACCAGCTTCAGCAGGCCCTTCAGATTGCTCCGCGCATACCACGCCGAGTTGGGAAGGTCCGGATTCGGCAGGAACCACGCCTCCAGCCCGAAGTCGATGCGCAGATGTTCGGCGGCTTTGTCCTCGTCGCCAAACGGCGTGTCCGCAAACCGCGGACCGAACATCGACATCGTCACCCGCGCCGGTTCGAGCTTCCAGTCCTTTTCGTAACGCCAAAGGCCCCACCATGTTTCAAAGTGTGCGGCGCAATCGTCGTGGCTGAACTCACCGGCCCCGGCAGCCACCGCTTTCGGGTCAACGGGATCATTGAACGCGCGCTCCACGACGGGAGGCTCTGTAACCGACACGGCTTGTACGCGCAGAATAGACTCGCCGGGATTTTGCGGTGAGTACGGAAACAGTTCGAGCATGCGGCCGTAGTGGCGCAGCATCGTCATCGGCGAGTAGCCTTTCAGCCAGCAGGAATAATAAAGGTGATCAGACACTCCCTCTATTGTTTCATTGCTGCTCCAACACGCGCTGCAACGCCTTCCGGGCTTTCTTCGCATTCTTCATCGCGCGCCGGTTGTTGGGATCCCGCTGCGCCAGCAACTCGAAAAACTTGTTCGCTGCCGCGAGGTGTTTTTCCCCTCTTCATCCTGTCCCTTTTCATGCAGCGCCTTCGCCATCTGCGCGTGCAAATTCGCCGTGCGCAACAGCAACTGCACATTTTCGGTGTCTCGCATCTGCTGCTGGCCGACCGCATCGAGTTGCGCGCGAAGCTCGCTCAACCGGTTGTCCGGCGCCATCTCGCGAACGAACTCAGGCTGCGTCGTGTCCTCACTGCAAACCTGTGCGAACTGATTGCTTTGCGGGAAAATTTTCAACGCTTGTGCGCAGTAGCCGCGCCGCGCGCCGGGCTTTCCCTCAAATTCCGCCAATCGCGCCAAACCAATCAAGGCGCGGCCCCCCAAATCGCGAGCGCCAATTGCGCGGCCCACTTCGGCGGCATCAGACAGTGCCAGCCGCGCTTGTTCGATCTTTCCCTCCCGAACCAGTTCCGGCGCCATCGCAACCAGCAGCCGGTAGTACGGATGCGACGGCGGCAGCTTTCGCTTTAACGTCCGCTTGTACTGTTCGTGCACGTCGATCGACTCGTGGGCGCGTTGCAACCCAACACTTGCGTTCGCCCGGTGCCGCATGGAAAGAGCAAGCAGCGGCAGCGTGATCGCCTTCGATTCCAGCGCCAGCGGATCGCGCCGCCGCTGCCAGACCTTTTCGGCCAAATCGCGCGACTTCTCGAGCGCCGCATCCGCCTCCGGTGCTTGGCCCTCTTCGAGCTTCGACGTCGCCAGCCGGCGCCACGCCGCCGCGAGTTCCAGTTCAACTCCGTCGTGATTCTGTTTTTCCAACTGCGCGATCGTTGTCTGCAAAACTCCCTGAATCGCCTTGCGGTCTTCGCTGGTGGATGCAAACGGCGTCGCCGCCGAATCCAGCACCGACCGCACCAAGCCGCGCATTTGCACGAGATTCTCTTGATCGCGCCGCGCATCGCGCCAGAAAAACACGCCAGCGGTAAGCAACGCTGCGATTGCCGACGACGACGCGGCGACTCCCGCGACGTTCCGCTGTACAAATTTTCTCGCTCGATACCGCGCGTCTTGCGTTCGCGCATGAACCGGAAGGTTTCGCTGCGCGCGCTCGACATCCAGATCGAGTTCGCTTGCGCTCTGATACCGGCCACCCGCCTCTTCTCGCGTGGCCTGCGAGACAATCGCCGCCAGGTCTCCGTCGTCCGCGCCAACCATCTCGCCAAGTATCAGCCCTAGCGAATAGATGTCCCACGCCACCGATGGCCCCGCTCCCGTTTTTTGTTCCAGACTCGCATAATGCGGCGTGAGAAACGCGCGCGTCAACGTCGTCTGTTCCGCGGTATCGCCCGCCAGCAATTTGGCCGCGCCAAAATCGAGCAACTTCACATCACCGTCGGTGTTCACCATGATGTTCGATGGCTTCAAATCGCCGAGCGCAACCAGAGACGCATGCAGGTAGCGCACCGCCTGACACACCTGCCGAAACAACAACAGCCGCGCCTGCTTCGATGGAGTCCCCGCCGAAACAAACTGGTCGAGCGGCAATCCTTCTGCATACTCCATCACTAGAAAGGGCCGGCCTTCCGCATCGATTCCGCCATCGAGAAGCCGCGCGATGTGTGGGTGATCGAGCGCGGCCAGAATCTTCCGCTCTACGACGAAGCGCCTGCGAAACGATCCCGCATCCAGCCCCGGCCGCAAGAATTTGATTGCCGCGCGCGGAACGCCATCGGCCTCCGCCTCATGTACAACACCGAGTCCGCCTTCGCCGATCCGCCGGCCAACCTTCCAACGCCCCGCGCGCACGCCTTCCAGCGACTCTTCCAAATGTTCCAGTACCGGCACTTCCAGCAGCCCGCCGCCTGTTTCCGTCTTTGTCAACATCGATTGCAACGCCGCGCGCAACTCCGCGTCGCCGGCACATTCCCGTTCGACGAACGCCGCCCGCGCGCCGCCAGGTAACGCGGTCGCTTCATGAAACAGCGATTCGAGACGTTGAAAACTGGATTTGTCCATCCGAATTGAATCTCGCAAAAACCGACCGGCAAGTATCAGGGTTTTAGTCGCGTCCCGAGCCACGCCTTCGCAAATGACCAATCGCGCTTGACCGTAATCACGGACACCTCGAGTATCTCGGCGACTTCTTCGAACTCCATCCCGCCAAAGAACCGCATCTCAACGACGCGCGCTTTGCGCTCATCCTGCTGCGCCAATTCATCCAGTGCCGCGTCAAGATCCAACACCTCGTCCAACCGGAACGCCAACGCACCGGCGGCGTCCGCGCTGTTGCATTCGAGAGTAATTTTCTGCCAGTCGCCGGCACGCCGGTTCGCCGTCTTGGCGCGAATATAGTCGACAACGACGTTGCGCATCGCGCGGCTCGCCACCGCCAACTAGTGGGTCTTCGACTTGAAGGCCGCGCCGTTGATTCGCATCCACGCCTCGTGGACCAGCATCGTCGGATGCAGCGTCGGATGGTTCACGGACTTGCGAATATGGAACGACGCAATCTTCCGAAGCTCGCCGTACAACTCGCTGATTTCGGCGTTCTCCGTGGTCAGGCCAATATCTCCTTCCGCACCACGCCTTCGACATCGGTCAGCCGGAAATCACGGCCCTGATAGCGATAGGTCAGCCGGGTGTGATCGATTCCCAGACAGTGTAGCAATGTCGCGTTGACATCGTGCACGTGCACGGGCTTATCGACAATGTTGTAGGAGTAGTCATCGGTCTCGCCGAAACTCAGCCCCCGCTTGATGCCGCCGCCCGCGAGCCAAATCGTATAGCAACGCGGGTGATGATCGCGCCCGTAGGTCTGCTTGGTCAACACGCCCTGACTGTAGATCGTGCGGCCGAACTCCCCGCCCCAAACGATCAGCGTGTCGTCGAACAGCCCGCGCTGCTTCAGGTCCTTAATCAACGCCGCCGACGGCTGATCGGCATCCATGCATTGCGGCGGCAACTGGCGCGGCACCGACTCGTGATGATCCCATCCCATGTGATAAAGCTGAATGAATCGCACGCCACGCTCGGCCATCCGCCGCGCCAAAATGCAGTTGGCCGCATACGTACCAGGCGTCCGCGCATCGGGGCCATACAACGCAAACGTCGACTCCGGCTCCTTCGATAAATCGGTAAGCTCCGGCACGGACGTCTGCATACGAAACGCCATCTCATACTGGGCGATGCGTGTTGCAATCTCGGGATCGTGAAAGTCCTTTCGGTTCGACTCGTTCAACGCCGCGATATCGTCCAACATCGAACGGCGCACCCGCGGCGACACGCCATCGGGATTCGACAGATACAGGACCGGGTCGCCCCCGCTGCGGAACTTCACACCTTGATAACGCGTCGGCAAAAACCCGCTGCCCCACAAACGGTCGTAAAGCGGCTGATCGAAACGCCGCCCGCTGCCTCGCGAAATCAGCACAACAAACGCCGGCAAATCCTTGTTCTCGCTACCGAGCCCGTAGCTGAGCCATGAACCAAAACACGGCCGCCCGGCGATTTGGCTGCCCGTTTGAATAAACGTGATCGCAGGATCGTGATTGATCGCCTCCGTATGCATCGACTTGATCACCGTAATGTCATCGACGATCGACGCCGTGTGCGGAAGCAACTCACTCAACCACGTGCCACTCTTTCCATGCTGCGCGAATTTGAACTTCGACGGCGCCACAGGAAACGATTTCTGATTCGACGTCATTCCCGTCAATCGTTGGCCCTTGCGAATCGAATCGGGAAGCTCTTCGCCAAAGCGCTCGGCCAATTTCGGTTTCGGATCGAATAGATCAAGCTGCGAAGGCGCGCCACTCTGATGCAGATAAATCACGCGCTTTGCCTTCGCCGGGAAATGGTTCGCGCCGTTTAGCAGCGATCCTAATGCCGCCGCACCAATCCCGCTAATAAACTGCCGCCGAGTTCGTTCGATCATTGCTTCGTGATCACCTCGTCAAGGTTCAACAGCACGCTCGCGACGGTTGTATACGCCGCCAACTCAACCGCGTTCAAGGACGGCTCGCGCGGCGACTCTCCGGCCTCCAACAACTTCGCCGTGGCGCCTGCATTCGCGCGATACGCCGCCAAACGCCTTTCAAATCCCACCTGCAGCACCGCGAGTTCCGATACCGTTGGTAAACGCGATGTGGCCAGTGCAAATCCGAAACGAATCCGCGCCGCGAGCGTAGCGCCGCCCTCAAGCATCATCCGCTCAGCAAGTTTCCGCGACGCCTCGACATACGTCTCGTCGTTCAACAACGCCAGCGCCTGCAACGGCGTCGTACTCAGAGGCCGTCGCGTCGAGCAGAACTCGCGAGTCGGTGCGTCGAAGGTCGTCAACGACGGCGGCGGCACGGTGCGTTTCCAGTACGTGTACAGACTGCGCCGGTAGAGATCGGCTCCCTTCGATTGCACGTACAACTTCTGATCGTCGATCACCGAAAGCTGCTCCCACAAGCCCTCGGGCTGATACGGCTTCACCGGCGCACCCCCAATCTTTTCGTGCAACAACCCGGACACCGCCAGCGCCTGATCGCGGATCATCTCCGCCGCCAATCGCACACGGGGCCCCCGCGCCAACAACCGGTTCTCCGGATCTTTTTCGACTAACGCCGGCGTGGCCTTCGACGACTGCTTGTACGCCGCGCTCATCACGATCCGCCGGATCATCGCCTTCGTATCCCATCCGCTCTTGATGTACTCCAGCGCCAAGTAATCCAACAGCTCCGGATGCGACGGCGTCTCGCCTTGCGAACCGAAATCCTCCGACGTCTTCACAAGTCCCATGCCAAACAACGACTGCCAAAGCCGATTCACCGCCACGCGCGCCGTCAGCGGATGCGCGGGATCGGTCAGCCACTTCGCCAGCGCCAGTCGATCCGCCTTCGCGCCCTCCGGCATCGGAAGCAGGAACGACGGCACGCCCGGCGTCACTTTTTCACCCGGCTTATCGTAAGCCCCGCGCGCAAGAATAAACGTATCGCGCGGCGTCTCCATCTCAGCCATCACCATGGTCGACGGCAACTTCTGCTCGATCTGCCGCTGCTCCGCCTGCAGTCGCGCCAATTCGTCCCCAGCGTCCCGCCGCTCCTTTTGATGAGAAACAAGAAATGCCTGTTTTGATTTTTCGGCTTCTTTTACCGGCTCGGGAAACTCATCGCTTGTCACCGAAATTCGAAACCGCCCCAGCAGCGCGCCTTCGCCAAACTCATTGCCAAGCCGAATCGTGAACCGCCCGCCGGCGATCATCGTTTTCGTTTCAACGACTGCATAATATGGCACGGCGACATCGGGATCCACCGACCACCCTCTCTTCAACTGCCGCATCGGCCGCACCACGCGATCGAGGATCGATTCCGGCGACTGCCCTGTCGCCGATACGGTTCCAAGGTCCAGTTTCTCGCCGCCATCGCGCTCGACTTCAAACAACGTCAACACGCCCTTGCCGTCGTCCCCGCGCCCCGACCCGCCTTGCGGAAACCGCGCATCGGGCATCAACTCGATGCGAAACCCAGTAATTTCATTCGATGGTGCATTTACCTGTAGTGTGTAAATATCGCGGTCGGGCCGCTTGCCCGTCGAAACGATTGAACCATCGGGCTCCAATGAAAGCGTCGCGCCGTTGTCCGATCGCAATTGCGCCGGCTTCATTACTTCCCATCGCGGCTCGCGCCACGCCAGGGATTCTTTCTCCAGTTTCGCCTCGACCTCGCGCAAGACCGCGCGTTGTCGAACGACCCGCCCGCGCGCTTCCTCCGCCTTCGCTTCCAACTCCGCATCGGGCAGCTTCAACACCGGCTGCAAGTTCCCGCGCCCATCGCGCGGCCCGCCCGTGCCAATCTCTTTCACGTTATTGAAGAACGCATAGAATCGGTAAAAGTCGCGATTCGAAATCGGATCGTACTTGTGATCGTGACATCGCGCACAACCAATCGTCAGGCCCATAAACACGGTGCCCGCGGTCGACATGCGGTCGACGATGTTTTCGTTGTGAAACTCTTCCGCGATCGACCCGGCCTCCGTATTGACACGGTGATTTCGATTGAACCCGGTCGCAATCTTCTGGCTGAGCGTCGCGTTCGGCAGCAGGTCCCCGGCAAGTTGCTCGGTCAGAAACCGATCGTACGGCATGTTCTTGTTGTAGGCCTCGATCACCCAGTCTCGCCACGCCCACATGTTCTTTTCGGGATCGACCTGATACCCATGTGTATCGGCATATCGCGCGGCATCGAGCCACTCAACCGCCCACTTTTCTCCATAACGCGGCGAAGCCAGTAGACGATCTACAGCCTTCGCGTAATCGCCGGTCTTTTCAAACTCCCGAAGTTCCGCGGGCGACGGCGGCAGTCCGGTGATGTCGAAACTCACGCGCCGTAGCAACTGCGCGCGCGTTGCCGGCACAGACATCCGCAATCCCTCTTTTGAAAGCCTCGCCGCCACAAATGCATCGATGTCCGAAAGCGCCGACGTGGTCGGTCGCACAAACGCCCAATGCGTCTGCCACTTCGCACCCTGCACGATCCAGCGTTCGATCAACTTCGCTTCGGACGGAGTCAGCCGCTTGTGCCCAAGATGAGCGGGCGGCATGCGCAGCGCATCGTTCGGATGATTGATGCGCTTCAAAATCCTCGACGCTCCCGGATCTCCAGGAACAATCGCGGCCGTCTTCGCTTCGGCCTCCACATCCAGCCGCAGCCCCGCCATCCGATTTGCCTCATCCGGGCCATGACACGCAAAGCACCGGTCGGAAAGCAACGGCCGCACCTCCCGCGCAAAATCGACGGGCTGCGCGCGTAAGGCGATCGCTGCAAAAAGAAGTAGCCGCATTTAAGAGTACCAATCTATCAAGAAGCGGCCAGGAAGGTGGTGGAGGCGCCGGGAGTCGAACCCGGGTCCGAGAACGCCCACTATATAGAGACTACGTGCGTAGCCGATTCGTGTATCTCAGCTGTGAGCTAAAGTGCCGGCAAGACGCCCACAACCCAGTCCGATTGATCTCGACTTTTCGCTACGAACAGAAGCTAGAGCCTATCCCGCCATCTGACGCTGATGATACCCATGCGGGCCTGGGCGCCACCGCGGCTACTTAATTAATTAAGCAGCGTAAGCAAACTGCTGATTGGCAGTTGTTGTTTTCTGATCGTTTAACGGGAGCTCAGAACCCGGCACGCCTCCATACAATGAATCGAACCCGTCGAAGCCATTTCGCCCCCACATTGGTTCTATTACATACTACCAACTAAACGGATCAGAAGCGCGGCCCGTTTCGCCTGCCGCGGAATACTCTCCACGTCGACGGCTTCGCCCGGCGCATGAGAGCCCGTGCCGATCATCCCCAGCCCCGACAACGCATCCGCATAGGGCGCGATGAACGACACGTCGCCGGCCCCGCGCTGCATCGGGTCCAACTCGCCCACTTCGCCCAAGCCCGCCTTCACGCTCGCATCGCTCAGCAGCTTCAGCAAACGCTTGTTTCCCGCCGTCGGCGCCATCGGCGGATAGCCCTCTTCAAACCGAAGCTCTGACTTCGTGCCTGGCAAACTCTTCGCGACGATCGCGTACATCTTGTCCTTCACGCGCGCCACCTGCTCGGGCGATAGCGCCCGCACTTCGCCGCGCGCAATCGCCTCGGCCGGTACGATATTGTCTTTTCCCGTCACCGAACTCACCCCACTCCGATCGGCCTTCGCGCCCGCGCCCGCCAGCATCAGGCCTACGTTGTACGTCATGTTCGGCTCTTTCAACTTCTGCCGGAATTCGTCGCGCACGCGCGACATCTCAAACGCCGCGCCATAGCCCACGCGCTCGGTGAACATCTGGCCGGAGTGCGCCGCAACGCCGGTCGATCGCAACTCCCAGCCGACGAACCCGCGCCGCGCCGTCGACGCAAAGTCCTGCGACACACCGCGAATCCCCGTCTCGAAACACAGCGCCGCGCGCGCGGCTTTTCCCGCTTCAATAAACTCGCGCCGCGAAATCGCCACTTCGCCCGGCGCCTCTTCATCGCCTGTCAGAAAAACGGTCAACGGAACCTTGTCGATCTCGCCGGTTTTCTGCAATCCGCGAAGCGCCGCCAGCAGGACAACCAATCCGCCTTTCATGTCCGCGGACCCCGGACCAATCGCCGTGCGTCCCTTGCGTTCCCATGTCTGAAACGGACTCACCGGCTCAAACACCGTGTCCATATGGCCGATCAACAACACCGGCTTACCCGTACCGCGCCCGCGCCGCTCGGCATACACATGCGGACCCCGCCCAATCTTGGCGTTGTCGATCACGCGCGTCGTGAATCCAAGCGCTCGCAACTCGGCGTCCATGATTGTCGCGATCGCGCGCACGCCCTCGACGTTGAACGTTCCCGAGTTCTGATTCACGAGCCGTTCGAGCAACACCGCCGATCGATCGCTCTCTCCATCAATTGCTGTCAACAAAGCGTCCTGAGAAAACGCGCAAATCGCAAACATCCAAACCAATCGAGACATTCCCTTCATGCTACACTTTCTACGAAAGGAGACACCCGCCATTGCTTAATCGCACAACGCCATCGACGCCGCTTGCGGGCGCCTTCCTTTTCCAGTCCCGCTAGTCTCCTGTCTTGGATAATTCGTTACAACGGCGCACCTTGTCGAGGATAACGTCTGCGGAGGCCTTCCATGTGAAGGGGGTCG
>Ga0194128_10008561_pt1 | contig 12890 bp, 10 predicted proteins | sample TA2KigCa65mmetaG_FD_148650 | JGI IMG/M metagenome (GOLD analysis project Ga0194128, IMG submission 148650) | Freshwater microbial communities from Lake Tanganyika, Tanzania - TA2015037 Kigoma Deep Cast 65m | ecosystem: Environmental > Aquatic > Freshwater > Lake | place: Tanzania: Lake...
GTTCTTGTCCTTCACCTGAACGATCTCGCGCGGCTGCGCGCCCTTCACCCAGCCGTCGGCGGCGATGAGATACGCGTCGTCCTGCATGGTCTCGGCCCAGTAGTCCATCAGGTGCTGGTAGATGTCGTAAGCATCCAGCAGCGGCGCCGGCCGGAACGCGGAGAGCAGATCCTCGGCGATCGTCTCGATCAGCGCCTTGGGGTGGCCGTCCTTGCCGAAGCCGGTGAGGCGCGGCGTCGTGGCCTTGCGCCAGTCGGCGAAGACCTTCGTCGCCTTCTTCTGGAAGGCGGAGAACTCGGCGTGGCCGAAGATGGCGGGCTTCACCTCGGTGAGGGCCGGCTTCAGACGCGCATAGCCGGGGCGACCCCCCGTTTTGTCGAACGCCTCGAACAGCACGCCGCGCACGCTGGGGAGCACCTTCCAGTACGCGCCGAGCGCGTCCAGGTCGCGCTCCGGGATGCCGCCGCGCAGGTGACCATCGATGTCCTGCAGGTCCTCGGGCTCGGTGCTGTCGATGTAGCGCGGCAGGTTGAGGTTGAAGTCGTTCTTCGGGTCAGCGATCTCGGTGAGCGGCACCATGCGGGCATAGCGCGCGACGTCGGCCTGCCGGGTGAAGGTGTCGACGATCTTGTGGAGGTCCTGCTCGCGCAGCCGATTCTTCGGGCCGTCCTTCCGGAACCCCTTGGAGGCGTCGATCATGTACACGCCCTTGCGGCCGGCGGCGTTCTCCTTGTCGAGCACCACGATGCAGGCGGGGATGCCGGTGCCGTAGAAGAGGTTGGCGGGCAGGCCGATGATGCCCTTGAGGTAGCCGGAGCGGACGAGCTGCTGGCGGATGGTGGCCTCGGCGCCGCCGCGAAAGAGCACGCCGTGGGGCAGGATGCAGGCGCCTTTGCCCGCGCCCTTCAGCGAGCGGATGATGTGCAGCAGGTAGGCATAGTCGCCCTGCTTGGTGGGCGGCTCGCCCCAGGCGAAGCGCTGGAAGGGGTCCTTCGACGGCGTGAGCCCGGTCGTCCAGGTCTTGTCGGAGAACGGCGGATTGGCGACGACGTAGTCGTAGGTGCGGAGCTGCTCGCCTTCCTTGAACTTGGGCGCGGCCAGGGTGTTGCCCGACACGATGTTGGCCGTGGGGAAGTCGTGCAGGATCATGTTCATGCGGGCCAGGCCCGCCGTCGTCACGTCCTTCTCCTGCCCTTCGAGCGTGATGTGCTTGCCCGCCTCGGCGGCCACCTTGAGGAGCAGCGAGCCCGAGCCGCAGGTCGGGTCGTAGGCGGTGGTGGACGCTTTCGTGTTCTGCGGAGAGATGCCGATCACCTTGGCGATGATGCGGCTGACCTCGGCGGGGGTGTAGAACTGCCCCTTGCTCTTGCCACTCTCGGTGGCGAAGTGCCGCATCAGGTACTCGTAGGCGTCGCCGAGGATGTCGTCGTGCTCGGCGCGGTTCTGCGAGAAGTCGAGCTGGGGGCTGGCGAAGATGTTGATCAGGTTCGTCAGCCGCTCGACCATCTCCTTGCCCTGGCCGAGCTTGTTCGGGTCGTTGAAGTCGGGAAAGTCGCTACGGGCCAGCCGGGCATTGGCGTTCACGAGCGGCGCGATGACCTGCGTGTTGATCTTGTCGCCGATGTCGCTCTTGCCGCGCAGGTCGAGCATGTCTTTGAAGCTGGCGCCCTTGGGGATCGTGACCGGCGGGGCGAAGTCGGTGCTGCTGCCGTACTTGTCGGTGATGTACTTGATGAACAGCAAGAACAGGACGTAGTCCTTGTACTGACTCGCGTCCATGCCGCCGCGGAGCTCGTCGCATGAAGCCCAGAGGGAGGAGTAGAGGTCGGATTTCTTGATCGCCATGAGTGTGATACCGCCCGGTCGGCCAACTTGGGCACGGCACGGCTCGATCACCGGCCAGAGACCGCACCAGGCGACCTGTTTCGGGATGCATTGTGCTCCAGTTGCCAGCACCTAGACTAGCCGCGGCAAGGACGAGGAATCGCGCTGGCACTGCATGGAAGCTCGCGTGGTCGGCGCCAGCAGGCCGGAAACAGCTACGCAGAACGAACACGAGCAGCAACGTCTCTATGCAAGTCGGCGTGAGCCACGCAGCTTGTCCAAGACAGCTCTGACGATTTCCTCGGCAACCTCATCGTCGGGCCCTGGTGAACCTGTAAGGCCGCGAATGATCTCGCCCTGGCGATGGCTTCCGACGGCCCCGTAGCTGCGGAAAGTCGTCAGGACCTCCTCGTGCCCGAGGTTCTGGCTCCAGGCCTTGAACTCCTCGGGAGTCTGACAACGTTGCTCGCCGAGTTGAGCGAGAGTGTTCCGGAAACTGTGTGGATTGAAATAGGGCAGCCCCGCCCGCGTGAATGCTTCTCGAAAGATGCTGCGGATCGGTGCGGCTGTCTTCCAGTGCGACCGCTTGACGCCTGCGGCCTCGAACTGGTGATCGTCACCAATGGCGACCTCTGTTGCCGGGAACAGCGGATCGTCGTTTCCCCATAGCCTAACTTGGCGCAGGTAGTTCACCCAGTCGGTCAGGATCTGGAGGATCTCCTCGCCGACCGGGAAGAAGTATGTGACAAACGACTTGCTGTTCTTGGTGTTGACCTCCCGAGCATCCTGGTGAACCTTACCGTCGACGAGATCGACGTGCTTCAATTTCATTGATGCGATGGCGCCGTCCCGGGCCCCGGTCAGGATCGTGAAGGCCAGCAACGCCCGATCTCGCTGCTCGACCTCGGTGCGGCCCGGCATCACTGCAATGACGTGGGAAATCTGCTCCAGGGTCGGGAACGCCTTCTCGCGCCGAGCCGTGGCGACCCTCGCCTCCTTCTCCGACATATTGAAGTAGTCGCAATCCGAGTAGCGAAGTCTGGACCTGTAACCTGGCTGTCCCGCCAGCCAGTGAAAGAACCGCTTCAGATGTGCGAGCGTCCCGTGGACAGTCGCCTTGCTCAGCGTCCGGCCGCTGGAAGCGCTGACCTGCTGCGCCAAGTGCCTTTTGAACGCGATGGCCTGTTCGATATGAAACCCACGGAAATCCCGATGGCCGGTGTCCTCCTCGAATCGGGACAGGCCTTTGGCGACCTGGTCGATCGTCGCCTCGCTCTGCCGCCTCGCCTCCTTCAAATAGGCGAAGTACCTCCGCTTGATCCGCTCGTTCTCGGGGTTGTGCGTTGCCATTGGTTGACAATGCTGCCTTCTGCGGCAGGCGACTGAAGACGACCCGCAGATCATGACGCGCGTGGAACGCCAACAGCTCTGGAGCGATATGGCGCGGGCGCGCGGCGAGTTCAAACATGCGACGATCGACGAGCGCCGGAAGGCGTCTGAGCTGCTCGGGAAGAGCCAGGCCGACTTCGTGGAGGTGCGCGTGGCGCCGATCATCATGGATCCGCATCTGAACGAGGACCAGCTGATTGCGCGGGTGCGCGACTTTCTGGCGCTGGCGGACGAGCGGGCGCGGGAGGCGGCAAAGCATGGAGGAGTATCCTGATTCGCGGAAGCCCTTGCCGAAGGACCAGACGTTCTCGCTGGAAGTGAAACCGGTGAGCGCGTCCGACCCTCTGGTCGGCCTGGAGACGCTCGTGCTCACGAACTGGCCGCAGAACAGCCCGTCGCTGCGGAAGGCGTATCGGGAGAGCCCAGCCAATCGGCTGACGGTGGAGAACGCGGTGCGGCTCCGGGTCGCCGAAAAGGTGGAGGCCGAGCTCGTGCTCCGCGGCCAAGGCCTGACACAGGCGGAGGCGGACAGCCAGACCGCCCCAGCCATGTGGACACCGCCGACGTGGCCGATGCCGCGCGCTGCCTATCGGGATTGACCGAGGCGGCGCCGCCTGCGCGCTGGCCTCGCATCGGCCAGCGATGCCTCGTGCAGGTACCGGTCGATTTCGACTGTACTGAACCGATGATGACTCAGCGGAGTTGGGCGTGGGAGTTCAGGAACGGGGAATATATCCCATTGGCCAACAGCCGCTTCCCTGTCCGGGTTGACATGCCGACGCGCCAGCAGCACTCTGCAAAACCGACCTCGCGCGGCTCGGGTCGCTGTCCCATAAACATCTGTTTTTCCCAGCCCAAGGTCCTGCCCGCGATTGGGGTGGAACTGGACGACGAGCCGTCGTAGCGCATCCTACGCTGCCTTCGGTCGATACCGCCGGACCCGGATCTTGCCGGCCGCCTTGCGCGTCTTCGCGATGTCGTACGCCGCCTGCATCCGCAGCAGCGTGTCCATGCTGACGCCAAACGCTTTCTCGATGCGTAGCGCCATCTCCCCGGACAGCGCGGCGTGGTGGTGCAGAAGATTCGACAGCGCTGGCCGCGACACGCCGAGCACCGTCGCAGCGTCCGTGACCGACAAGTCGTACGCGTCAAGGATCTCAGTCCTGATGAAGTCGCCGGGATGAACCGGGGTGTGCATCGCCATCGGTCGGTGCTCCCTTCTTCTGCGCCTCAGTGGTAGTTCTCCAGGTTGAGATCGATGATCTCGTCGTCCGCGATCCGGAACGTCAGTCGCCAGCTTGCGGTGACGTGCAGGCTCCACGTGCCCCGGCGGTCGCCCGTCAGGCGGTGCGCGCGCCACGTGGGGAGCGTGCGCAGCTCGTCCGGGGCCTGCATTGCTTCGAGGAACGCGAGCATCTTGCGGAGCTTGTCAACGGCGTCCGGGTCGACGCCCTTGGCTGAGTTCTCGTCATACAGCCGGCGCAGCCCCTTGTGCGCGACGCTCCGGATCCGCACATGGCAAGTGTAGCGTTACGCGTTACAGATGGTCAAGCGGGGTTTCAAGCAGGTGCGATTTTCAGACCACGTTCGCGTCACTCATGGCCTATGCCTTTCTCCAGAAACATGCTTGGCTTCTGCGCCGGCGCCGGTAGCACGCAACGCTCGTGCCCGGATTTCGTCCAACCCAGGATTGTGTCGCGGCTCCGCGCGACACGAATCCTTTATTCCTTAGGCGGCCCCTCCACAACCCTTGCCCTCAGCTCAGCGAACGAGGGCGTGGCACTGCTCGCCAATGCCTTGAAGTACCGAACGACCGGCTCCAGATATCCGCCCCACAAGTCGTATGAGTATGTTGGTGAGCAGCTCGGTCGCGGTACGTGTGGGTTCAGGCATTTGTTGATGTAGTCGAGCATCTGATCGCCAAGAATGCACCACCGATCGACCGGAGGTTCAGACGGGCACCCTGGGCAACAGAGTAGTGCCCGGATTCTGACGCCAGAATAGACGAATCCAGCCCGTGCCTCTGCCGGCGCGGTGTCCTCCTGTATCAACGCTTGGAGCTTGGCCACAACATCAGGGACGTCGGAAGGCAGCACAAGGCCAGACCAGCGAATAAGCGAGTTCAGCCCTGCTGGATCCGTCCGTAGGCGCTCATTGAACGAGAGAGATGGGAGCGAGCTCTTGACCTCGCAGAGCAACAGGTCAGGACGACCGCCAAGCTCCAAGAAGGAGTCCGGCGATACGCCGCGTTCCGATTGATCGTGATGTGGGTGCCACAGGGCGAGGCAATCGACGTCGCCGAGCGCCTCTCCAGGTTTGCTGGAATGCAGGATGAAGCCTGAGGTGAGAAACCCGTTCAGGCGTAGGTACAGCGTCGTAACGGCTTCTGGCACATCGTCCGGAGGGAGCCTGTTCATGCCGTTGTCCGCCTAACGCCCTTTTAACGCCCTTTAGGATGCCTGTGATCGTCGTTTTCGGGAAGGCCGAGGCGCGCATCCCAAGGCGCGAGCGCGAGCCGCCCAGTAGCGGCTGATCTTGCGTTTCATGGACGGCAACAGCTCACGACGGGTCCAATGCGATGGAGGCTCGGCAATCGGATCCTGAAACGTCGGATAGTCCCGCACCCACGCACGTTCAAGCGCCAACCACTCCTCCAGTTCGTAGATCATCTCAAGCCGTCGGTGCGCATCCACTCGGTACTGTGGTCCTTTGATGCTTGATTCGATCGCGGAGAGGAGCGCGTCGATTCGATCGTGGCGCGCCCAGGCACGCGGATCGCGTGGCCACGCCTCGAACAGCAGCAGCCAGGCCCGGACGGACTTTACGTACGTCCGCGCCTCACGTTTCGCGCGCGCGAGATTCGGGGGCTTCGGCATGTGTCACCGACCAGCCGCAGATATCTCGTAGCCCGCCTCGCGTGCCCGCTTCACGAACTCGGCGTACTGCTCCTGCGTGAAGGACATCAGGGTGCCGTCCGGCATCTTTACGAGCACGGGCTGGCCTGATGTGGGGTGCGGCGGGTGCTGCCGGCGCGGCCGGGCGCGCCGGCGGTGCCGGTTTCGGTGGCGCACCGCTGGCCGCCGTCGCGCGTGGGCCTGGGCCCGTCTGACCTCAGGGTGGATTCCATGATCAGATCGTAGGATGCAGGAGGCGACGGCCAACGTCTACCGAAGGTGCAATACATTGCCCCCGGGCACCCGCCACCAGGCGGCCCATCAGCGACGCTCCAGCATCAGTCTTGACGGCGGCGATCCTGGCCAGCGTCGTGGCGCCGTAGCCGGTCGCCTTCGCCACGCGCCTGCGAGTCCTTCGCCCTCCAGCAAACTTGCGGAAACTGTTTCCGCAAGTTTCTTCCTCCCCCGACCGCCGGCTTTCTGACCTGCCGCTTGAATCGCTGTACGGCGTCGACACTGACTGTCGCGGGAGGCTGGATGATTGGCTGCTCGTCCCAAGCATACGGTCTGGAGCCGGGGCAACAGGACAGGGCTGACGAGAGCGGTCAGTCGGCGAGGTCGCCGTCTGTAGGCCTTGACGGGCTCGGGGGTGATGCCGAGGGCCCGTAGGACGGGCTTGGCTCGCAGGTATGGGGGAGTCGACTCCCGTGCCGTTGACACGGCTGATCGAGCAGCACGTCGGACGCCTGCGGCTCCGGCGGGGGAAAGAGCTCCTCGTGGAGCATCTCGGCGGCGATCTCCCGCGGGAGGTCGGGGTTGCGCGCCTGGGCGAGCCTGATCCCGTACTCCCGCCTCCACCACGCCTTCCTGATCGCGGTCGGCAGGGCGTTCGGGCCGCGGCTCTCCAGTTGGCTCGACAGCGTCGGCAGGAACCGTCTCCAGTACGCGAGGGCCTCCAGTTCCAGGCCCGCGAGGGGTTCTTGCTGGACGCTCGGGTAATTGTCCGGCTCGAGAATGACTCGCTCGGCCACCATCGTTTACTCCTCGCGCGATTGTCTGCCGTTTGTCAACCTGGCCCATTCCGACGAAGCGGAACGCAGAGCACGGGACACGAGAAAAGCCGCGGAATTACGGGGGGAATGTTGTGGTGCCGAGGGGCAGAATTGAACTGCCGACACCGTGATTTTCAGTCACGTGCTCTACCAACTGAGCTACCTCGGCACGGAGAGAGCTTTCAGTATATCCGAGCGCCGTGAGCCGGCTGCCGGTAGCCGGTAGCCAGTCGAGGGCTCGAGGTTCCGCAATCGGCTGAAGGCGGCCAGCCCCGCCGGCGGTCTTGGCAGGCGAGTTGAAAGCGTCGAGCGAGCGTGGTCGAACGTTCGCTCGCACTGCCGGGAGAGCTGTTCCGGCGCCTCATCACGCCCGCCGCGCGCGGCGCCGTCGCCAGATTCGTCGGCGCGGCCGTCTCGACGATCCGGCGGCGCACGCGCGAGCCGGCCCTGCCGCGCATGAGCGAGGAATGGCTGCGCCACCTCGACCACGATGCCGGCCGGCGGCTCGATAGCTGGTAGTCGAGGCCGGCCGCCCGCAGGGGCGGCCCGTAAGTGGTAGTCTTTGCCAGGCACTCGTCCAGGGCGCTGCCTGCCGCCGACCGCCGACTCGCTTCAAGGAGCAGCCGTGACCCGAGTTCTGACGTTGACTGTCGTTCTTGCTCTCGCGGCCTGCTCGCGCGGCACGCCGGCCGCCGCCAGTGAATCGCCCGCGCAGACGCCGTCGCCCGCGCCGGAGGCCGCCGCCCAGCCGGTGCCGGCCGAGCTGCCCGACGTGGTCGCGCGGGTCAACGGCCAGACGATCAGCCGCGACGATCTCCAGCAGGCCGTCGGCGAGATCGAGGCGCGCGCCGGCCAGGGCGTGCCGGCCGACCAGCGCGACCGCGTGTTCCGCGGGGTACTGGACCAGCTGATCGCGTACCGGCTGCTCGCCCAGGAGAGCGCCTCCCGCCGGATCGCCGTGCCCGACGCCGACGTCGAGGCACGCATCACACAGATTCGCTCCCAGTTTCCGTCGGAGGAGCTCTTCACGCAGACGCTCGCCCAGCGGCGGCTGACGCTCGAGGGTCTCCGCACCGACGTGCGCGAGGGTCTGCAGATCGACCGGATGATCGACGCGGAAGTCGGCACGCGTGCGGCGGTGACGGCCGAGCAGATCACCGACTTCTACGCCAAGAATCCGTCCGAGTTCCAGCAGGCGGAGCGCGTGCGCGCCAGCCACATCCTGATCCGGGTATCGGAGGGGGGCGATGCCGCCGCCAAGGAGCAGGCACGCACCAGGGCGACCGCCATCCTCACGGACGTCAAGGCGGGGCGCGATTTCGCGGCGCTCGCCACCGAGCATTCACAGGACCCGGGGAGCGCGCCGAAGGGCGGCGACCTCGGCTTCTTCGAGCGCGGCCAGATGGTCGGTCCGTTCGAGGAGGCGGCCTTCTCGCTCGCCGCCGGCCAGTCGAGCGAGCTGGTCGAAACGCAGTTCGGCTTCCACATCGTCAAGGTCGTCGACAAGCAGGCGGCCCGCACCATCCCGCTCGACGAGGTGCGCCCCCAGGTCGACCAGTACCTGCAGGGGCAGAATCGCGAGCGCGAGACGCAGGCGTTCATCGATCTGCTCAAGGCGAAGGGGAAGGTCGAAATCCTGATCTAATCCGCCGTTCGCACTTCTCGGTTCCCGGTTCTCCGCTCGTGTTCACGTTCGGTTCTCTGTTCGAGGTTCGAGGTTCGCTCGAACCTGAACACGAACCGAGAAGTGAGAAGATGGAAGCGTGAACGACGTCGTTCGCCTGGACGTCTGGCTGGACGTCGCCTGCCTGTTCAAGACGCGCTCGGAGGCCAAGCGCGCGTGCGAGGGCGGGAAGGTGGAGATCAACGGCCAGCCCGCCAAGCCGAACCGGACCGTGAAGGACGGCGATCGGCTCCGCATCACCCGCCCCTACGGCCGCCGCCAGGAGATTCTGGTTCGTCTGGTCATCGACGAGCACGTCAAGAAGGCGCAGGCGCGCGCGCTCTATGACGACGTCACCCCGAAGCCCACGCCGGAAGAGATCGAGATGCGCCGGACGGATCGCCTCTTTCGCGCGGCGGCGCTCGCCGGCGGGCGCCCCGATCGCCGGCGCCGACGGGCGCTCCGGCGCATGAAGGAGGGCGGCTGACGGGAGTACCATGAGCTGGTGCCCCGCAATCAGGAGGTCATCCGGCAGTGGAAGCTCCTGCATGCCCTCGAGGCATCGCGGCACGGCGCCATGATCCAGGCGCTCGCCGACGAGCTCGACGTCACGACGCGGACGATCCGCCGCGACCTCGCGGCGCTGCAGGAGGCGGGCTTTCCGCTCTTCGACGAGCATGACGAGACCGGCCGCGCCCGCTGGCGTCTCGATGGCCGTGTCCTGAAGGGCCTCGACACGGGCTTCACGCTGCAGGAGCTCTGCGCGCTCTATCTGAGCCGCAATCTGCTCGAAACCGTCGCCGCGACGCCCTTCCAACGGGACCTCGGACTGGCGTTTGCCCGGCTCGAGAAGCTCCTCTCGCCGCGCATGCGCCAGTTCCTCGATCTCCTGCCGGCCGTGCTCACGGCCAAGGCGGGGCCGCGCGCGCGCACGGCGCCCTCGTCGGCCGAGATCGTGCAGAAGCTCCTCGAGGCCACCCTCCACCACCGGGTCGCCTCGATGCGCTACCACTCGGTCTCGAGCGGCGGCGTCAAGGACTACCTCATCCACCCCTACCGGCTGGCGTTCGCCCAGGGGGGCATCTACCTGCTGGCGTACGTGCCCGCCTATGCCGACATCCGCACGTTCGCGGTCGAGCGGATCACGCGCGTCTCGCTCGAAAAGCAGACATTCACCCCCGAGCGCACCGGCGATGACGAGGTGTTCGCCAACTCGCTCGGCGTCAACACGGGTCCGGCGGCGCGCGTCGAAATCGAGTTCGCCTCCCAGGTGGCCCCTTACATTCGGGCCCGGGTGTGGCACACTTCCCAAGAGGTGCGCGAGGGTTCCGGCGGGGGGCTCGTCCTGGCCATGGACGTGTGCCACGACTGGGCTCTCCGGAGCTGGATCCTGAGCTGGGGCCGGTTCGCGCGCGTTCTCATGCCTGCGGCGCTGGCTGATGAGCTTCGTTCGGACCTGCAGGCGGCTTCCGAACGGTACGTGCAGGAATAAATCATGGTGCAGCGACCTCTCCGGTTCCTCGTGCTCGCCCTGCTGGCGCTGTTGTTCTTCACCGGCCCGTCGGCGGTCCGGTTCTATACGGACTGGCTGTGGTTCGGGGAGGTCGGCTACCAGTCGGTGTTCCTGACGATGCTGCGGGCGCAGGCCACGCTCTTTGTGGCCGTCTTCGCGTTTGCCGCACTGTGGCTGTCGGCCAACTTCCGCCTGGCGCTCTCGGCCATCGGCGACGTCCGGCCCGTCTTCACGACGCGCGAAGGGATCGAGGTGGTGCTGCCCGGCCGCCGGCAGCTCCGCACGATCGTGTCCGGCGTGGCGGTCGTCCTCGCGATCTTCATCGCGATGTACGCCTCGTCGCGCTGGGAGACCTGGCTCGCCTGGCGCAACGCCCAGGCGTTCGGGACCGCCGATCCGATTCTCGGGCGCGACGCCGCGTTCTACGTCTTTTCGCTCCCCTTCCTGCAGCTCGTACGCGGGCTGGCCCAGGGGCTCGTGTTCCTCGCCGCGCTCGGCGCCGGCGTCCTGTATTTCGTGTCCGGGAGCCTGTCGTCGCGCTTCGGCTCGCTCGTCTGGATGACGCCCGTCGCCCGCCGCCACCTCTCGCTTCTGGCCGCAGCGTTTCTGCTGCTGCTCGCCTTCGGCGCCTGGCTGGGGCAGGCTGAACGGCTCGTCCTGCCGTCGGGTCTGATCCACGGGCCCGGCTATGCCGAGGTCAACGGGCGCATGCCGGCGGCGCTGCTGCTGGCCGCCGCCTCCGTCGTCGGCGCGGGCCTGGCCGTCGTACACGCATTCACGCCGCGCATCTGGCCGCTGCCCGTCGCGGCGGGGCTGTACCTGCTCGTCGCCATCGGGGGGGAGATGTACAGCACGCTCCTCCAGCGGTTCGTCGTGACGCCGAACGAACAGTCGATGCAGTCGCCCTTCATCCAGCACAACATCGACGCGACGCGCCGGGCCTTTGGGCTCGACCGCGTGGAGCCTCGGGAGCTGAGCGGCGACGCGCTGCTGACGCCGGCCGACATCAAGGAGAACGCGGCGACCGTCGACAACGTGCGGCTCTGGGATCACCAGCCGCTGCTCGACACGTTCGGGCAGCTGCAGGTCATCCGCACGTACTACGACTTCGTCGCCGTCGACAACGATCGCTACCGGATCAACGGCCAGCTCCGGCAGATCATGCTCTCGCCGCGGGAGCTGAGCACCGCGAGCCTGCCGAACCGCACGTGGGTGAACGACCGGCTGACGTTCACGCACGGCTACGGCCTCACCCTCGGGCCGGTCAACCAGGTCACCAGCGAGGGCCTCCCGGTGCTCTTCGTCGGGAACCTCCCGCTCGAGACCATTCCGGAGCTGTCGATCGAGGAGCCGAGCCTCTATTACGGGGAGCTGTCGAGCGATTACGTGATCGTGCGCACGGCGACGCGCGAATTCCACTACCCGCGCGGCGAGGACAACGTGTTCACGCAGTACGCGGGCAACGGCGGGCTGTCGATTGGGTCGCTCTGGCGCAAGCTGCTCTTCGCGTTCCGGTTCGGCGCCTACCAGATTCTCCTGAGCAACGACATCGACGACGAGAGCCGGATCCTCTTCTACCGCAACGTGCGCGAGCGCGTGCAGATGCTGGCGCCGTTCCTCTCGTTCGACCGCGACCCGTACCTCGTCGTCGCCGACGGCCGGCTGTTCTGGATCTTCGACGCGTATACGACGAGCGGTCGGTACCCCTACTCGACCCCGGCCGGCCCCGGGGGCCTCAATTATATCCGCAACGCCGTGAAGTTCGTCATCGACGCCTACCACGGGACGACGACGGTCTACCTGGCCGATCCGGAGGATCCGATTGGCGCCACCTACGCGCGGATCTTCCCCGAGCTGTTCGTGCCGCTCGACGAGATGCCGGCCTCCCTGCGCGAACACGTCCGGTATCCGGAGGACATCTTCGCGATCCAGGCGTCGGTGTTCGCGACCTACCACATGACCCAGCCCTCCGTGTTCTACAACCGCGAGGATCAGTGGGAGGTGCCGGTCGTCGAGGACGCGACCGAGGGCGGGGCGATGCAGCCGTACTACACGATCATGCGGTTGCCGGGCGAGGCCGAGCCCGAGTTCATCCAGATGCTCCCCTTCACGCCGCGCAACCGCGACAACCTCGCAGGCTGGCTCGCCGCGCGCAGCGACGGCGAGCACTACGGCCGGCTTCGCGTCTTCCAGTTCCCGAAGCAGCGGGTGATCTTCGGGCCGCGCCAAGTGGTGGCGCGCATCAACCAGGACCAGACGATTTCGCCGCAGATCACGCTCTGGAACCAGCAGGGGTCGCAGGTGATCTGGGGCACGCTGATGGTGATTCCGATCGAGGAGTCGCTGATCTACGTGCGGCCGCTGTACCTGCGCGCCTCCGGCGGGCGGATTCCCGAGCTGACGCGCGTGATCGTCGCCTATCAGAACCAGATCGTGATGGAGGAGACGCTCGACGCCGCTCTCGCGCGCCTGTTCGGCGGCGCGCCCCCGGACGAAGCCGAGCTGGAGCTCGTCCGCGCGCCCGTCGCCCCCGCGCCCGACGAGGGCCGCCCGGC
>Ga0194128_10008569_pt1 | contig 12883 bp, 18 predicted proteins | sample TA2KigCa65mmetaG_FD_148650 | JGI IMG/M metagenome (GOLD analysis project Ga0194128, IMG submission 148650) | Freshwater microbial communities from Lake Tanganyika, Tanzania - TA2015037 Kigoma Deep Cast 65m | ecosystem: Environmental > Aquatic > Freshwater > Lake | place: Tanzania: Lake...
AATCAAGAAGATTCAAGAGTTTGTAAAGGCTTATAATATTTCTGAACTTAAGTCTAGAAAAGACGAATTTGTAAAGAAGCAATCAGAACTCAAGCAATTTGCAAATGAGCTTTCTTCAAATAAGAAAGATATTGAACGCTTGAGCCGTCAAGTATCTCTCTTAGACCATGTTCCATGTGGTACACAATTTCCATCTTGCAAGTTTCTAAAAGATGCTTATGATGCCAAAACAAGACTACCATCTGTTATTGAGCTTGACCAAAAAGATTCAGAACAACACGACAATCTGGCAAAAGAGATTGAATCATATGATATTAAGCAGCTTGAAGTTGATATTACAAAATATGATTCTATTGTTGCTAGCAAGTCAAGGCTTGACAATGAGATTCTAAAAGCAAAACTTGTTCTTAATATTTCTCAAACAGAAATGGATAAGACAATCAAGATTAGTGATGATGCTCAAGAGTTGATGCGATTACACTCTCTAAACGCCTCAAACTATGAGGCGATTAGCAAACTCCAAACATCAAAGAAAGAACTAGAAAAAGTAGTTGTAAATGAAAATGGTAGTCTTTCTAATCTTGAAGTTAAAATGCGTTCACTATATCAAAACATTGGCTCTACAGAAGCAAATATTGAGAATGCAAAAGAGCAACAACAAGCACTAGATAAACTACGTAATGAATATGCAGCATATGATTACTTCATGCGTTGTATGCACACAAACGGTATCTCATATGACATTATTAAGAAAAAGCTTCCAATTATTAATAATGAGATTGCAAAAACGCTTGCAAACATTGTAGAGTTTGAAGTATTCTTTGAGGACGATGGTTCAAAGCTAAATGTTCTTATCAAGCATCCAAAGTTTGACCCACGCCCAATTGAAATGGGTTCTGGCGCTGAAAAGACAATTGCTTCAATGGCAATTCGTCTTGCTCTTCTCCAAGTCTCTAATCTTCCAAAGAGCAATGTATTTATCCTTGATGAACCAGCTACTGCTCTTGACGCCGATAATATGGAAGGGTTTATCCGCATGATTGATATGGTTAAGTCACACTACGATGTAGTTATACTTATCTCACATCTTGATGCCCTTAAGGATATTGTAGACACAACAATCACAATTGAAAAAAACGGGAGTTACTCATATGTCAGTATTTAAAGATAAAGCAACAGAAGTTACTGTTAATCCAGATGGAACTGATAGCTGCAATCTTCGTATTAAAAATTTAGAAATAATCGATAACCTAGATGGAAGTGCAAAAGTTATTTTTGATGTTGATGATGAATTTCAGAAAGAAATAATGAGAGCACAAGGTTGGGATAAATGGCAGCAAGAAGAGTTTGAGCAACTATTTATTAATGCATTAAAAGAATATATTGAATATCAAAAAGGAAACACTAATGATGGCAGTATTCAAGCACGGACTTGATAAAGTATTAGATAAATTAATTTCAAGAAAACTTCTTGTATGGTTGACAGCAACAGGGCTTCTAGCATTTTCAGACCTTACTTCATCTGATTGGGTTATAATTTCTACTATCTATATTGGAGGACAAACAATAGTTGATGTTGTTGGTAAACTTAAGAGTAGTGTTTAATTTTCTAAAAGAAAATTGGAAAGCGGTTCTTGCAATAGTTTATGCTATTGCAGTTCCGCTTTATTTTTATTCATCTACATTAAAATTACAACAAGCACTAGATTCTTCTAGAGATTCATCTAAAAAAGAAATTCAAATTCTTGAAGATACAATACAAAAACAAAGTTCTTATTATGATGGGTTATTTAAACAATATCAAGTTGCAATAGAGCAAGAACAAATTAGACACGAAGAAGAAATTAGAAAGATAAAAGAAATTCAAGCTTATCAGCAATCTTTGTTAGCTCAACGATTACAAGACCCAACAGAAATGACAAAAGAATTAAAAGAGAGATATAATTTAAATGGTAATTAGTTTATTGTTAATGCTGATAACTTCTGCTAATGCCCAAGATTTTCAAACTATGGAACAGGGAGAGACAGCAAAATTTAATGGCGTACTATTAACGCCCGATGCAGTAGCTACTGTTATATCGACGCATCAAGCCGATTTATCCTTGTGCAAAGAAGTAAGTAAGCATGATATAGAGAAATTAACAATAAATAAAGATACAGAAATTTCTAAATTAAAATTTCAATTAAAAACTTGCCAAGAAAATAAAGAAGAGATAATCTCTATAAAAGACAAAGAGTTAGATAAAGCTTACGAATTATTAAAGAAGCAAAACAAAAACATGACACCATTATGGCTTGGAATAGGATTTGTTAGTGGTATTGCTACCTCCCTAACAACAATATATATATACGAACAGACAACCCAATGAGAAAAAGTATTTATGTCTCACAAGAACATGAAGATTAATACATTGGATTAAAAAACAAATAAGAGATAAAAACTTTGTCACAGATAAATTTGGTGTATAATGAAAGACCCAAACTACGTTGTTAAAATTGAAAAAGCAATTGCAGATAAGTATGGAACAGAAACTATCATCAATCCAAAATCACTTTGGAACGAAGATAAAGAAAAAGAATACCTAGAGCAAATCAAAGAATTAAATAAAAAACAAACTATTCTTGAGGAGAAACAACATAAAGTGGATTTTGAGGGTGTTTTTATTTCTAAAAAACTACTTAATAAAGAAACAAATAGGACTTGTCCTGTTTGTTCTATTTACTCATTTTCTATTGAAGATGATGTATATATGAACAAGTTTCAATGTTGTAAAAAATGCTACATTTTATATGTAGAAGATAGAGAAGAGCGTTGGAAATCTGGTTGGAGGCCAAATAATGCAAATAACAAGAGGTAGACTAAAACAAATCATCAAAGAAGAAATGGATAGAGTTCAAGTTGGATTTGACGATACTGTTGGTGACCAAGACCAAGAACTAGATTATGAAGGCTATATGACCAAATCACAACTTTATAAGATTGGTCAATACGCTCTAGAAATACACGATATGATAAACGACGGAGATAACTTACCAGAATGGATGCAATCAAAGGTTGCACAGATGGAAAAAGATATTGGTTCCGTCAAACATACTTTAGAATACGATAAAAAAAGAGGTACAGTATAATGGCAACAACTCTTGAAATAGTTAGAGGCTTACACCAAGCCGCTGCTAATGCTTATGACGGCTCCCATAACAAGAAGTATTCACTTGATGGTGAAGAGCGTAAAGCTGGTCTTCGCAGAGAAGACGGTGACCCCTTGATTGATTCAAGAGTTATAGACGGCTTCTTCATTAAGATTATAGGCAATAAACTTTGTCTCTATTATCAAACTGATGTTAAACTTGACCAAATGAGTGACCCAAAGTTCAAGAACCAAGTTGCCGATATTATGTCAGACATTGTTGCCTTCTTGAAGAAAGAATATCGTGCAGTTACAAAATCAAGCATTAGCCTCAAAGAAGTAGGTGATGTAAAGATTAACGGACAACATATCTCTAGAGTTAGAAACTTGATAACAGCTTATCAAGAATTTGAAATTTCTAGCATGAAAGATGTTGTACCAGTTGGTGAACGTTCAGAAGATACTACCCGTGATGTTGTAAGAAAGTTCTTAGCTTTAGGCAAGGACAAGGGTAGACCATCCATCAACGTCACAAGAAAAGAAGAGAAGAAAGACTAATAAGAAAATGTTATGGCTTATAAACTCACACAGGAACAAATCAAGAAAGAAATATTAAAATGCGGTCGTGACCCAATATATTTTATCAATACTTATGCAAGAGTTTCGCACCCTGTTCGTGGACCTATATCATTTAAAACTTATGAATTTCAAAATGAAGCATTAAAAAACTTCCTTGATCATCGTTTCAATATAATTCTCAAAGCCCGTCAACTAGGTTTGTCAACAATTGTTGCTGCCTATATTGCTTGGTTAATGTTGTTTCATCGTGACAAGAACGTATTGGTATTGGCTACTAAATTATTGTCAGCAGCCAACTTAGTTAAAAAAGTTAAATATGTTATTAAGAACTTACCAACTTGGTTAGTTATTTCTGATATAGCAATAGATAACAGAAACTCATTTGAGCTTTCAAATGGCTCTCAAATAAAAGCCTCTGCAACTTCTGGCGATGCTGGCCGTTCAGAGGCTTTGTCTTTGCTTGTATTAGATGAGGCCGCAATCATTGAAGGAATGGAAGAACTGTGGGCGGGTGTGTATCCTACGCTAGCAACTGGTGGTCATTGTATTGCCATTTCAACTCCATATGGTGTTGGTAATTGGTTCCACCAAAATTATATCAATGCAGAAGCGGGAACAAATGACTTCTTCCCAATGAAATTACATTGGTCAGTCCATCCAGACCGTGATGCAGAATGGTTTGAGAAAGAAACCAGAAACATGGATAGACGAAAGATTGCTCAAGAATATGAGTGTTCTTTCAACGCTTCTGGTGAAACTGTAATAGCACCAGAAGATATTGATATCTATAATCAAAATTGTGCTGAACCAAAACATCGTTCTGGATTTGATAGAAACTATTGGATTTGGAAAGAATATGACCCAAATCATAGTTATGCGCTTGTAGCTGACGTAGCTAGAGGTGATGGCACTGACTATTCAGTATTTCATCTACTCAACGTTGATAGCATGGAAATAGTAGCAGAATACCAAGGAAAAATGCCAACAGATGAATATGCTAGATTCTTATATAATTGTGGCAAAGAATATGGCAACTGCATGATTATTATTGAGAATAATAACATAGGATACGCAGTATTGAAAGAGCTTATAGCACTTGCTTATCCAAACGTATTCCATTCAGTTAAGGGAACGAATGAACATATCGACCAAGCCCTTGCTGAAGCAATGTCAAATTCAGTACCCGGTTTCACAACTTCTTATAAATCTAGACCACTTATAATTGCAAAGATGGAAGAGTTTATAAGAAATAAACAAATTAAAATTAATTCTAAACGATTAGTAAATGAACTTAATACCTTCGTTTGGCACAATGGAAAGCCACAAGCAATGCGTGGATACAATGACGATTTAATTATGTCACTCGCCATAGCTTGTTGGATAAAGGATACAGTATTTCAAACTAGTTATAGAGAGACAGAAATAAAGCGCGCACTACTTGACGGAATCCAAAAATCGAATACAATACTAAATACATCTATTCATGGCATGAAAAGTTTTAACAATAATGATATGATGCGTAAAGAAGCAATATCGATAGCCAAAGAGTATAGTTGGATATTTAAAGGATAAACTAAATGGCAGATAAAAAAATAAATACCAAGAACGCAGAGTCACCATTATTTAAAAATTTGACTCGCCTATTCTCTGGCCCAATTGTAAATTATCGTCACGCTTATCAAAGTAGATATAAGCGCGGCCAACTTGATAAATTTAATTTCACATCTGCTCAAGGTTTGGCTTTTAAAAAGTCAACCTATGGAAACTACGAAGCATTATCATCTAAAATTCTTTCTGCTCAAAACCGTGTTCAAAGATACACCGACTTTGAGCAAATGGAATACATGCCAGAGATTGCATCAACATTGGATATTTATGCAGATGAAATGACAACATCTTCTGACCTTTCTGCTATGATGAAGATTGATTGTCCAAACGAAGAAATTAAACACGTTCTAAGTACATTATATTTTAAAGTTTTAAATCTTGAATCAAATCTCTATAGCTGGTGTAGAAATATGTGTAAGTTTGGAGATTACTTTCTTTATCTTGATATCGATGAACAAATGGGTGTCAAGAACGCCATAGGTCTTCCAACAAATGAATTAGAACGTATTGAGGGCGAGGACAAGACAAATCCAAACTACGTTCAATATCAATGGAACTCTGGTGGTATTGCTTTTGAGAACTGGCAAATTGCACACTTTAGAGTCCTTGGTAATGACAGATACTCACCATATGGTACATCTGTATTAGACCCAGCCCGTCGTATCTTCCGTCAATTAACATTAATGGAAGATGCAATGATGGCTTATCGTGTTGTTCGTTCTCCAGAAAGAAAAGTGTTCTACATTGACGTAGGCGCTATTCCACCAAACGAAGTAGAACAATACATGCAGAAAGTCATGACAACGATGAAGCGCAATCAAGTGCTCGACTCAGAAACTGGTCGTGTTGATTTACGCTACAATCCAATGTCAGTTGATGAAGATTATTTTATTCCTGTTCGTGGTGGAGCAGGTTCTACAAAAATTGAATCATTAGCTGGTGGTCAAAACACAGCAGCTATTGAAGATATTAAATATTTGCGTGACAAACTATTTTCTGCCTTAAAAGTACCAATGTCATATCTTTCAAGAGGTGAAGGTGCAGCAGAAGATAAAGCCACACTCGCACAAAAAGATATTCGTTTTGCTAGAACAATTCAAAGACTTCAAAGAGCAGTTATTTCAGAACTAGAAAAGATTGGCATCATCCATCTTTATACTCTTGGATATAGAGGAAATGACTTACTATCATTTAAACTTTCTCTAAGCAATCCTTCTAAAATTGCAGCACTACAAGAACTTGAACATTGGAAAGTTAAGTTTGAGATTGCTTCTGCCGCAACTGAAGGGTTCTTTAGCAAGCGTTGGATTGCACAAACAATCTTCAAGATTTCAGACGAAGAATTTGTCAGAATTCAACGTGAACAATATTATGACCGTAAATATGCCAAGTCTCTTGAAGCTATTGGTACTGAAGAACAAAGTGCTGGTGGCGGTGGTGGTGGCGGGGGCGGTGGCCTTGGCGGCCTTGACCTTGGCGGCGGTGGAGGTGGAGAAACACCACCAGCACCAGAAGCCGGCGGCCCACCACCACCCGGAGGAGAAGGCGGTGGAGCCACACCAGAAGGCGGCGCGGAAGCTGGTGGGGGTGGAGAAGAGGGCGGCGGAACACTACTCGCGGCACCACCAACGGGCAAGCGCAAGGACAAAGCATACACCACTAAGGGAGCAAAAGGTAAGATGTATGCTCCAGTAACAATTGATAAAAGAGGTGGTGGTGCAAGAAATCGCTCAATGCGTTCTAGCGGTGGAGAAAGCTTTGCTGGTATAGACAAAGTATTTCCGGGTGCTAGAGAGTTTTCTGCATTAGCAAACGGTATTACTGAAAATATTGAAGCTAATTATGATTTAGAGGAGAAATATTTATTCAACTCTAGTAACGAAATTAATAAGCTAATTGAAAGCTTGGAGAATAAACACAATGGACAAACCAAAGTTAAAGCATAATAAGAAAAGAAATACCGCTTTTCTTTACGAAGCTCTGGTTAAAGAACTAGCAAAAGCAACCGTAGAGAAAAACGAATTATTGAAAAAACAAATTGTATCTGTATTAAAAGAGTTTTTCTCAAATGGTAAACCACTTGCTAGAGAACTTGATGTTTATAAAACATTATATGAAACAAAAGAAGTAGATAAGGAAATGGCTAAATCTTTGATTAATGAATCAAAGAGAGTTTATTTTGGATTAAGTCAGTCAGACATATTCAACGAACAAAGCCGTCTTATATCAAAAGTAAATAAAGATATTGGTAAATCAGTATTCCAACACTTTATGCCAAACTATAAAAACCTTGCTACTATCTCACAAATATTTGACTTAGATATTCCAATTAAAACAAGAATATTATTAGAACAAACATTAGTGGACTATTTAACTGTTGGCGAGAATACATCAAAACAACTTGAACCAATTGACAATATTGTTTACAAAACATTCGTTAAAAAGTTTAATGAGAAATATGGAACTTCTTTATTGGAAGAACAAAAATCATTATTGACCAAATATATTATGGCAGAAGATGATGATGTAGAATTCAAACTTTATCTAAATGAAGAAATCGGTAGAATAAAGAAAACCATTTCTGAATCTTCAAGTATAAAATCAAATAAAAATTATAGTGAACTTGTTTCAATGCTTGAATCGTTTAAACAAAAACAAATAGATACCAAGCTTCTAGAAGACATAATGTATCTACAAGTATTAGTTAAGGAAGCTGAGTAATGCAAATCAAAATTAAAATTGACCCAAAGAATATACCAGATTCCGAAAAACAACAGGAACAAGAAGAAAAACCACAAGCAGTTATAAGTCTTAATATACGTAAATCTCTTGATGGTAATTACATAGTTCGTGACCATCCATTAATTGATATCATAGTCATGCCAGAAAAATCAAAGGTTTTGGTCTTGTCAAAAGATTCAATGGGTGATAGAACTTACTACGCTCAAAATAAGCTTTTTGACTTTATGTATAAGAAGGGCGCAATTGAACCATCTAGTATACAGGGTGGTAATATTTATTCTAGCATGGAAGCAACAATATTAAAATCAAAAGATGAAGGTATTGATCCAATACAAACAGCAATATTTATTATCTTTAAGTTTCTAGAACATGAAATGCCAATCTTTGCATATGAGAAGCAGTTTGACCAATTACAAGATGGTTCACTAACAGAGCCAGATACTCGACATTCTACAGAATTGGGAGAAGTCCCACACAAAGAGAGACAAGGAAATCTTGGTCAAACTGTTCATTCACCACAAAATGCTTACAATTATATGACATTTGGAGAGTAGATGTTTTTAATTGCCTATATTCTTGCTTGCTATGGTCTTACACAAATTTTAGTATACGGAACTATATTTGACTGTATAAGACCAAAACAAGGTTTGTTAGGAGAATTATTTAAATGCCCAATGTGTGTTGGGTTTCATGTTGGCTGGTTATTAGCATTATTATTTAGTATTTCTAGGTTATTTAATATACAAACAAACATAATAGATATATTTATATTGGCTTGTCTATCGTCAGGAACTTCGTATGTTTTTTGTTCATTATTTACGGATTTTGGAATTAATTTTAAAATCAACAAGTCAGAAAAAGAATAAAGAATCTAATTAGATTAGAACGAGGATATTAATATGATTAATAAATCAAGACAAGGCTTTTGGACTCGCAAATGGGCATTACAACCTGTAAGACTTTGTTGCAGAGGAAAGCGGCTTTGCCGTAGGAATTATATAAATGGTTAACTTACTTAGAGAATACTTTGAACTTTGTCCCAACGGTGTCTGTGAGGATTTCCTTACAGAATCCGATAAACGTTTTATAAAAAATGGTGGACTAATCATGACAGGCGTTATTCAACGTGCTGATGCTAGAAATGGAAATGGAAGAATTTATTCTCAGCCAATTCTAGAACGCGAAATGAAACGTTATGGTAATCTTATCAAAGAACGCATGGCTTTGGGTGAACTCGACCATCCAGAAACTTCAACTGTTATGTTGGAGAAAGTTTCACATCTTGTAACAGAGGTATGGTGGAATGGTAAAGACGTGATGGGAAAGATTGAAGTTCTAAACACTCCAAGAGGCAAGATACTACAAGAACTTGTTAATGCTAATATTAAAATTGGCATTTCTTCTAGAGGTACTGGCTCTGTCCGCGAAGGCAGAGAGGGAACCATAGTAGAAGACGACTTCAACTTAATCTGTTTTGATATTGTATCAGAGCCATCAACCAACGGTGCTTATATGTACCGTCAAGGTGGTGTTAGAGAAAACAAAAATCAAAATAAGATTGATACAATTATTCAAGAAATTTTACAAAGAAAAGGAAAATAAACAATGGCACTCCCACTAACTCAAGAAAGACTCAAGCAAATCATCAAAGAAGAGCTTGAAGCATTAATGTCAGAAATTGAAGAAACATCACCAGAAGATGCTACTATTGCTTCTTTAGAGAAACAACTCGCAGAAGCTAAGAAAGCTAAAATGGACAAGATGAAGAAAGGCAAAATGTCTGGTAATCGTAGCGGAACATTTGGCACCAAGAGTTCGGTTGCTAACACAGGCCCAGCGAAGACTATGCCAAAACCAACAATCAATGCCAACGCTGGTAGAACTGGTAAAGTAAAAAAATAATCTAAATTTACTAGACAAATTTAGTAGAGGGTAGTATCTTATTTGATATTACCCTCTATTTATTTGAGAAAGAGTATATCATGGATTTAAAAGATACCAAAATGCTTAAGCAAGCACTTAAGCCAGTTGTAAAAGAATTAATATATGAATGCTTAATAACAGAAGGAATTTTATCCTCTGTTGTTACAGAAGTTATGAAAGGTGCTAGAATTGCACCAATTATTGAAGCAAAGCAACAAACTCAAGTAGCAAAACCTACAAAGCCAAGACTAGAGACAGATGATGAAGCAATTGATAGAAGAAAGAAATTACAAGAAACTTTAGGTTCTAAATTAGGAATTAATGTTTTTGAAGGTACAACTCCTTTATCTTCTGGCGGCAATGTTTCATCAAGTCCAACTCAAACAACTGTTGGTAATCCATTATCGGGAATGGACCCAAATGATTCTGGAGTTGACATTTCTGGTTTGCTTAAAGTAACTGGTGGATGGAAACAAATATAATGGTTTATTTAACTGAAGAAGTTGTACGCAAGCTTGTTCGTCAAGAATTACAAGAAGTTCTTATCGAAGAAGGTATCATGCAAGATATTGGCGATTGGGCTGGTAGAACTGTTGGTGGTAAATTATTTAAGAATACTCTTGGAATTGCTATGTTACTTGCTGCCATAAAGCCAACTGATATTGCTGAAGCGGGATTACAAGGTAACTTAAACACAGATAGCACACAAGTTCAAAACATATTTCAAGAGCTTGGAATTAAAAATTTTAATGCGTTAGCAAATGACCCATTTACCCCAGAAGAAAAAACTCAACTACAAACTGGTTATGAACGAATTCGTCCAATTCAAGCAGAATTACAAAAGATACGTGATGTAAAGAAAATTTTAGTTCAACGATATCATGAAGCAGACGATGAAGAAAAAGGTGCTGAGATAAAAGCAAAGTATCTTGAAGCAGAAGAATTGGAAGAGGAACGCGGCGAAAAACTAAGAACGGAATTACATTTATTAAAACCTTTAATTAATAAGATATCAAAACAAGGTGATTTAATTGGTATCATCATTCAAGATGCAGTTGATAATGATGGTGACTTATCCAAAGTAGATACACAAAAAGTAGCACTTGAAATGGTTCAAAAATTTGCTTCTGGTGACCAAAAAGTACAAAGTAAAATCCTTGGAACCATCAATGATACAGTTAATGATGATTTGACTAAATTTGCAAACTCTGTAACTAGAAGTGCTGGTGTGGCAAATGTACCACTTTCATCACAAGCCGCATTTGAAATTGCTGCTGCTTATGCAGAATTGAATGAATTTGATTTACCAGCAAACCCAACAACAATTGATGTAGTAAAAGCATTAGATGCAAATAAAGGTCAATTACTTGGTAAATATTCAGACTTTCAAACAACACAGAAATATAATTTAGATGGTCAACTTATTGTTCAGTTGAATGTTGCACTAAAAGGAACTCCAGATGGGTATCTAGATGACGATGAAATGACAACTGCAATAAATAAAACAATGGATAGTTATCAAGCAGGATTATATAGAGCAGAAGAAGCTCCAGCACACCAAGCTCCTTCTGCAACTGGTACTGGTACACAAATAACAGTTAAGGAAATGATTTTAAGGTCAAATAAATTTAGAGGTAAATATGTCTAAAAAAAGTATACACGCTAATGTCAAAGTAGACAGAAAAAACTTTGACTCTTTTGAAAAAATGTTAAGACGATTCATCAAGAAAGTTAAAAAAGAAAGAATCATCGAACAAGTTAAAGAAAGACGCTATTATGAAAAACCATCTGTCGTAAAGCGTAGAGAAAAACTCTTGGGAATTAAAAAACAAAAGAAACGTGAAAGAGAATTTCAACAGAAGATTAATTCTACCGAGAGACTAAATAATAAAGATAGAGGGAACAAATAATGTCTATTAATAATCCATATTATGTTGGTCTACAAAATGTAGGCTCCTATCAAGTATCTGGTGTTCCATATGCCACATCAAGCATTGCTGCACCATCAAGCGCAGATACTCCAACACAAGTTACTTTTCCAGAAGTAACACAAAGAATAGTGGTTTCAAATGTAGATTCAGCTTCGCCATTAAGAGTTGGTTTTTCATCAAATGGTATTAAGGAAACAAACTATTTTATTATTCCTGCTGCTACAAGCACTACTATTTTCCCAACACAAGAATTTAAAGTTAAAGTATCCTCGATATTTATTCTATCAAATACAACAACACCAACAAATGCTTCTGTATTTGCAGAACTTACAAATATTGATACAAAATTATTAGAACTATCTGGACCATCTGGTAGTAACTGGTCTGGCTCTCTAGGTGTTGGATAATTGTAAATTAAAGGATTGAACAATGAGTAGATTTGGTTGGGCGTTCGTTAATGATATAATTACTGGCTCTGCTACTGTAAGCGGATTAGAAAATTCAGTAGTTGTTAGAGCTGGTAGCATGGGCATTGTTAGTGGTGCCACTAATTTTATATTTAATAATTCTACTGGATTTGGTCAACTAACTGGCTCATTAGCAATCACAAATGATTTAAATTCTACTACTATTACTGGTTCTACTAGCATATCTGGTTCTCAAGGACAGTTCAATCAACTCACGGCTTCTAATTTATGGGTAACTAATAATTTAAATTCTAGACGCGGAGAGATAGATCAACTCACGGCTTCATCAGCTATAATACTAACACTTACTGCTTCTACTAGCATATCTGGTTCTCAAGGACAGTTTGCACAACTCACGGCTTCATCAGCCACAATACAAGCACTTACGCTCACACAACTCACAGCTAGCATATCTGGTTCTCAAGGACAGTTTGCACAACTCACGGCTTCATCAGCCACAATACAAGCACTTACGCTCACACAACTCACAGCTAGCATATCTGGT
>Ga0194128_10008570_pt1 | contig 12878 bp, 14 predicted proteins | sample TA2KigCa65mmetaG_FD_148650 | JGI IMG/M metagenome (GOLD analysis project Ga0194128, IMG submission 148650) | Freshwater microbial communities from Lake Tanganyika, Tanzania - TA2015037 Kigoma Deep Cast 65m | ecosystem: Environmental > Aquatic > Freshwater > Lake | place: Tanzania: Lake...
ACCTGCGTGCGCGCGGCGACGGCGATCGCGGTGAGCGCCGCCTGCAGCTGTGGCGCGAGCGCCGCGCCGACCTGCGTCTCCAGGAGGCTGAGGTGGTCGCTGCGCAGCAGCTTCGCCTGGCCAGTGCCGCCCGCGATGATCGTGCTGCTGAAATCGGGCGGCAGGATCAGCGCCGCGACGATGGCGCCATGGTTGAGCGCGGCGGCGGCGGCGGCCTCGTCGGGAAACTTGGCGGTGCGCATGGGCAGCTGACGCTCGAGCGCCGCCACCGCCTGATCGCCGAGGTGCTGCGGGCCGGTGCCCGGCAACGCCACGGCCTCGTCGTCGTTGACGACGCCGAGCACCAGGCCAGCCAGCACAGCGCCTTGGTCAACGGTCGCGGTCAAGTTGAAGAACGTGAAGATCAACACAACCAGCGACGGCGCGATGAGGGCGCCGCGGAGGATCGGATTGTCGCGCATCATCGCGGAGAGCTGCATGGCCTCTTGTTGTTTGCGCGCAATGGCGCAGCGTGCGGCGAACGGATAGCATTCTACCGGATCGAACCTGTCCTCCGGCGCATGTCCCTGTCCTTGCGAACCACCCGAATCGCCGCCGCCGGCTCCCTGGTCGCGCTGGCGTTGGCGCTCGCCGCCGCCAAGGCGGCGGTGACGGTGGCCGTGCCGTGCGAAGGGCCGCCGGTGGCGTACCCGGCGGTGGGCGAGCCGCCCGCCATCCAGGTGCTGTACTACGACGAGCTCGGACCGCGCTGGGCGCCGCCGCGCTGCGCCGGGTGGCAGCCCGCCAACGTCGCATTCCTGATCGCCACCGCCGGGCGCTTCCATCACACTGGCGGCGTTGAGGAAGTCGCCAAGCGGCTGGGCAAGATCTCCGACTACAACGAGATCCTCTATTGGTCGCACACGCGCCAGGCGTGGCGGCCGCTCATGCCGGAGGCATTCGCCCTCGCCGGCCCCGATCCCGAGAAGAAGCGCGGCGACTTCACCGCGGCCGAGATGCTCGCCGGCGACCCGCGCTATTTCTGGCAGAGCGCGTCCGGCAAGTTCGCCTATCGCGTCCAGGTGCGCGAGAGCGACGCGAACCGGCTCGTCATCGAGATGGAGAACATCACCGGCCTCCAGGTGCTGTTCCTGCCGGTATTCAAGCCGGGCGACGCGCGCATGCTCTATTTCATCGAGCGCGAGGACGGCGACGTGTGGCGCTACTACGCGATGATCGCGGTGTCGGGACCGTTCGCGGCCGTCGTCCGCTCCGGCCACGAGTCGTTCGTCAACCGCGCCGGTGGGATTTTCCGCTACTTCGCCGGCATTCCCATGACGCAGGACCCGCCGCCGATCCGCGGCAACGGCTAGCAGGCAACTGAACCGCCAACGGGCGCGGGCCGCGCGCAAGCGCGCTCGCTTTCGTCGCCGTTCGCCGAATGCGAACGGGCGGGGGGATGCCCCGCCCGTTCTGCTCGTACTGGTGACGGACGGCAGGCTACATCGCCCGCCACCAGCCGATAACGGCACCTGCGATCACGAAGGTGACGAGACTGTTGCCGCCGTAGACCCAATAGAGGGCGGTGGCGCGGCCTTCGAAGAGAATGTTCAGCGCGATCGCCGCGAAGACGAGGATCCAGACGAGCACCTCCGTGACGATGCCGTCCTGGATGCCGCTTGCGCCCGCCCACCCAAGCACAGCGGCGAGCACCGTCATCTGCAGGAGCGCGAGGACGAAGGCGGCGATGTAGATGGACGGTTTGGCGCCGGCGCGAATCTCGGCTTCGGTCTTGCCGATGGCGGCCATCCAGGTCTTGCCAGCCAGCGCGGGCATGTACCAGATGAAGCCGATGATCATCGCGGCGACCGTCGCCACCAGCACCGCGGCGTAGTTCACGTCCCAGTCAGGCATGGCCTGCTTCCCCCAAGACGGGCCCGTAGAGGCCCGCAGCGGCTGGACTAAGCGCGCGACCACATGTTGCGCCGAGATCGGCCCGAAATACAAGGCCTAGGCCGCTCATGCGGCCCAGCCGGTGATGAACTACCAGATGCTGTGGTGGGAGGCGGTGGGCCCGGGAGGATTCGAACCTCCAACCAAGCGGTTATGAGCCGCCGGCTCTGACCAGTTGAGCTACAGGCCCCGCGCGTCTGTAGCACGGAGACGCGCGGAAATCTGCGGGTCTTGCGCTGCAAACCGATGCCTGTAGATTATACCTTGTACAACAATGTATTTGTCTGCTATGTATAGGGGCGCTACGTACGCCGCCCAGAGCCCGCTACCCATGCACATCGGCAAAGACCTGGTCGCCGCCTCCTCGACCCCCCTGATCCTCGCCATCGTGGCCGAGGGCGACACGTACGGGTACGCGATCCTCAAGCGCGTCGCCGAGCTCTCCGGCGGGCAGCTCGAGTGGACCGACGGCATGCTCTATCCGCTGCTGCACCGGCTCGAGCGCAACGGCCGCATCGAGGGCCATTGGGGCGCCTCGGAGACCGGACGCCGGCGCAAGTACTACCGCATCACCGAGACAGGACGCGCGGAGCTTGTCCACCAGCGCCGGCAGTGGCAGGCGGTGGACAAGGCACTGCGCAGCATCTGGCGCGACCTGCGCGTCGTCGTCCCCGTCAGCCGTCCGGTTGCGGCCCGCTCCCTGTGGCGCGCCTTCTTCCTTCCTACCTTCGCGCGGCGCCTCACGCCCGTTCCGCAGGCGGCGTGATGCTTCCCGACCACGCCGCCCCAGTGGCGATCGCGACGCCGCACCGCGGATCGGGGCCGCAGGCCCGCACTTCGACAAGGAGCTAAGCGTTGGCGACAGATCAGACGGCATCGCTCGAGGAGCACATCGGCCAGTGGCGCGAGTATCTGCGACGCCGCCGCACCATCCGGTCCGCCGACGTCGACGAGCTCGAGGACCACATGCGCGGCCAGATCTCCACCTTGGTGGGGTCGGGCCTTGCCGCCGACGAGGCGTTCCTGGTGGCGATCAAGCGTATGGGCGCGCAGGACGCGATCGCCAACGAGTTCGCGCGCGAGCATTCGGAGCGCCTGTGGAAGCAGTTCATCGTCGCCGAGGGCGGCGGAGCATCGAGCGCCGCGGCGCAACGCGAGATTTTCATCGTATTCGCGCTCGCCGCCGGGGCCGCGGTGCTGGTGAAGCTGCCGACCATGTTCGGATTCTCGATGGCGGAGGAGCAGGACGTCCTGTTCTACCTGCGCAACGCCAGCCTGTTCGTGTTTCCCCTGCTCGCTCTCTACTTCGTCTGGAAGCGCGACATCGTCGATAGCCGCACGCGCGGGTTGCTGGCGGCGGGCTTCGTCGCCGCCGCGGTGGCGGCCAACCTGTGGCCGTTCGCGGGCGACGCCGACACCTTGGCCCTGCAGGACCTGCACCTGCCGATCGCGCTGTGGCTGATCATCGGCATCGCCTACGCCGGCGGCCAGTGAAACGACCCATCGGCGCGGATGAATTTAATCCGCTTCTCCGGCGAGCTGTTCATCTACTACGTGCTGATCGCGCTCGGCGGCGGGCTGGTCACCGCGCTGACGGTGGCGCTGTTCGAGGCGATCGGCGTCACGGCGGAGGTCTTCCTCAGCCAATGGCTGCTGCCGTGCGGCGCGGCCGGCGCCGTGCTGGTCGGCGCCTGGCTGGTCGAGGCCAAGCAGAGCGTGATCGAGAACATGGCGCCGGTGCTGACGCGCCTGTTCACGCCCATCTTCGCCGCCTTGCTCATCGTCTTCCTGGGCGCGCTCGCGTGGGTCGGCGGCATCGACATCGGCCGCGACGTGCTGATCGTGTTCGACGCCCTGCTGGCGCTGGTGCTGGCGCTGTTCCTCTACACCATCTCGGCACGCGAGGCTGACGCGCCGCGCCGCCTGTTCGACTTCGTGCTCGCCGCGCTGGTGATCGCCGCCCTGATCGCCGACGCGGTGGCGCTCGCCGCCATCGCCGCGCGCATCTCGGAGTTCGGCTTCACGCCCAACCGCACCGTCGGCCTCGGCTTCAACCTCGTCCTGCTCGTCAACCTGGCGTGGTCGGTGTGGCTCTATGTCGGCTTCCTGCGCGGCGAGCGACCCTTCGCCCAGGTCGAGCGCTGGCAAACCGCGTACCTGCCGGTCTATGCCGCCTGGGCGGCGGTCGTGGTCCTCGTTTTCCCACCGGTGTTCGGGTTCACGTAAGCCGCTTCCTCACAGCGTCCGCGCGTTTCGATCCGCTCACGAAGTCGCGATGTTGTGACGGAGAAACACGGCGTTACCAAATGCGGGCCGTTCTGCAATCATGCGACACGACTCCTACGGTAGAGTGCGCCGCTTGAACACGTGAGTCTTCTGACCCAAGGAGAGCACCGATGACGCGCAGCAACGACTTGAGCGACCGCCCTTGGAGCCGCCGCGCCTTCACCGCCGGAGTGGTCGGCGGCGGCGCCATCGCCCTCACGCTGCCGCTGCTCGCGCGCGCGCAGCAGGCGCAGGCGCCGCTCGCCTATCCCTTCCCGGCAGCCCCCGGCAATCTCGGCCTGACGCTGGCGCCGACTCCCGCATGCGGCGCCGGCGCCACCGAGGCGCAGACCGAAGGTCCGTTCTACTCGCCGCAGACGCCGCTGCGCGCGTCCCTGCTCGAGCCGAATGCGCGCGCCACCAAGCTGGTGCTGCAAGGCATCGTGCTGACGCCAGATTGCCGCCCGGTCGCCAATGCCGTGATCGACTTCTGGCACTGCGACGAGGCGGGCGTGTACGACACGCGCGGATTCAAGTACCGCGGCCACCAGTTCACCGACGCCAACGGTGTCTACCGCCTGGAGACCATCAAGCCGCCGCCGTACCCCGGGCGCACGCCGCACATCCATGCCAAGCTGCAGGGGCAGCGTACGCGGCTGCTCACCACGCAGGTGTATTTCCCGGACGAAGCCGCCGCCAACGCGCGCGACGGCATCTTCCGCCGGACCCTTCTGATCGCGCAGCGGACGCTGGCCGACGGCACGCTCGAAGGCCGCTTCGATTTCGTGCTCTCCCCCGCCTAACAGCGTACGTCGGCGACATCTGCCGGGCCTCGCTGCGGCGAGCGCTCGCGCGCAACAAACGGCCGCGAGGGGGGGAGGAACCTCGCGGCCGTTCGGCTAGCGCACCGCTTCGATACGGGGCGCTATTGGAGCCAGCTCAAGCAACGCGCTGAAGACCACCAAGACGAGGAGAGCGGTTGCCGCCAGGAGCGGTCCTGCGCCGACGAGCTGCGCGACTCGGGCGAGGGCGACTCGGCGGACGAGGGCGACTCGGCGGACGGGGGCCGGGTGCGGACGGACGCGGGACGAGGGGGAGACCACGTTCTTGCACAGCTCCATTGGGCGGGGAGCGCCCCCCGGACAAGCACAGAACGGCAACCGCCCTCGCCCGCTTCATCGCAAACGGCGTGCCGAAGGCCGCCGGCGCAGACGTACCCTAGCTGTGAGCTTTCAGTAGGTTGTCCATCCGGCTCCGACCGAGGAAGCTGAGGTTGTCGAAGCTTCAGGTCCTTCGGGGGAGCCGGATGAACGTCCACAAGAATGCCCGGCTGACGCCGCTTGGTCGAGAGCGAGTGGCGCAGTTGGTGTTGAGCGGGCAGACGCCGAAGGCCGCAGCTGCGGCCGCAGGCATTTGCCCGCGCACGGTCCACAAATGGACCGAGCGATACATGGCTAACGGCCCAGCGGGCATGCAGGACCGCAGCTCGCGTCCCAAGCGACTGCATCGGCCCAGGCCTGCAGCGGTCATTGAGCGCATCGAGCTTCTGCGCCGCCAGCGGCCGCCCGGCAAGGCGATCGCGGCCGAGCTCGGTGTGTCGCCGGCGACGGTCAGCAGAGTCTTGCGGCGCCTGGGCTTGAACAAGCTCAGCGCGCTCGAGCCAGCGACGCCGGTGCGTCGCTATGAGCGCGACAACCCTGGCGATCTCATCCACATCGACATCAAAAAACTCGGCCGATTCGGTAGGACAGGCCATCGCGTCACTGGCGACCGCACAGGCCAGACAAGTACCCGCGGCCTGGGCTGGGAGTACGTTCACGTCTGCATCGATGATGCCTCGCGCATCGCTTATGCCGAGATCAGGAAGGACGAGCGCAAGACCAGCGCCGTCGCCTTCCTGAAGGCCGCAGTTGCCTACTATGCAAGGCTCGGCGTTCGCGTGCGACGCGTCATGACCGACAACGGCTCGTGCTACGTAGCGAAGGCCTTCGCTCGTGCCTGCAGACGTCTCCGCCTCAAGCACATCCGTACCAGGCCCTACACGCCGAGGACCAACGGAAAGGACGAGCGCTTCATCCAGACCACCTTGCGCGAGTGGGCCTATGCCAAGGCTTATCAAACGTCAGATCAGCGTTCCGCTGATCTGACGCCTTGGCTCCACCGCTACAACTGGCACCGACCTCATGCCAGTATCGGTTCGATGCCACCCATCAGCAGACTCGGCCTGACCCGGAACAACCTATTGAGGCTCCACAACTAGAGCGCTTTCAGGCGAAGTTTGGAGCGGTTCGCCGCGGGAAGCGCGGCAAAATCAAGAAACTGGAGCGCGTCTCTGGTTCTTTGTCTTCTGAACGCGCTCTAGCGGCCGGCGGCCTGCATCATCTCGCGCAGCACGGCGACGGCCGTGGAGGCCTTGTGCTGCTCGAGGTCGGTCTTGGCGTCGGCGAGGTCTTCCTCGGCATCCTTGAGACGCTTCTCGAGGCTGGCGCGGTCGAGCGTCGCCACTTCCACCGCGTCGTCGGCGAGCACCGTGCAGCGGTTGGCCGACACCTCGCAGATGCCGCCCGAGAGGAAGATGCGGTCGGGCGCGCCGGTGCCCTTGTGCACCTCGATCACGCCCGGGCGGATGGTCGAAATGACCGGCGCGTGGCCGGGGAGGACGCCGAAGTCGCCTTCGGTGCCGGGCACCACGACCATGTCCACGTCCTCCGAGAGCAGCTGGCGCTCGGGCGAGACGAGGTCGAATTTGACTTTGTCGGCCACGGACAGACCCGGCTAGGCGGCTTCGGCGGCGAGACGCTTCGCCTTGGCGACGGCGTCGTCGATGGTGCCGACCATGAGGAACGCCGACTCGGGCAAGTCGTCGTGCTTGCCCTCGACGATCTCGCGGAAGCCGCGGATCGACTCCTCGAGGGAGACGAACACGCCCTTGGTGCCGGTGAACACCTCGGCGACGTGGAAGGGCTGGCTCATGAAGCGCTCGATCTTGCGGGCGCGCGCCACGGTCAGCTTGTCCTGCTCGGAGAGCTCGTCCATGCCGAGGATGGCGATGATGTCCTGGAGCGACTTGTAGGTCTGCAGGATCTTCTGCACGTCGCGGGCGACCTTGTAGTGTTCCTCGCCGACGATGCGCGGATCCATCATGCGCGAAGTCGAGTCGAGCGGGTCTACCGCCGGGTAGATGCCCTTCTCGGCAATCGAGCGCGACAGCACGGTGGTCGCGTCGAGGTGCGAGAACGACGTCGCCGGAGCGGGGTCGGTCAGGTCGTCGGCCGGCACGTAGATGGCCTGCACCGAGGTGATCGAGCCCTTGTTGGTGGAGGTGATGCGCTCTTGCAGGTTGCCCATGTCGGTAGCGAGCGTCGGCTGATAGCCCACCGCCGAGGGGATGCGGCCGAGAAGCGCCGACACCTCGGAGCCCGCCTGGGTGAAGCGGAAGATGTTGTCGATGAAGAGCAGCACGTCCTTGCCCTCTTCGTCGCGGAAGTACTCGGCGATGGCGAGGCCGGAGAGCGCGACGCGGGCGCGCGCGCCCGGCGGCTCGTTCATCTGGCCGAACACCAGCGCGGCCTTCGACTGGCCGTCGAGCTTGATGACGCCCGACTCCTGCATCTCGTGATAGAGGTCGTTGCCCTCGCGGGTGCGCTCGCCTACGCCGGCGAACACCGAGAGGCCGCCGTGCGCCTTGGCGATGTTGTTGATCAGCTCGGTGATGATGACGGTCTTGCCCACGCCGGCGCCCCCGAACAGGCCGATCTTGCCGCCTTTGGCGTAGGGCGCCAGCAGATCGACGACCTTGATGCCGGTGACGAGGATCTCCGCCTCGGTGGACTGATCGACGAAGTCGGGCGCCGGGCGGTGGATCGGCTGCTTGCGCGTGGTCTTCACCGGGCCGCGCTCGTCCACCGGCTCGCCGATGACGTTCAGGATGCGGCCGAGCGTCTCCGGACCCACCGGCATCATGATCGGGCTGCCCGTGTCGGTGACCGTCGTGCCGCGCACGAGGCCGTCGGTGGTGTCCATGGCGACCGTGCGCACCGTCGACTGGCCGAGATGCTGCGCGACCTCGAGCACCAAGCGGCGGCCGCCGGTGGTGATCTCGAGCGCGTTCATGATCGCCGGCAGCGCCCCCTCGGGGAACTCGACGTCCACGACGGCGCCGAGCACCTGGCTCACACGTCCGACGACATTGGTCTGCTTCGTTGCCATAACCCTGCTCCTGTCTTCTTCCCCGCGCCGCGCGCCGGCCGCCAACCCGCTGCCGCGGGCCCCCGGGTCCGTCGGCTAGATCGCCTCGGCGCCCGAGATGATCTCGATGAGTTCCTTGGTGATGTTGGCCTGGCGCGCGCGGTTGTAGCTGAGCGTCAGCTTGGCGATCATCTCGCCCGCGTTGCGCGTCGCTGAGTCCATGGCGTTCATCTGTGCGCCCTGGAAGCTGGCGTTGTTCTCCAAGAGCGCGTTCAACACCTGCACAGACAGATTGCGCGGCAAGAGCTCGACCAGGATCTCGCCCTCGTCCGGCTCGGCCTCGTAGGAGGCGTCACCTTCGAGCTTGGCGGCGCTGCCCTCCTGGATCGCGACCGGGATGAGCTGCTTCTCGGTCGGCACCTGCGAGATCACCGACTTGAACGTGTTGTAAAAGATGACGCAGCGGTCGAACTCGCCGGCGCTGAACATGGCGGTGATCTGCTCGGCGATGCCCTGGGCGTCGGCGTAGGTGATCCTGCGCATCTTCGACGTGTCGACCTGGCCGACGAAGCGGGCGCCATGGTCGCGGCGCAGGGCGTCGCGGCCCTTGCGGCCGACCGGCATGATCTTGACGGCCTTGCCCTCGGCAAGCAGCGCGTTGATGCGCCGGCGCGCCGTGCGCACCAGCGTCGAGTTCAACGCCCCGCACAGACCGCGGTCCGAGGTGACGATGACGACCAGGACCGTCTGGTCCTTGCCGGTGCCGACCAGAAGCTTCGGCATGTCTTCCGTGCGCGGCATGCCGGCCGCGACGGAAGCCATCACGCGGCTCATATGTTGCGCGAACGGGCGCGCGGCCTCGGCCCACTCCTGCGCCCGGCGCAGCTTCGACGCGGCGACCATCTTGGTCGCCGACGTGATCTTGCGCGTCGACTTCACGCTGTCGATGCGCTTGCGAAGGTCCTTGAGGCTCGGCATTTCGGCTCGGCTGCGGTCAGGCGAACTTGGCGGCGAAGTCGCCGATCACCTTCTTGAGGCGATCGGAGGTCGCGTCCGACAGGGCTTTCTCGGTGCGGATCGTCTTCAAGAGGTCGGCGTGGTTGGCGCGCACCTCCTTGAGGAGGGCCGCCTCGAAGCGCGAGATGTCCGCCACCGCGACCTTGTCGAGGAAGCCGCGCACGCCGGCGAACAGGCCGACCACCTGTTCCTCGACCGGCAGCGGCGAGAACTGCGGCTGCTTGAGGAGCTCGGTCAGGCGGTCGCCGCGCGCCAGCAGGCGCTGGGTGGTGGCGTCGAGGTCGGCGGCGAACTGCGAGAACGCGGCCATCTCGCGGTACTGGGCAAGCTCGAGCTTCATCGTGCCCGACACCTGCTTCATCGCCTTGATCTGGGCGGCCGAGCCGACGCGCGATACCGAGATGCCGACGTTGATGGCCGGGCGGATGCCTTTGAAGAACAGCGATGACTCGAGGAAGATCTGGCCGTCGGTGATCGAGATGACGTTGGTCGGAATATAGGCCGACACGTCGCCGGCCTGGGTCTCGATGACCGGCAGGGCGGTGAGCGAGCCGCCGCCGTTCTTCTCGTTCATCTTCGCCGCGCGCTCGAGCAAGCGGGAGTGCAGATAGAACACGTCGCCCGGGTACGCCTCGCGGCCCGGCGGGCGGCGCAGCAGCAGCGACATCTGGCGGTAGGCGACGGCCTGCTTGGACAGGTCGTCATAGATGATGAGTGCATGCATGCCGTTGTCACGGAAGTACTCGCCCATCGTGCAGCCGGTGTACGGCGCCAGGAACTGCAGCGGCGCGGGATCCGACGCCGTGGCGGCGACGACGATGGTGTAGTCCATCGCGCCCTGCTCCTGCAGGGTCTTGACGATCTGCGCCACGGTCGAGCGCTTCTGCCCGATCACGACGTAGATGCAGTAGAGCTTCACCTTCTCGTCGGTGCCGGAGTTGACGGCCTTCTGGTTGATAATCGCGTCGATGGCGACGGCGGTCTTGCCGGTCTGGCGGTCGCCAATGATCAGCTCTCGCTGGCCGCGGCCGATAGGAACCAGCGAATCGACCGCCTTGAGGCCAGTCTGCATCGGCTCGTGCACCGACTTGCGCGGGATGATGCCGGGCGCCTTGACCTCGGCGCGGCCGCGCTGGGCACCCTGGATGGGGCCCTTGCCGTCGATCGGGTTGCCGAGGCCGTCAACGACGCGGCCCAACAGACCCTTACCGACCGGCACGTCGACGATGGCGCCGGTGCGCTTGACGATGTCGCCTTCCTTGATGCCGCGGTCGTCGCCGAAGATCACGATGCCGACGTTGTCGGTCTCGAGGTTGAGCGCCATGCCGCGCACGCCCCCGGGAAACTCGACCATCTCGCCCGCCTGGACGTTGTCGAGACCGTAGGCCCGCGCGATGCCGTCGCCCACCGACAGCACCCGGCCGACCTCCGAGACTTGCGCCTCGGTGCCGAAGTCTTTGATTTGCTCCTTCAGGATCGAGGAGATCTCGGCGGCCCGGATGTCCATCAGGCGACCTCTTTCATTGCGTTCTGGAGGTTGAAGAGCTTGGTTCGAAGCGACGAGTCGACCATGCGCGAACCCAGGCGCACGATCAGGCCGCCGAGGATGCTCGGATCGACCCGGGTGGAAAGGCGGACCTCGCGGCCGGCGACCTTGGCCAGCGCCTTGCGCACGGCGTCGACCTGGGCCGCGCCCAGCTCCTTGGCCGAGGTGACCTCGGCGGCGACCTCGCCCTTGTGGTGCGACACAAGGACGCGGAAGGCGCGGATCATCTGCGGCAGGAGGAAGAGGCGGCGGTTCTGGGTCACCAGCCCGACGAACTTGGCGGCCAGACCCTTGATGCCGGCCCTGGCCAGCACGGCGGCTATCGCCTTGCCCTGCTCGTCCCGGTCGATGACCGGGCTGCGGATCAGGCGGGCGAGATCGGGGCTCTGGTGGACGAGGGCGGCGACGCGATCGAGCGCGGAAGCCACGGCATCCGTCTGCTTTTCGCCCTGCGCGAGGTCGAACAGGGCGGCTGCGTACCGGCCGGCGAGGCCGGAAACGAGGCTCGAATCTGCGGTCAAAAGGGTGCCCTGGCTAACTCTGGTGCGCGGCCGCGGATCGCCCTCCTGGCGGCCCGTAACGCACTGAAAACAAAAGAAAATCTGCCGGCTATAGACCCCTGCCGACAGGGCAGCGGATACCTATCACACGGACCCCCGGCCGCGCAACCCAACCAGCCCGCCGGAGCCTGCGTCCGATGGTCCCGCTGACGGCGGCCGAGCGGGCAGGAAAAAAGGCGGCGAGCCGAGGCCCGCCGCCCTTGGTGTTCGCCGGATCGGCCTAGCGCAGCTGGACGATCGTCACCGCGTTCTGCGCGTTCTGGGGGATGACGAGCTGGTTGCGCTTGCTGTCGTAGGCCATCGAGGCCGCGGTCGGGATGCAGTCGGCAATCGCCTCGGCCGCCTGGTTCGGGCGGATGCGGGCGACGGTGCCGCGCTGCACGCTCGAGATGAGCTTGGTTCCGTCGGCCAGGATAACGAGGCCGTCGTTGCCCGCATCGGTGGACTTCTCCGTCTTGGCGAGCGTGCCGTCGGGTGTGTAGGTCAGCACGTCGTTGGTGCCGATGAGCACCACGACGATGGTGCCCTCGCCGTCGATGGCGACGCCATTGGGACGGTTGACCCGCTCGCCCTCGGCGAAGGTCGAGACCTGACCCTGCGGCGTGATCTTGTGCACCTTGTTGGTGCCGGTGTCGGTCACATAGATGGTGCCGTCGCGCGCCACCTCGAGGTCGTTCAACGTCTGGGCGCCCTGGATGACGTGCTGGCCCTCGGGCTGGCCGGTCGCCATGTCGAACATGCGCACGTGATCGATGTCGGCGACATAGAGAATGCCGTTCTCGATGTCCGAGCCGCGCGGGTCGTTGAGCGTGATGCCGTTGGACGGCTGGTTGGCCGCGGCGGTTCTCGGACTTGCGCCGCGGCACCGAGGGCATCTCGCAGCGCATGCTGACGCTCACCTTGCGCGGCCTAGAGCGCGACGGAATGGTCTCGCGCACCGTGCATCCGACCCAGCCGCCGAGCGTCGAGTACGCGCTGACCGAGCTCGGGCGAACGCTGCTCGATCCCATCCGCGGGCTAGCCGCATGGGCGGAGGGCAATCGCACGTCGATCCAGAATGCGCGGGCCCGCTTCGACGCGCAATTCGGCAAGAGCCCCGCGCCCACCGCGACCGCGCCGCCGAAGCGCGCGCCGGCGCGCTAGGGCCGCTCCGCCCTCGTGGGGCCAGATCTGATCGAGTCCGAACAGGATGGCGTACTCTAGGACGCCGCCCCAGTCGTAGATGAAGTTCACGTAGTCGCTGCAGGCGTCGGTGTAACCGAGGCCGAGCCGCAGGGCTCCCGGCGCTCGACGGTCCGAATGTGAGCCACGCCAAATCCGTGCGGGTTCGCCGCCGGCAGGCCGTCGTCAGGCCGGCGACTGCTCCCGCG
>Ga0194128_10008578_pt1 | contig 12868 bp, 9 predicted proteins | sample TA2KigCa65mmetaG_FD_148650 | JGI IMG/M metagenome (GOLD analysis project Ga0194128, IMG submission 148650) | Freshwater microbial communities from Lake Tanganyika, Tanzania - TA2015037 Kigoma Deep Cast 65m | ecosystem: Environmental > Aquatic > Freshwater > Lake | place: Tanzania: Lake...
GGCGCCAACGGCCCGCGGTCTCCGTAGAATCTTACACCGTCTCGATCGAGGGCCTGGAAGAGCGCCAGCAGGCCGTCCTTCGCGGTAGCGCTGAGGGCAGCCCCGAGCAGCCCGAAGGGGGCACCGGTGAGGAGGCCGACGCACTGCATCTCGCTCCACAGCGCGGCGGAGCGCGTGCGATGCGCGGCCAGCTCGCCCGGGGCGCGCAGGTGCACGGTGTCGCGCGGCTCGGGGGCCGACGCGACGCGCGTCGGCCGTTCCAATCCAGGGTTGTCGACGGCCCTGCGGATGCCTTCTATCACACTTCCATCCTAGAAGGAGCGCATGAAAGGAAGTTGAAAGGGCCGAGGAGCCATGACCATTGACCTGCGCAGCGACACCGTAACCCAGCCCACTCCGGAGATGCGCCGAGCCATGGCGGAGGCGGAGGTGGGCGACGACGTTTTCGAGGAAGATCCCACCGTGCAGCGCCTGGAGGCGCGCGTGGCCGGCCTGCTGGGACACGAGGCGGCGCTCTTCGTGTCCAGCGGGAGCATGGGAAATGGTGTGGCCGTCCGAACCCACTGCGCGGCGGGCGATGAAGTGGTCGCGGAATACGATTCGCACGTGTTCAACAACGAAGTTGGCAGCACCGCGGCGTTGAGCGGCGCGCAGGTACACCCGTTGCGCGGCGAGGGCGGAATTCTGACCGCCGCCCAGATCGAGTCGACGATTCGCAGCGAAGACGTGCATCATTCCGACACGCGTCTCGTCTGCATCGAAAACACTCACAATTTTGCCGGGGGCGCGGTGTATCCCGTGGAGACGCTGCGGGAGATTTCCGCTCTGTGCGCGGGGCGTGGAATTGGCCGTCACCTTGACGGCGCCCGGCTGTGGAACGCGTCCGCGGAAACCGGTATTTCTCTGGATACCTACGCCCGCTTGTTTGATTCTGTCTCCGTGTGTCTTTCCAAAGGTCTGGGCGCGCCGGTGGGCTCCGTGCTTGTCGGCAGCCGCCACTTTATTCACCGCGCCCGCCGATTTCGAAAAATGTTCGGTGGCGGCATGCGCCAGGCGGGGATACTGGCGGCGGCCGGTCTTTATGCGCTGGAGCACAACCTGCCGCGCCTGAAGGAAGACCACGAAAATGCCCGCGAATTCGCTCGGCGAGCCTGCGAGATCCCCGGCGTGCGCCTTGGACAGGCGCGGGTGGACACCAACATTGTGTTTCTGGACACTGAGGGCACCGGCCGCCCCGCGGCGGAGGTGATGAACGCGCTGGGCGCGCTCGGGGTGCGCGTGTTCGACACCGGGCAGTGGCGCTTCCGCGCCGTCTTCCACCTGCACGTCAGCCGCCAGGACGCGGTGCGCGCGGCGGAGTGCCTCGCCGAGACGGTAACTTCCGTTAGCCGTCCGCGGTAATCTTCTCGACCAGCTCGTCCAGTACGTTGTTCGCCTGCTCGTTGGGTACCTGGCAGGTGCCCACCACGCTGTGTCCGCCGCCGCCGTAATTTTTCAGCAGCATGCCGACGTTGGTGCGCGAGCTGCGGTTGATGATGGAGTGCCCCACCGCAAACGCCACGCGATCCGGGCCGGCCTGCATGGCGCGGATCGAGATATTCTGCCTGGGGAACAGTGAATATTCGATAAAGCGGTTGCCAACCGGCAATTCGTTGATCTTGCGCAAGTCGATGATCAGACAGTTGCTGTCCACCCGGGAATTCGTCTCGATGATGCGGCGGTAGCGGCCGGCCTGTTCGAGGTATCGTTTGGTGCGCTCCTGCACGTCCGAATGGGCCAGGATCTCCTCGATGGTCATTTTCCGGCACATCTCAATGAGGCTCTCCATCAGGGCGTAGTTGCTGACGCGGTAGTCCTTGTAGCGGCCCAGGCCAGTGCGGGGATCCATCACGAAGGAGAGGAGCACCCAGCCCTTTGGCTCCAGGATCTCGTCGATGGTGAGATCGCCGGAGTCGCACTTGTCGACGTAGATCATCATCGTGTCGTAGTCCGGAAAGCGCTGCTTGCCGCCGTAATAGTCGTACACGATGCGCGCGCAGCTCTTGGCCGGTTTGGAGGCGCCCTTGTAGTCGGTGAACAGGCTCACGTCGCTCTCGCTGACGTGGTGGTCGAACCACAGGCCGCAGCCAGGAAAGTACGGAACATTGGCGAGCACGTCATTTTCGTCGATGACGATCTTGCCGTCTTGGATGTCCTTGGGGTGGACGAAAATATAGCGGTCTACCACGCCTACGTCCTTCAGCAAAACCGCGCAGATCAATCCGTCGAAATCCGATCGTGTTACCAGCCGCATCGTGTACTCGCTCCCGTGTTAAGGTGCCGCGAGAGTTCGTGATCAACGACGATACTTCCCCCAGGCTTAGGGGTCCGCGCCCGGGCTCCAATTCATGATCAGACTTGCGCCGCGGACCACTCAGATAACCCCGACGGTGGCCTTTTCGACCGGCAGCAGCCCCAGCATCGTGTACTGCAGGCGGGTTTCGCTCAGCACCGGGGCTTCAGCGTCCGGAGCGGCCTGGCGGTAGACGCGCTGCCAGACCACCGGGCGCTTGCCGCTGGTGCGGCGCTCCTGCTTCTTCTTCGCGGTGCGTTTCTCGATGGCGCGCTGGAGCAGCTGCTGAGCGCGCCCCTCGGTCTTGCTCTTCGCGCTTCCCTGGGCGCGCTCGTGGCGATTCTCGGCGTGGGCTCTCTCCCGGTCATGCTCGCCGCGGCGGAGCTGACGGCGCGCCAGCTCTTCCTCGCGAGCGTTGCGCGCCGCGGTGGCGGCGCCCTCGTTCTCGCGGATGACGCGAGCGCGGGCGCCCTCGCCGGAGGGCCGCACGGCGGCCAGCGCCGGATCGATCTTCCCGTCGACCTCGTCAATTTCCACCGCGTGCCGGGCCGGCTGCTCTGCGGCGATCCGCTCGCGCTGGGCCTGCTCGGCGGCCAGGTTGCCGGGATGCTGGCCTTCCCCGTGCTGGCCGTGGTCCCCGCCGGAGGCAAGGTTGCCGATCGGCGCCACTGTGGCGTTAGAAGGCTCGGCGGTGGGAATGGCGGTCTCGCCGCGAGGCGGCTCGGCGCTCTGGGACAGGGCTCCGGGCGACTCGGCTTGCGGCGCCGGGACACGATCCCCCAGCAGATCCACGATTTGCGCGGTCAAGCGGCTTAGCGAGGAAGAGGCGGCGAACAGCGGCTGCTCCCCGACGTGCGGCGTGATGGCCTCCACGGCCGGCGTCGTCGGCTTCGCGGCGTCGGTGACTGGCGTCGTGGGCGCGGCGGCGACCGGCGTCGTCGGGGCCTCGGCGATCGGCGTGGCTGCGGGGATGGCTTCGCTCGGGGCAGTGCCCGTTTCTTCAGGCCGGGGACCCGCAGTCTGCGACGTCGGCGTCGGATACGACACCGCGAGCAGCGCGGCGGCGTCCACCGTGGCGAAGCGCTCGGACAGCGGGGCCGCTGGCCCGTCGACAGCGCGGGGCCGTTCCGCTGCCGTCGAGTTGCTCATCGTCTCGTCAAAGGCGGCGGGGATGACGGCGAAGTTCACATTCCCGTCGGGCCGCGCGTCGAAAGCGTTCCGCCGGTTGAAGGCCTCGACGAAGCCCGGTGCCACGTCGACATCGGGCGCCCCTGGGGCGTCCGTTGGAGCGACGTCGAAATCCCGCAACCCGTCGAGCGGGGCCACGTCGAGGGTCGTCTTTGCACCGTCAACCCCGTCCACCACGAGGTTGCGCGCGCCGTCAAAGGCGTCGACGGCCGTGTCCACGGTGCTGGTAATCGCGTCCCACGCCGAAGCGCCCACGGCCTCGATGGCATCCCCGACCGGGCCGAGAACCTCTTTTGCGCCGTCCCACACGTTGGAGGCCACGTCGGACACCGAATTCCAGGTGTCGCCGAGCCATTCCGTGCGGTCCCAGGCGGACTTGCCCACGTCAGAGACGCCGCCGTCCATGCCCAGCGCGTCCTTCGTGCCTTCCCACACCGAGGACGCGGTGTCGCCGATCCACGACGTGGCGCCGTCCCAGGCGGAGGAAGCCACGCTCTCGACCACGTCGCCGACCGGCCCGAGCGCGCCTTTTGCGCTGTCCCAGACCGACGAGGCGACGTCGGTCACGCCGTTCCAGGCGGAGGAGGCTACCTCGGAGACCCCCTCCCAGGCCGAGGAAGCAAGCGACGTGACCACGCCGGTGCCCGCGTCCACCGCATATTTCGCGGTGTCCCACGTCGAGGACGCCAGCGAGGACACGCCGTCCCACGCCGAGGAAGCCAGCGACGAGGCGCCTTCCCACGCCGACGAGGCAAGCGAGGAAACCGCGCCGGTGCCAGCGTCCACCGCCCACTTCGCGGTGTCCCAGGTGGACGAGGCCAGCGAGGACACGCCGTCCCACGCCGAGGACGCGAGCGACGACGCGCCGTCCCAGGCGGACGAGGCCGCCGAGGACACGCCGTCCCACGCCGAAGACGCGAGCGACGACGCGCCTTCCCAGGCCGCGGAGGCGGCGTTGCTCACGAAGTTGGTGGTGCTGTCCCACGCCGACGAGGCCATTGAGGAGACCCCTTCCCACGCCGAGGAGGCCAGCGAGGACGCGCCTTCCCACGCGCGGCTGACGGCGCCCGAGCCGGCGTCCACCAGCCAGGTGGCGCCGTCCCACGCGGACGAGGCCAGCGATTGTGCGCCGTCCCAGGCCGAGGACCCGAGCGAAGTCGCGCCGTCCCAGGCGGAGGAGGCCGTTTCGGTGACCTTGTCCCAGGCGGTGGAGGCCATCGAAGTGGCGCTGTCCCACGCGGAGGAGGCGGTGCTGGTCACGCTGTTCCACGTGGAAGAGGCCAGCGAGGTGGCGCCGTCCCACGCGGAGGAGGCCAGTGACGAGGCCCCGTCCCAGGCGCGGCTGACCGCGTTGCTGCCCGCGTCGACCAGCCAGGTGGCGCTGTTCCAGGCCGACGAGGCGAGATTCTTCGTGCCGTCCCAGGCGGATGAGGCGACGTTCCTGGTGCCTTCCCAGGCCGAAGAGGCAACGTCCTTCGTGCCTTCCCACGCGGAGGATGCGACGCCGGACACTTTGTCCACGCCCTGGCCGACGAGGGAGGACAGGCGGTCCCAGGTGGATCCGCCCGCCTCGGAGACCGCCTCGGTGGCCGCGTTCCACGCGCTGGACGCGGTGCCAGCCACCGCATCCACGCCGTCGGAAACCGCATCGGTGGCCGCGTTCCACGCGCTGGACGCGGTGTCGGTAATGCCGTTCCACGCCGAGGAAGCCGTGCTGGAAACCCCGTTCCAGGCCGACGACGCGCTGTCGCTCACCGCGTCCACGCCGTCCGAGACGGCTTCGTTGGTGGCGTTCCAGGCAGCCGACGCCGTCTGCGTGGTGGCGTTCCAGGCCGAGGAGGCGCCTTCCGCGATCGTCTCGGTGGCGCTGCCCACCGCGTCCGAGGCGGTGTCCCAGGCGTTGGAGACGGCGTTGGTGCCGGCGTTCCACGCCGAGCCCGCGGCCTGGGTCGCGCTCGAGGCCACCGACGCGACAGCGGATGTGGCGCTGGACGCGGTGGACGAGATCCTGTCCCAGATGCTGCGCGATTTTGGCTGCTCCTCGGCCTTGGGCGCCGCTTCCACTTTCGGCGCGGACGAGGAGGGGAGCGACGGCGTCTGCGGGCCCGCCCCGGGCGACGGTGACTGGCTCCACAGGAAGCTGTTCGTGGTCCCGTTGGACAGCGCGCGGTTGCCGAACCCGACGACTTCCTCGTCGCGCGAGGAGTAGATGTCGTGCTGCGGCGTCGCCTGCTGCTGCGCCCGGGGAGATTGCTGCGCGGCCGGCGCCTGTGCGGCGGTGCGGTTGGGGGAATCCACCTGCATCGACTGCGGCGACGGCTGCCCCCACAGGAAAGAGGAGGCGAAAGTCGCGTTGTCGTTCGTGGCGGGGACTTCCAGGTGGCGGGCCGGGGTGGTCTCGCGCGATGCCGCGGGATCGCTGGCCTGCGTTTCGGAAATTGCCGGGGCCCCGTCTTTTTCGGCGGATGCTTCTTGTGTGGGCGCTGGAGGGGGCGGCGTGGAGGGAAGCTCCGGCGCGATGGGCCCCGAGGGCATGGGGGGCGCCACGCTCGACAGGAAGTCGCTGAGCGGCCAGGAGAACGGGGACTTTTCGCTGGCCGTGGTCGCCTCAGTCTTTTCCGCGGGCTCCGCGGTTTTTTCAGTGACAGGCGTTTCGCCAGCGGCCGGCTCATTCGTCGGCGTTTCCGCGGCGGGTTCCGTTTCCTGCGGGTCTTCCGTTGCCTTCGCATCCTCGACACTCGGCTGCTCACCGCTTGCCGCGGCTTCGAAATCGTCGTGCTCGTCGTTTTGCGGACCACTGCGATACGCGTGCAGCTGCGCGAGGAGGTCGGACTCGCTGGAGTTTTCTCCGCCGGCCTGCTCTTCCAGCTCTGCGCGCTCCTCGTCGCTCAGCGAATCAAGCTCCGCGCGATCTTCCGCGCAGAGCGAGGAGTCCGAATCGGGCTCGTCGTCCTCGCGCGCGCTGGGCGAAAACGTATCGGTCTCGTCAATGGTCGAAACCGGCTGGGATTCGGTGGTGTCCGCGGCCACGCTGGTTTCTGCGGGCTCGTACGAAGAATAATCGTATGAGCTGCTGCTGCTTGTCGAGTCTGCTGACCCGATCTCGCGAATTTCCTCGTCGGACATTCGTCGGCGACCTCTCCCACGTGCTTTCCCCATCATGTCAATGGCGTGCCGAGAAATTGTAAACGAGATGTGAACACGCCAGGGAAATGTAAACGAACTGTTTCGAAATCGTTAACAGTTTGTGAATGCAAAGGAGCCGGCCCGGCCGCCGCCAAGGATCCGACGTGCGGATCCTCATCCTTCTGCTCATCCTGATGGTCGCGGGTTGTGCCCCGACCGCCACGCCCAGCGATCCGAGCGTGCGGATCGCGGTGAACGCCATCGAGGGCGGCAAGGGGTCCGTGACCATCGCGTGGTTGAACGCGGTGAGGCCGCTTGTCGAGCAGGCCGCCGGCCGTCCCCTGGAGATCGTGCAGGACGGGGGCAGCGACGAGTCCTTCAAGTCGCGCCTCGTGCTGGATCTGTACGGCCGCACCGGCGCCGACATCTACACCTTCGACAGCCTGTGGACCGCGCAGATGGCCAGCGCCGGCCTGCTCCGCCCGCTTGACGGGTGGCTCGGCGCGTGGCCCGAGTGGAAGCAGTACCCGGACGCGATGCGCCGCATGGGCGAGTATCGCGGCCACGTCTACGTGCTGCCCTTTCAGACCGACGTGCGCGGCCTGTATTACAGAAAGGACCTTTTTGCGCGCGCCGGGCTCCCCGGCCAGTGGCGCCCGAAGAACTGGGCGGAGATCTTCGCGGCCGGCGAGGCGCTCAAGAAATTGCCCGGCGTGACTCCCATCCAGTGGAACGCCTCGAGCGCGTTCGGGGAGGCGGCCACCATGCAAGGTTTCTACCTCACGCTGCTCTCGGCCGGCGGGGATCTCTACAACTGGCGGCGCCGGAAGTGGATCGGCGCCAGTGACGCCATCCGCCGCACCCTGGTGTTTTATCGGGAATTGTACGTGAACCGCCGCCTCGCCGACGTCGGCTTGCAGCTTGATCCCAAGGGCCGCGAGCGCTCGTTCGAGCGATTTCGCGACGGCAAGATCGGCATCTATCCGGAGAGCACCTGGATGTGGCGTGAAGTGCTGCGCCCTGGCAGCCCGTGGGGCATCGAGAACCGCGACGACGTGGTGGGCTGGGCCCCGATGCCGGGCGGCGGAATGCGCGGCGACCCGCGCCGGGTGAGTATTTCCGGCGGCGACGCGTTCATCGTCAACCCCCACTCGCTGTCGCCGGAGCGCGCCTGGGCGGCGTTGCGCGCGCTGTCCTCGCGGGAGTCGATGGAAATTCGCATGAAGCAATCACCCTTCATCCCGGCCCGCCAGGACCTGCTGGATGACGCGTCCTTTCGTGCCGACAAGGAGCTGGCCCGGGAAGTCTCCGAGTCACTGGCGGCCACTCGCTTTCGGCCCGGGTTTCCGGAATACCCGCGGGTTTCCGAGCTGGTGCAGCGCATGGGGGATCAGGTCATTCAGGGTGTTCCGGTCGACACCGCCCTCGCGGACTACGCGCGCAACCTCAAACGGGTCGTGGGCGAGAATAAAGTGGAGTAGGCAGGGCGCTCCGCCCCGAGCCGAGAATCCGCGGCGCGTGTTCCTCACCCGACGCCTGCTGATCCTGTTCTTGCTGCCGGCCGGGCTTTTGCTGTTCATGTTCTTGCTGGTGCCCGCCGTGTGGTCAATGGGGCAATCCTTTACGAATTTCACGCTGCTCGGCCCGGACGCCCTCTCGTTGAAGTGGCTGGGATTTGAGAATTATCGCCGGGCATTGCACGATCCGGCTTTCTGGAAAAGCTTCCGGGTCAGCGTCATCTACGTGGCCGGCTCCGCGCTCGTGGGCCAGGTCGTGGTGGGGATGCTGCTCGCGCTCCTCACGCAGGGCGGCTCCGGAGCGGTGCTGCGGGTGCTCGCGGTGATGGCGTGGATCGTGCCGGGCGTGGTGGTGGCGATCTTGTGGAACGTCTACCTGCACGGCGACGACGGCACGCTGAATCGCGTTCTCGGCATGGTGGGAATTTCCGGCCCCAACTGGCTGATGGATCGGCCGCTGCTGGCCATTGTCGTGTTTAACACGTGGCGCGGCGCGGCATTTTCCATGCTGCTGTTCGACGCGGCGCTGCGCTCGATTCCGGCCTCCTACCTGGAAGCGGCCGCGGTGAGCGGCGCATCGCCGTGGCGGGGATTCTGGGACGTGACCTTTCCGCTGCTGCGCCCGCAGCTGGTGACCGATTTGATCCTGATCACCCTGTGGACCTTCAACGACTTCGGGCCTTACCTCTTGACCGGCGGCGGGCCCGGCCAGCAGACCGAGGTGCTGCCCATCTACACGTGGCGCACCGCGTTCCGTTCGTTCGAACTGGGCTACGGGGCGGCGCTTTCGACCATTCTCCTGGCGGTGAATTTCGTGCTCGCCGTGGGCTACCAGCGGATGTTGAAACGATGAGCCGGGCGCCGCGCACGCTGCTGATGGGATTTTTCCTGGCATGGTTCGCCCTGCCGTTCGTCTGGCTGCTCAGCGCCCCGTTCTCGAAAACCCCGGGCTTTCGGCTGGCCTTTCCGGATTTTACCCTGGAGAATTTCCCGCGCCTGCTGGAGACGCGCGGCGCGCTGCACGCCTTCGGAAATTCACTGCTGCTGGCCGGCGTCACCATGATCGTGGTGGGACTGACCGCCACGCTGGCCGCCTACGCGCTCTCGCGGCAGTCGTTTCGGGGGCGCGACCTTGTTCTCTACTTGCTGGTGCTGTTTTCCAGCGTGGTCACCGGGGTGGCGGCGGTGGTGCCGTTGTTCACCATCACGCTCAAGCTCGGCCTGCTCGATACCCACCTGGGCGTCATTCTGGTGCTGTGCGGCGGCCTGCTGCCGACCGCGATGTTTGTCATCAAGGACTTCGTGGACGGCATTCCGCGCGCGTACGAGGAGGCTTCGCTGATGGACGGGGCGACCCCGTGGCAGACGTTTCGCAACGTCGCGCTGCCGCTGTCGACCGGCGGGCTCGCGGTGGTGTCGCTGCTCACCTTCGTCAGCGCGTGGGATAATTTCCTGATCCCCTACATTTTGTTGCGCAGCCCGGAGCGATTTCCCGCGTCAGTGGCCATCTACTCGTTTTTCAATGAATTGGGACTGCCGTTTCTCAACGTGCTGGCGGCTTACGCGCTGCTCTACACGCTGCCGGTCCTGGCGCTGTACTTGATCATCCAGAAAGTATTCGGTTTTGAATTGTACGGAGGCATCAAGGGATGACCCGAATCCGCATGGACGCTCTCACCCGCCGCTTCGGCACGGTCGTCGCGTTGCACGAAGTTTCCATGGACGTGCAGCCCGGCGAGTTCTTTACGCTGCTGGGGCCGTCCGGCTCCGGAAAATCCACCCTGCTGCGCATCCTGGCCGGGCTGGACGCGCCCAGCGACGGCCGGCTGCACTTCGACGCCGACGACGTGACCCGCGTGCCGGCCTGGCAGCGCGGCGTGGCCATGGTGTTCCAGAATTACGCGCTGTACCCGCACATGACCGTCGAGCAGAATATTGGCTACCCGCTCAAGATTCAGCGCACCAGGTGGTACGACATCACGAAGCGGGTCAAGGAAGTAGCCGAGGCGCTGCAGATCGACCACTTGCTCAAGCGCAAGCCGTCGCAGATTTCCGGCGGCCAGCAGCAGCGCGTGGCGCTGGCCCGCGCGGTGGCCCGCAAGCCGCGCCTGTTCTTGTTCGACGAGCCGCTGTCTAACCTCGACGCCCGCATGCGCCTGGAGGCACGCTCGTTCATCAAGAAACTGCAACGGGACGAGGGCGTCACCGCCATTTACGTGACGCACGATCAAACCGAGGCCATGGCGCTTTCCGATCGAATCGCCGTGCTGGAGGGCGGACACCTCCGCCAGGTGGGCGCGCCTCGAGAGGTGTACCGCAATCCGCTGAGCCCCTTCGTGGGGACCTTTGTGGGCCATCTGCCCATGAATCTCGTCAGCGGTGACGTGCGCGGCGCCGACGTCTTCGTGGGCGGCATCCGCGTCGCGGACGCGGGAGACGCAAAAGGCGAGGTCCAGGTCGGCGTCCGCCCCGAGGACGCGCGCTGGACCGACCACGGAGTGCCGTCCCGCGTCCTCTACTGGGAGGATCTGGGCAGCGAGTACCTGCTCACCGTGGACATGCAGGGACAACAGGTGGTCGTGCGGCATTTTGGAGATCCGCCGAAGCCCAACGACCCGGGTTTCGTCCTGATTTCCCACGCGACCGTGTTCGCATCGTGAGAGGATTGCCATGGCAACCGTAAGCCCGCACCTGCGCTCGCTGGACGCCGATGCCTTCGCGGCGGCGCGCGCCGCCGTCCCCGCGGGGTTGGGGCGGCTCGGGGAAATTGCCACGCGAGTGGCGGGCATCCAGGGGCTGCCGCGGCCGGCCGTCTCCGGAAAGCGCCTGATTCTGCTGGCCGCCGACCACTGGGCCGCCAGGGACGACAGCGCGTGGAGCCGACTGCAAGAGATTATCCGCGCCCGGGCGCCCATCAACGGAATCGTGGCGCACGGCGGCATCGACCTGCAACTGGTGGATTGCGGGCTGGAGGCGGACCTGGAGGCGGGCACCCCCATGGATCGGATCCAGGGGGAGTCACCTTCGGCGCCCCCTGGACTCCCCATCCTGCACCGAAAAACCGGCCCCGGCGCCGGGGACATCGCGCAGAAGCGCGCCATGGAGCGGCTGGGCGCCGAGCACTGCGTCGCGGTGGGCGTCGATCTGGCGGTGGAGAGCGGCCTGGCCGGCTTTTCGTTGATCGGCAACGGCGTGCTCTCCAGCGGGGCACGCATTCCGGCGGCGGCGCTCACCTGCGTGCTGACCGGTGTCATGCCCCGCAAGATCCTCGACAGCAACGAGGACATCGTGGCCGTGGAGCGCGCGCTGGAGCGCCACCAGCCCAACCGCGCCAACGCGCTCGACCTGCTGGAGACCCTGGGCGGCTTCGACATCGGCGCCGCCATGGGGATGGTGCTGGGCGCCGCGGCCACGCGCATCCCCGTGGTGTGCGACGGGCTGGCCTCGACGGCGGGCGCCGCGCTGGCCGTGCTGCACCAGCCGCAGGTGCGCGATTACCTGTTTGTGGGGCAGCGCTCCGCGAACCGTGGCCACGCCTACCTGCTGGAGTGGCTGCAAACGGAGCCCATCCTCGCGCTCGGCCTTCGGGACGCGCAGGGGGCCGGCGCCGCGCTGGCCATGGGCGTCGTGGAGGCCGCGGTTGGAGTTTTGCGGGGATGATGTCGTGGGAGGCAACAAGTTTGCCGACCCGAGAGTCGTACCTGACATTGAGACGGAAGTGGAGATCTGGGTCCATGACACGCATCGCAAGAATCTCGCTGGTGGCGCTGGCCCTGCTGTTGTGGGGAGGAAGCGCGGCGCACGCGCAGATATCAGTCGGACCCACGACCGTCACCGGGACCATGCTGACCGTGGACACCGCGAACGTCTATCTGACGGTGCCCCAGGGAACGATATCGATTCCCTATCGCCGCGCGTCCTTTTACGTGAACGGCTATCGGATGAACGTGAACGACTTGAAGCAGGGCATGCTGGTCACCAGCCAGGTGCGCCGCGCCACGCTGTACACCGGCGGCACGGTGGCCGGCTATCCGGTCAATGCGTCCCAGCCCTACTATCCGGGGCAGTACGGCCCGGGCCCGGTGATCATCGGGCCGACTCCCTACAATCCGCCGCCGCAGCCGCAGATCAACACGTATTCCCCGATGGTGTACGTCCGCCTGAAGAACGGCGGACAGGTCATCCAGATGCCCTGGGCGGCAGCCATCGACGGCCGCAACGCCGGCGTGCTGATCATCATGGGCCCGCCGGACCCGCAGACCGGCGCCCCGCCCAGCCAGCCGTTTCCGGAGTATCAGTAAGACTCACCAGCCCCCCCTCTCCCCCACAGCAAACAGGGGATCCCGAGCCGAGCGCCCGGGATCCCCTTCATTTCTTGCCCGGAACTTGGATTCAACCCGCCAGCGGTCTTTGCAGTTGAGCGCAATCTTATGCACTTCGGGTGCCTTCGGAATCCACAGGATGATTGAGCCGCTCTATTTCGCTCAGATCATTTCCGCAGCATGGCGGCGGCCTTGTTCTCGATATCGTTGCCGCTCGCCGGAATCGACGGCTCGATCCCTCGCCCGTGGATGTCGGTGCCGTTCGGCGTGAGGTAGCGGGCCGATGTCACCTTCAATTCCGACCCGTCGCGCAGGGGAATGACCGTCTGGATGAGCCCTTTTCCGAAAGTGCGCTCGCCCATTAATTTCGCCAGCCCGTTGTC
>Ga0194128_10008579_pt1 | contig 12867 bp, 22 predicted proteins | sample TA2KigCa65mmetaG_FD_148650 | JGI IMG/M metagenome (GOLD analysis project Ga0194128, IMG submission 148650) | Freshwater microbial communities from Lake Tanganyika, Tanzania - TA2015037 Kigoma Deep Cast 65m | ecosystem: Environmental > Aquatic > Freshwater > Lake | place: Tanzania: Lake...
CGTGGGACACTACTAATAGGGGGGTTAAAAAAATAAGTGAATTATAATGTTCATCAGGGTTGATGAACGGGAGGGGCTAACCCCGCGTAATTATGCAGATCTGCATGATATCAACGGGTTACACGAAGGACGTGAACCAATACCGGTATGGGGGCCTCCCGTATTTTCAATTTAGAAACAGTATACTATATTCTAGGGTAGGAAGTCAACACCATAACCCGTTGATATCATTCAGATCTTTAGGAAGTCAACTCACTCTGTTCAATTGCGCGCAGTGCATCGTCCTCATGAGTCTCTGACATCTTTCTCGCCATCTTCCTTCTACAGGGCGAGGACTAAGATTGCGACCGCCATCCAAATCATCACCAATACGACTCCTGCGAGGATGATCAGCGACGTATGTGGTTTGTGCTGATGAGTTATGGGTGCACTGGTCTGACTGGTCTGATGAGTGTTCTTCTTTGCTGATTTTGACTGAACGGGTGCTCGTCGCATCTGAGATCGTGACATATGATAGGTCTCCTTATAATTCTGAACAGAAACGTGACGCTCCTATATATAGGAACGATGCATCTGATGAGATGGTGGTCGATGAGTCTTTCTCAAGAAGATTGGATTCTTCAAGAATGTCGTCTCACACAGTCGCGAGGGTTTACGCTCCGCTGTCTGGTCGTGGCATGGACCACGCGATCATGGTCACTCATGTGGCGACTGCTACGAGTCCTGCTGACTCGTTGATGTTACCACCACAGCATGATCAAGACTAATCCCAGTAACAGGAGTGCACAGACGCCTTCAAGAATCACAGACACCAGATCATGCTCCTCCTTCTCATTGCTGAGACGCATGGGAGGAAACCATCGCTGAAATGGTAATCGATTACGCACTGAAGGAGCTCCCACAGCCACAGGTGGTTTTTGCATGGGGATTGTGAATCACAAACCCTGCTCCCATCAGTTCATCTTTATAATCCACCACTGCACCAGAGAGCAATGGAGCACTGTGAGAATCCACAATGACATGAATTCCATGGTGTTCAATCACGGTATCATCCTCTCCCACTGCTCCAGATGTTTCTAAGACCATTCCGTAGGAATATCCTGAACACCCACCACCTTTCACATAAATTCGTAACCCCATCATCTCTGAATCTTCTTCTAAGAGGGATTTGATTTTCTGTTCTGCTAGTGTGGTCATCGTAATCATGATCGTTTATCCGATCGTTGCATGTACGCATCATACTGGTTCTGCTGTGTGAATTGCGTACTACAGGGAGGAGTTGTTAGTGCTGCTGGAGCTTTTGGGATTTCTAGTGCGTCTGGTGGCATGGTGGTCAGTGGCTGCAATGCGGCTTTCAATAAGGAAAAGAACGCATCGCGACTGACTTGTACCTCTTCAAGATTAAATTGTGCGACCTGTAACTTTCGATCTAGATCTGCGACATGATTGACCAGATTCTGTTGCGATGGAGTCAGGTCTTCATAGAAATACTCCACGTGATCAATCATCACTGGAGTCTTGCGTGGTGGTGATGATGCTGCTGGCGGTGTGGGCACAGGTGACGAATGTATCATGATTAAACTCCTTCTAATGGGGTGTAGGTGGCACGATGACTGGGGGTGCTGGGAGTGTTGGTGGTGGAGTAACACGTTCATGATAGGCACACACCACACGAAAATCAAATTCTGGATAGCTCTTTCGCATATCCCGTTCAACACGATCACGAACCTCCATGCAGGCTTGTTCCGTGGTGAAATGTTCTAGCACTGTAGCAGGAGTATTTAAGAGTATTAACAATAAAATCCACATACACACACTGTTCCTTCTAGACGTACGAAAAGAGCTTCCTATTCAGTAGATTCTCATTATGCGTAATCATCTTATTGTTGCATGCAGACTGAAAAAAATCCGAAAAAGAGCAGAATCGATTGTATTATTGGGTGCGCGGCGACTTTCATACGGCCGGCACACTAACCATGAGACGAGCTTTCGCTGCATCTTTTGTGGCTTTCTCATGAGCAGCGAATTCTTCAAGTAATTGCTTGGCTGGTTCACTCACATATTCTTTATAGGCAAAGCGTTGAGAGGGTTTTTCTGAATCACGCATCTCTTGTAATCCCTCCATACTGTTCTTGCCAATTTCTAAAATACAGGGCGTATAGAGTTGGAGATACGTCGGTCCCAGTTCACGCGCAATGAGCACGGCATTTCGAACGACTCGTTCGACGAGTGAGGGTTTGCTGACTGTACAATTGACAACATAGTGACATCCCGATTCACGTGCAATTTCCGGTAGACGAACTTTCTCAAAGAGTTTTCCCACTGGGGCCATTTTTGCCACAAAGCCTTTTTGCATTAAGCCACTTTCTTGTCCACCCGTATTGGCATAGAGTTCATTGTCAAAACAAATGGTTGTAAATTTTTCCTGACGAAACCAGGCTTGCAATGTCATGTCCAGCCCAATATCCACGGTGGCACCATCCCCCGCCAGCACCACCACATCTTTGATTTGCCCAGGAAACCGCACGGTCAGCGCACGTTTTAATCCTGATGCAATCGCATTTTGATTGCCAAAGAGTGAATGAATATTATGCACCGCCACCATGGGAAATACCAGACTGGTACACCCCGTGGAGCCCACCATGACGGTATCTTCAGGCGCTGGCAGCGACGCAAGAATATACCGAAAGGCCATGGATTCAGGGCAGCCCGCACAGAGCGAATGAGATTCAATTAATTCTTTTGTGGTGCCAATATCTTTCCACCCACGATCAGGTTTGCCATACGTCGCACGAGCCACCAGATCCTGGTATTCTGATGGCATGATGTCAGATAACGCTGGTGAAATTTGAATTTTGTTTTTATTCATGAATATGCAAAATGCATGTGTCAATTGCAATAACTAATATGACTATTTAGTCTTAGTATATACTATCGGCACCTAAAAAGTCAACAATAAAAAGAAGAAAAACAAAAAGACTAAATACAAGAAGTCAGGGAGATATCTCAATGCCAATTCAAAATCCTGTTATCGGCGCAAATACTGCAATTCCAAGCCCTATCTTTACCAGCATTGCCCACTTTGGATCAGTTGGAGCGATTGGTGGAACCACCGGAATACTGTCATTCGGGGGGATTGGTGGACAAATTGATGGGTTTGTGATTACCAATACTGATGGAAATTTTCTCGTTCTCAAGGCAGTTTCTGATAGCACGGCTAAATTATGTTTGACACATACTGGCAACGTGGGAATTGGGACAACGAGTCCGAGCTCGCGCTTGCATACTGTCACGGCAAGTGGTGAAAACAAACTAATCATAGAGGCAAGTGCTACATCACAAACAGCCACATTGTCTTTGCAAACAAATAACACAATTCCTGGACAATGCATTGTGTACATGGGTAGAACGGGCGCCTCTACAAACGGTCAAGTTGGATACGACCCAGGGACAGATGCTTTGTATCTCTTTACCAACAACGCCGAACGAGTCCGCATCAACTCCTCTGGCAACGTGGGGATTGGGACAGCGAGTCCAAGTGCGAAGTTAGATATTCGTCCTGCTTCAAATAGTGCTGCTGTTTATGGTTATGGCGATAGAGTATATTTACAGGCAGTGGACCCAAATACAGGTGGAAGCCCAGTTGATGTGCGTTTATGGGCATACGGTCAAGGTAATGTCGTAAATGAAGCGTATGTGGGCACGTGGTCAAATCATCCACTTAGCTTGGTCACCAACGGCAACGTGCGCATGCGAATTGATACCAGCGGTAATATTACGGGTGCGACGATTAGTTCACCAGTCTTGTCAGGAACAACAACAGGCACATATACGCTTGGTGGGACGCCAAGTCTTGCAGCAACTGCGTTGACCGGTACGATTGAAGTAGCACGATTGGGATCATCGGGTTCAGCAAGTAGTGGTACATTTTTACGAGGAGATAATAGCTGGCAAGCAGTACCAGATCCATTTACCACTGGTGATGTGAAGATGACAATAAAGACTGTTGCTGATTCTGGTTGGGTTTTGATGAATGATGGTACTATTGGCAACGCATCGAGTGGTGGAACGACTCGTGCAAATGCAGACACATCAGCTTTATTCCAGTTGCTTTGGAACAATACTTCTAATGCCGACTGTGCTGTTTCTGGTGGACGTGGAGGAAGTGCAGCATCAGACTTTGCAGCAAATAAAACTATTTCGCTTCCTAAAGCCCTTGGACGTGCGTTAGCTTGTTACGGATCTGGCTCTGGACTAACTAATCGCGCAATGGCAAAAATTATCGGTGAAGAATCTCACACTCAAACCGTTGGAGAAATGGCTGCACACCAGCACACGATGCCTAGGACGAGCCCGTGTACGGGGGCTTCGCAGTCGAACGCATCCGGTTTTCTCCATGGGAGTGGCTGCGGTTCATCAACAGGTAACACCGATTCTTCTGGTTCTAATACACCTCACAACGTCATGCAGCCAACAGTATTTCTTAACATAATGATTAAATTGTAGTAGGGAGCACGTATGATTTTTCAACATCATCCCGACGGAATAATCAGCATAGGAAATTTTATGTATCCGCTCAATGAATTTCTTATTGATGAACCCAATTACACTCTCAGATCTGATTGTATTGGTCGCATTTATGAGCAAAACGTGCGACACTGTTCCTTCACTAAGGATACAGCGCACGGAGAACCGTTTCCGTGGGCTGAAGGAGACATGTATCTATCAAAAGTAGATGTGTATCGAGCCGCATATGAATTGCGTCATCCTAAACCTTCTCCACCGACTCCTGTTGATCACTCTGATCTTGATAATCTTGAGAGAACTGTTAGAGTTCTCGCTTCATGTGTTGCGCACATCGGAAATCTGACAGAGGATCAAATGAAAATTTTATTTAAACAAAAATGGGATGAATAATTTTCAATTACGCTCGAATCCAATAGCGTGTATAGTTCTCAGCCGTTTCGGTATTAATCCATTCAACCTGCGCGAGTTGACAGAATTGCGCGAAGTCTTTTGTAAACGTCGGATCATCAGCAAGAATCTCTAGCATCTCACCCGTCTGCATTCTATTCAGTTCTAAGCGCACCTGCAAAATAGGCATTGGGCATAGCAATCCCCGACAATCGACAATTCTATTTTGATTCTCTGTGCCAGGCATGATGGGACTATTCTTACATCAAATAAAGAACCTGTTCGGTGAGCAACTGATCTTTAGACGAAGATTCAGTCATGTTTCTTTGTTCCTTGATAAGTTCATCAAGTTCTGAGTGCAAACTGCGATACTTTTTCCACGTCATTTCAATATCGCGATGAAGTTGAATGATCCGATGATTGATTAGTTCAGATGTTGTCATGTTAAAGATACCTTTCATATGATTCACCATAAAATTTATTTTATTGATTCATTAAATTCATCTAACTCTTGTTCCCAAAATGGAACTGTATCTTGTTCGAGATCTGTTTCAAGATCATATTCGTCGTATTCGTGATCGTATTTATTGTGCTGATTCGCGAAGTATATAGATTTTTTAGAACACATCGGTTCAGCGTTTTCTTTAAATTTCTGAAATTTCTGACGAATATTCATTGGCTCTAGTGGACGACTACCGTGCATGAGAATGATCCTCCTTATGTGATAACCATGGGAATTGTGAATTGAATCGCTTGAGATTTGCTGCATTTCCTGCAAGAAAATAAGGTAATTGGACTGAACCTACATTACCACCGAGACGATAATTGACTGTATATTCTCCGCTACATTCAAATGAGGGGGCGATCGTACGAAGATGTTCAAAGAACATGCGATCCATGCCCCACCCACCATACCACGCGGGTCCTGCTGCAATTGCTATTTTTCTTGGCACACAATAACACGAAGTATCAATATGACGATAGGGATAGTGCGGCTCTGGGCTATACGCATTCCATTTCCCCAACGATTCGCAATTATCTTGACACAACCATTCACCCGCTGTGGATATGATATTTCGAAGACTGTAGACCCAGGTAGCACGTGTGTGTTGAAGTGTTTGGAGAAGCGATTCACAGTGCGTTGGAAGAATCGTGTTATCTTCATCAAGATAGCAAACAAGATCCGTATTCATCAGAGTCGGCACAGACGCATAGACACGATGCCCGTAAAAGCCTTTGCCAACATTTTCTTGTAACTCAATGACCCGTAAATGGGCACCAGAGACTGTCCGGCGCAGCAGCGCATGCACCGCCTCTCGATGCTCTTCACCATCAACCACAATATAGTGACGCACAGAAATGGTTTGAGTAGCAACAGAGTTGAGACAGTCTAGAAGTTCTGGTTTACCAATTGCAGGAGTGAGAACACCAATTGTAAAATGCGTATTCATGATTTTAATAATACTTTATTTCACAACACAAATTATGAAAATTAGTTGAGAGTACCAGACATGTGGTGGCACAAGATGTGATATGCGTTCACTCTGGATGAGTAACGTATGATTCTCTTCCAACAACTCTTGACGGGTCTCATATTATATATCGGATTCTGCTACAACCAGACGTAATGGATATATGAGAGAAAGGCTCTCGTCCGATGTCTGTGTGCATTCCCCGATCACTAGTATTTAGTATTCTTTGAGAGTGGACTTATTAAGCCACAATTCAGTATACCGCAATGTTTCACGCAGGGCATTCAATTTCTTGTGTAAAGCCACATAATCTTCAGCGCGAACATAACAATTCACTCCGCTCTCCTCATAGGCAGACCACTCAGTGTCTGCGATTAGATACTTATTATCCAAACAGAAATAGCGAGTTATCATTATTCAACTTCTAAATGAACGCCAAAAATCATCCATTTCTGGCGGTGGAGATTGGGTGGGGTTTTTGAGAATTGGATTGATCGTTTGGCGTGTTCCTGTCGTACTGTCAATCTTTTGATACAGATCGCGCAACGCCAGTCGCACGATAGCCCCCATTGAGATGCCATAGTTTTCCGATAATTGCAATAATCGCTGATACTCTTTGAGCTCCATTAGCACATCAAACTTCTTAACTAATTTTGCCTTCTGCGTCATTAGACAGTTTTCTTGCTTTTCTTTGCCTTGGGTGCAGCAGCGGTCTTTGCTGCCGTGTGTGTTGCTCCTGGTTCAAAGGGAAGATCAGGAAATGCCTCTTTTGCGAGTTGCGCGGTTAACCCTGGAACATGAAGACTGAGAGTCTTTTCTAGCAGCGCGCAGAACAAAGACGCCTCTCCCGCATGTAAGTAGGATAGAATTTGTGTCAGAATCGTTTGTTCTTTTTTGGGCGGCAGTTTCGCTATGCGCCGTGGGTGCCCCTCAATAAACAAATACATCTTCGCGAGTTCTTGATGAAGATAGGTATCGTTTAATCCTGCTGGAAGGGGTGAGGGTGTATACTTGGGAATCTTGGTAATATCAAACTTGACCGCTGGATTGAACGCAGCATTGAGGAATTCTGGAAGACGCGACCCACCGCGAGAGAGTGCGAATTTCTGTAAAACCTTAATTTTCTCTTCTTTGCTGGCTGCACTTATAAAGGTTTCAAACAATTCATGGTACAACATATAGCCCATAACAGATCCTCCTGTATAATAGTGAATTCACCACACCTACTGATATTTAGTTAGGTTATTTACGAGTGTGGGACGAAATCTATTAGAATTCATGGATACACTCGACGAGACGGGCACACTTGTGGCTAATAAGATAAGAGAGAAACTCCTGCTTGGTCGCCGAAGTGGCGCGATCATAGGCCTCATGAATTTGAGTGACGATGCTATCAGGAATTTGAGTGAAGTCAATAAGTTGTTCGTTTCGCTTATAGTTGCGAAGAATCTCTGTGGGAAGTTCATTGAGTGACATTTCCATCATCTCTGTCAATCGTTTCTGTGTCAGCGGTTTTTGACGAATACCAGTCACAAAGGTATCGTCAGCAGACAAGACATTCGGAATGCCATCGCCTTTGTCACCTGTAAAGATCAGTTGCTTAAGATAAGAATGTGGGTGCATGGTCCCAATCATAGTTTTCTTGGCAGGTGAATATTGTAAGACGCGAGGACCATATCCGTGCAGTTGAATAAAATCTTTATCTGAGGATACAATCAAAATCGGCTGATGGGGTGCGTACTTCATCGTTAGCACCCCGATAATGTCATCGGCTTCAGCACCGTCCAAGCGTAATGTTTTATAGGGAAGTGAGACTGGAAATTCAGTCTTGAGTGGCTCTAATAATTCAAACACTTTCGTCCAATCTTGACCAGAGGATTCGCGCTGTTCTTTGCGCTTATGCTTATATGGCGTAAACACCGTTCGTCGCCAATATTGACGACCATCCATCGCGATAATCACTTCAGGACCAAAGGTGCCTTTGTGACGAGAGGTCACGGTGCGCATACTATTCAAAACAAGATGGCGTAGAAGATCGGTGCTGGGTTGATCTTTTGTTGTCGTGAGATGTTCCAGCGCGGAGGCAAACGCAATTCCACTGTAGTCAAAAATAATCATGAAGGTGACGTCCTTTTTTTGGGGGGCGGTGACTTGAATGGTGCAATTTCTTTGCGTTCTTCCCGTTCAATACGAGACTGCAAAACTAAAAATGCGTGATTTGGCACATTTTGTCCTTTAGCACAAATATCAGACAGAATGGTAAGAGCTTCGCTGGCTTGACAGTAGTAATAGGAATTCTCATAGGCATCATGAATGTTGTACCCATAATCCGTAGCATACACATAAACATCCGAATGTTTCGACCAACGACAAAGTGGCACAATTAATTCTCACACGAATAGGTATCGGTTTGTATTTTCATATCAGTTGGCCATTGTGGCTTGACAAACGAGGCGTCTACCATAAGCAATTGATTGGTGGGTTGTATCGTGTATCGACCATTGTCTAATGCGATAAACGAAAACTCTTTGGCTTGTTCTGGTCGCGCTGACCATGCGTCTAACATCGGAGCTACTGTAAACAAATAGCGCCCCTTGTACTCATTCGTCTTTGTGCGTACCTGACACACAACATCTTTGAGAAACGAATAGGTGAGGGTGGAAAAGGCATACCCATAACAATCCCATGTTTGAGCATCTTGAGGTGCCCATTTGTTGTCGGGATTTTCTTTCCAGGACAATGCATGAATCGGAACGTTTCGATAGACCGCACCATTTTTAAACAAGACATTACATCCCCATACACGACCTGGATATGAGACAATTCCAAACCAAATACAGGGAACAAATCCTTCAGCTGTTTTGTGTGTGATGGTCGAATCTACAAAAGTATACTGATGTTGTGGAAGATCACCGATGAGTGTATATAACATAATTTATTTGTGACACCGAACGATAATAGTTTCTTTGTTCAAACGATTCTTATATCGTGCGGATTTCGTGGTTAAAGACTCCATCAACTTCTTGGTAATAGTCTTACCACCATTTATCACTTCGTGTAGTGTGTCCTTGGGTTTTCGTAATTTTTTCGTGATACATAATGAGGTGTTGGTGTTCTTTACTGTTGTGCCCTTAAACGATAATCCAGACGCATCATCCGCAACATGGAGTGTTAACGTGCGAGTCTTGGTGTGATATGTCCATGCATGTAGAGAACCTACCATCTCTCTTGGTTCCAAAGAAATTAATCCGAGTTCCTCATACTTAGGTTGATAGTGCACTCGTTTAGCGATTTGTTCTGGTAATTGTTTCTTTCTTTTACGAGGAGAACGAATCGCTATGGACTCCTTTACGATCAACAAACCATCATTGATAATTTGATCGCAATAGTTCGCCAACTTATTGAGTTGAGATTTGGTGAAATTGGAATAAGCATCACGCAAATCGGCATCTGTTCCGCTATGAGCTAATTGATATTCATCTCGAATGCGTTTGAACCAAACAATAATCTGTTGCGCTTGTGGACCCTTGATTTGATGGTTGCGCATGACAACAAGTGGGGAAGGCATCGTTTTGAAGTTTGATAGAATCACTTCATCCACACAACCTTCTAATTCACCCAAACACTTGGAGACTTGTTGTTTCATTCGTTCTTGAATACTCAGCGTAGGTTTTTCTATCTTCTTTTCAGTATTCGTCGGACGATCATTATAGAAGTCTATTGGTTTAATGAACGTGCGAAACGATTCGACATTATTCATGAGCCAGCGAATCGTGGATTCAGACAGTTTGGCCCCGCGCATTTGAATGCGACAGAGATACCCAATATTTGGGTGCGATGAAATAAACGCAGATACTTTCTCAGGTATATACTCAATTTTCTGTGTTTTCAAATATTCCGAAAAATACTTAACGGACATGTCCGACTTGTAGTTACTGGAATACCAATTCATCAACGTAATAAACTGAGTGTTGGTCAACTCCTCAGTGGTTGAGGGAATCGACGGTTCAGCAGATTTATAGGATAAACGACTCATTCCATGTCCCCCTCAAAGGTGTTTGATTCGCGTATCTGCCGAATGCGTGTCTTGGGATAATGATAAGTGTGAATCACCTTCTTCTTATCATCTAACCAAGACACGCTCACCATATCATTTATTACTGCGACATTTTCTACATGAGTGAGTGTCACCGGCTCTGCGTCATCAGCAAACTCAATCCACACTGTATGTTTTTTCCATGTTAGCATAATGTGCTCCATCATTCATAATCCCGAATTGTAATTCCTACAGGAAAAATTGGAATACCATCATCACTCAAAACTTGATATTTCACCGTGAGTTTTTTCTTGAGATACCGCTGCCGATGTTTCCACTGTTCTTGCCGTTCCTCATCAGTCCCTCGACACCGCACATCAAACTCTTTACCTTTTGTAGTAATACATCGAAAAGTCGCCTTTCCTTCGTCTTTACCGATGCCTTCTTTGGCACCGATAATAGTGAATTCTTCGTCAACAAAATCCTTGTATTTCAGCAATGATGGCGACCGATATTGAAATTTGTAGGCTTCAGGTCCACCCGAACGAATGATAGTTCCTTCATACCCCATCATCACAAAGTCAGCATGCGCTTTCATCACCTCTGCTTCGTTTTGTGCGGGTCGCGTTCTCACTTTCACAATACTTCCATAATTTATTAGAGAAGCGACCCGCTGATTGAATGGTGCATTCATACAACAATCGTAATTCCAGAACTTCACATACCGACGAAGAGTGTCAGCATTTTCATTTTTCTTCTTATCATTCTTGATTAATGAGACAAGCTGCTGAAACGTCAAATCTTGATGGCAATATAATTCCCCATCCAATATATCGCCATTCTTCATGACCGCGAGTGCATCTTGTTTGATATGATCTAGTGTAGTAAACTGTTTTCCACCACGCGAATAAAACAGAATCTCATTGTCCTTACGTTCTATTAGACACCGAATACCATTCAGCTTCGGCTGTACATAGACGGGCCAAACTAAATCATGCTTACGATCTTCATATTTTAGTGCCAACATTGGCAATCGAGTTGTTAGTCCCTGAGAAACTTGTCGATGACTGGGCACATTGGTCTGATATCCTTTATCTTGTTTTTTCTTCCAGAAAGATTCTGCTTCTTGACAGGCTTGGGCGTAGGCGGTTGTTTCGTTTGCGCGTCCGATGTTTTTTCCACTTTTGATTTTACGGATCGTTTGCTGCTGTTTACCATGTTGTTCTCCATAAGTGATAACAATATGAGCACCATGTGACAATTCTTCTGCCACAATAGACCAAACTTTAATTTTTCCATGAGTTGCCCGACCATACAGCATCGGATAGGTCTTTGTTTTCATCATTTCTCCTTATTTCACGTGGTTCGTTTGGGGTTCAATTCTTTAATCCACTTATTGGTCATAAATTCATACCCCTGCTTGTTTGCACAGGCGACAGTAAAGACTCGCTGTTTAGCTGTCTTTTCGCCACATTCAAGACAATACCGATACCCCAACGACCAACGTTTGGGATGAATATCACCTAACTGACATTTTATACAGTAATACTTCACGCAACCTCCTTTCATTATAGTATTCTACTATACCAAAAGAAGAAAATCAACTATTTTTGGTTGAAAATATCTAATAATGACAAGGGGTTAGAAGAAATTCAAAAATAATATGATCAAACCTGAGTTGCAACCGCTACTGGTGCAGCTGGTTTGGGAAGATATTCTCTATAGCCGTAGCGTTCAGTAAGATACTGTTTGGCTTCTTCGCTGACATATTCCGTGAATTGATACCGGTCATTCTCGACCGTCTTGGCGTCTTCCATGACCTTGTCGGTTGGAATCGCGTACTCGATGTTGCAGGACGTGTAGGCCTGAATGTAGGTCGACCCAACTTCGCGAGCGATTAAGATTGCTTTTTTGACTACACTCTCCACTCGACGTGGATTATTGGGTACTACCGTGGCGACATAGGCACACCCCGACAATTTAGCAAGTCCGATCATGTCCATTTTCTCAAATTTCTTGCCGAGCGGGGCCATCTTCAGCACGGCCCCTCGATTGGTCATACCGCTCTCCTGACCTCCGGTATTGCCGTAGACTTCGTTGTCCAGCATGATCGTGGTAAACCGCTCCTTGCGGAACCAGGAATGGAGCACCTGCTGGAAGCCGATGTCCGCCGTGCCACCGTCGCCCGCCATCACGACCACATCCTTTGGCTTGTCGCCGAATCGAAGACGCAGACCACGGGACAACCCGCTCGCTACACCGTTTTGATCGCCATAGTTGCCGTATACGAACGGAATCGCCGCCTGAGAAATAGCCAGACGCCCGCAACCGGCGGTGCCGACGGTGATGGTGTCTTCGGGATTGGGGAACGCGATCATGGCGAGACGAATGAAGAGAGTCATAGCACAGCCAGCGCACATCGGGTGCTCTTCTAACACTTCCTTA